>Ga0208899_1002403_pt1 | contig 12520 bp, 18 predicted proteins | sample VirMetDEL_Nov_24_FD_184518 | JGI IMG/M metagenome (GOLD analysis project Ga0208899, IMG submission 184518) | Aqueous microbial communities from the Delaware River and Bay under freshwater to marine salinity gradient to study organic matter... | ecosystem: Environmental > Aquatic > Marine >... | reverse complement strand
GGTAATACTAACCGGGGTAATTAACGAATGGCAAAAAACGCTAATTAGTGTAGCGAATAAAGTGGCAAAACTTAGATAACATATATTAGGATAATATGATTCGCTACATATAATATTTATCACAAATCGATATTTTAGATCAAATTTAGTGATAAAGTATAAATAACAGTGTAAGGCAAAATACATTATGGCAAACATGGCAAATCAAAAACTAAACAAAAAACTAGAATCCCTGGCACAAAAATATTATGGCACAAAAGACTTTTCTCAATTGGAACCTTACCAATTAGATAAATTAACTTCGTGGGTAACCTGGAGTCCTGATAAAGGTAAGAATACAAGTAGAAAAGCAGAAATGGCACTTAGAAAAAACAAAAAGTTTAAGGGTAAAAGACACAAAAGTCAAACTACCTTTGTAGAATAACAAATAGGACATAAGGCTGGTCGCCGGATAAGATAGACCCTGGCAGGACTCGAATAATAGTAGAGCCGCAGAAAGAGTATTCCTATTCTCAAACAAACACTTTGCATAAAAAGTTATACAGTTGGAACGCGGTATAACACAGTAGCAGTACTGAGCCTTTGTAGGTTAGGAGTGAGAAAGAGATCCTTTGCAAACACAGTGTAAAAATACCTACTTCCTTTTAGGCTATCGATCGTTAACATCAAGTCTTTTTTTTTGAGGAACCAGCAAATGGTTCCTTATGACTTCAATTCCTTACATCAAATCTTTAATTATGTTTTATCTAATCATTAACATCAAAGGTTCGAGCGAGCAAAGCGAGTGTTAGAGCCTGTAGATGTTATCACCTTTAGGTGAAGTAGATGTTTTACTTGACATAAGACAAATAGATGCTATAATATACTGGTATAACAAAATATTTAGGAGTAATACAAATGGCAAAAACAAATGTAATTAAGTTGAGTCAAAACAATTTTGATCAGTATATGAAAAAATATGCTGGAATGATGAACAAAGATCAAAAAGATGCTATTGCTAATGGCTTTGAACTCACTAAGAGGCTAGAAAAATACACTGAAACCGCTTTAGGTTTGAGACCTGATATATTAGCAACAAAAAGGCATAATGTTATTTGGTCACCACCAGGTGCTGGTAAAACATTTACTGCCAATCAAGTAATTGAAAAAAATAATGTTCCTGTGTTGAAAATACATGGTGCAAGTAGTTTGCATGATGCCATGGTGCAATTAGCAGTATTTAAGTATAAAAATTTAGGAAAACCTTTTTCTGTATGGTTTGATGATTGCGATAGTTTCTTTGACAGAGGTTCGGGTAGTTCATTAGATCCTCTCAATATTGTTAAAGGTATGCTAGACCCTGAGAGAGAAATACAAGCGAATGGGCAAGGTGGTGTATTGGCTTACAATGTTGATGTTACAAACACAATTAACAAAGCAATGAATGCCACAGAATTTGATCCAGGCAAACAAATTATAGTAGATGCTCTTACACATTTTAGAAATCCAAATGGCCTAGGTGTTGAAATTTTAACCAATGATATCAACTTCTTTTGGACTACTAATAGAGTATTACCAAATAAGAAAGTAGCATTTACTCCTAATAAAAACGGACAGGTAGATCAACTTAAAGTTGACCAACATGCTGTTAGAGATAGATGCAATTGGAGAAAGTTTGATATCAATGACAATGAAGCGTGGGGATGGATGGCAAGTGTTATGCTTAGTAATGATGTATTTGCAAATGAGCCATTAATGCAAGGTAGAACACTAGACAACGACCAGTTAATGATGTTGTTGCAAACATTTCATAAACATTGGGATAACCTAGAAGCAAACAGCATGAGAACTGTCAAAGAAGCAGGTGCTATGTTGTTAATGGATGAAGAAAACTTTCAAGATGAATTTGAACAAAACTTTGTAGGATAAGCATGAGCAAGTCAAATACAGATTTAGATTTTAGTTTTATTGACAGTGTAGGTGATTTCTTAGACAATGAGGCACCTACTGAAAAGAGTCTTCTTATAAGTCAAAGCACAAAACAAAATCATGCAAATCCTATTTGGAAAGAGCAATGGCTGGCTAGAAATAATGAAGCCCAGCAAGATCCAGAAAGGCAGAAAAAACTATCTGCGTCTCTTAAGAAATGGCATGTAGAAAATCCAGGGGTAGCACAAGAAAGACAATTAAAGCCAGAGACTAGAAAAAAGAAAAGTGAATCTGCTTTAAAAAATACTCATAGTCCAGACTATGTTCATCCACGCGGTATGTTAGGCAAAAAAAGAACTGATGAGGCTAGACAAAAAAGTTCAATAGCACTTAGCGGAAAAGAAAAACCATTAGAAGGCAATAAAAAAATTAGCGAATTTCATAAAGGTAAAAAGAAAGATCCTAAAGTAGTTGCAAAAGTAAGTAAAACATTATCAGGCAGAACACATAATAGAACTAGAGGCATCAATACACCTGTGAAAAATTTTAATAAAATTGGTGATGCCGCTAGTTATTTTGATGTTTCTCCAGTGTCAATTAAGAATTGGTGTAATAACAAAGGCACTACAATGACGAATAAAAAGGTTATTAAAAAACTCACAGACAAAGGCATAAAGTTTAATGAAAATAATTATCCTATAGGATTTGAGTGGGCTGAAGGTAGAGAAAATTTAGGTGCAAAAAAAGTTCAAACACCTGATGGCATATTTAAGTCTACAAAAGAAGCGTCTAAACATTATAAAATATCTGAAAATGGTTTAAGAACTAGATGTAATAATGATAAATGGCCCGACTTTTATTTCTTAGATGAAAAAAGTGAATTTAAAAGTTCACAAATTAATAAGCCACTCACATAGTGGCTTTTTTTATGGCTCCTATAAATATCTGTTATGGAGTTAACAGCAAAAGAAAGAGAAAGACTAATAAGAAAAGATGGTGTGCCAGCACATCTAACTCATTGGGCAAGACAAATTAGTTTAGATCCAAACCCCACAGAACAACAAATACTCACTGTTAGAGAACTATTTGCAATCAAAGATGCTTATACTCGCAACAAATATTGGGTATTTGAAGATAAATTAAGACTCACAGAAGTCTCATACCACACTATCCCCCGCAAAAAAACCTATTCTTCATAAATAACTGTGCGTTCACACTACGCTTAACAGTGATTTACAGGAATAGCAATGACTGATGATAAAAACCTAGACCCAAGTTTCGCGGAATCCCCACAAAAAGAAGATTGGATAGAGATAGATGGCAAATACTATGTTCAACTTGACGATTCTTACGAACTAGAAAACAAACCTTATCAACCTAAACGCAGATACGCAGAAAAAACAGTGCGTGGTGTGGTAGTAGGTCGTGGCCAAAACAAACAAATTATTCCTGTAGAAGAAGTGCGTAAATTAGCCGCACTACATTGCTCATACAAAGATATGGCTGAATACTTTCAAGTAAAAGAAGGCACATTCCGTGATCACTTCCGTTCAGAAGTAGAAAGAGCAAGACAAAAATTAAAGCATAGACTATCTGAAGCAATGATAGAAAATGCTATACACAGATGTAATCCTACTATGCAGATATGGTTAAGCCGTAATTGGTTAGGCATGAACCAAGACAAAGAATTAACACAAGGTGAACAAGTTTTACCGTGGATAGAAGAAGATGAATAGATATGAAGTTAACAACACCGCAACGAGAGATACTAGACTCACCTGCACGATTTAAAGTTGTAGCCGCAGGAAGAAGATTTGGTAAAAGTTATGCCAGCATAGCCGCATTGGCTAAACACGCACGATTCCCTAATAAGAAATGTCTTTACATAGCGCCATCCTACCGTATGGGAAAGCAAATTATATATGATGACTTACTTGCATTCTTGCGTGAGCGTCGTTGGTTAAAGAAAGTAAATGTAAGTGAACTAACCTTTACACTAGTAAATGGTTCAGTAATAATGATACGCTCAGCAGACAATCCAGACAGTATACGAGGTATAGGTGTTGACTTTGTGGTTATAGATGAAGCCGCTGACATACCTAGATTAGATGATACATGGAAAGCAGTTATAAGACCAACACTGTCAGACAGAGAAGGACATGCACTCATAATTGGTTCACCTAAAGGTAGAAACTTCTTTTATGATATGTATAATACTGTGGGAACTGATTGGCAGAGTTGGCAGTTTACAACATTGGCCGGCGGAAATGTAAGTGAAGAAGAGATAGAAGCCGCTAAAAAAGACCTAGACGATCGAACTTTTAGACAAGAATTTTTAGCAGAATGGATAGACTTTCAAGGACTTATATATTACAACTTCTCAGATGACAACATAAAAGAGATGCCTCTACCACAACAATTCGTATTAGAGATTGGATCTGATTTTAATATTGACCCCATGGTATCCGTGTTAGGATTTAAACATGCAGGTGGCTTACACATATTTGACGAAATAGAAATGTATGGCTCTAACACATTTGAAATGGTAGCAGAAATTAATCAACGCTATCCAAGTCACAAAAAGAATGTCTACCCAGATGCAGCCGGTCAGGCAAGAAAAACATCAGCAATGGGTGGCATAACAGATCATGTTATCATGAAGAATGCAGGATACAAATTAATAGTAGGAAATCAAAATCCCTCTGTTAAGGATAGACTGGCTGCCGTCAATAGTGCATTTAAATCATCAACAGGGATAACTAAATTAACAATAGATCCAAAATGCAAAGGATTAATTGAAAGTTTGCGTAAGCACACTTACCGTGAGGGAACAAAACAACCTGATAAGAACTCAGGCTTTGATCACTTCGGAGACAGTTTGGGGTATTGTGTAAACAGTATGTTCCCAATAAGGCAAGATATACAAACCAGAGGCCACGCAATTAGGCGAAACACCGGTTCAAATTATAGAGGATAATAGATATGAAGTTACCAGAATACTTAAACAAAGAAAGCACTCACAAAACAAATACCTTAAACACAATGACACTCACAGGACTTAGTTTACTGTGGGGCACTATGCTAGGCTTAATTAACCCATACTGGAACATAGCCACAGTGCTTATATTGTTAGCAGGTTATGGCAGTGAAATTAAAAAGAGAGATGAACAAGATAATGTCAAACTCTAAGAAACCAACTGTTCCTAGTAATGCACCACCTAAAGAAGGTAGTAGTGCGTGGAAAAAGAATGAGAAAACAATTGCAAGTAATCCTGCACTAAGACAGTTGCGTGATATACAGCAAGGCTTTAAGCCAAGCAGTGGCATTACCACAGGCGGTGATGTGTCGCCCGAATACAAAGAGAACTATGATAAGATAGTGTGGACCAAAAGAGAAGAGGCAGACAAGCCTAAGTTTAGAACAAAAATAAATGGCAAATACACAGATGAATAGGAATCAATGGCTTAGAGAAGTAGTTAAACCGCAACTTGTTGATGTAACCACAGCAATAGAAGTAGGTGTGTGGCGTGGAGAATACTCACGCATTATAATGAGCAGTATAGAACCTCTACAATTTTATGGAGTTGATCCTTACTTGTTACACGATGAATATGGTGATGCACCTGATCCTGTTGAATTTGCCAATCAAGAAAACCTAAACAACTTGTATATGAGAGTAGCAGGTGAATTTGCAAGAAACCCTTATGCTACACTGATGCGAGAAAAAGGTGTTGATGCCGCAAAACAATTTGATGATAACAGCATAGATTTTGTGTACATTGATGGTGACCACAGTTATGATTTTGTCAAGAATGATATAGCCGCTTGGTATCCTAAAATAATGCCAGGTGGTATATTGAGTGGACACGATTACACTGAAGGCAACCCACAAAAAGGACACATTTACGGTGTTATACAAGCAGTAAACGAATTTGTTGAAGAATACGATTTAGAACTACAAACCACTGATGAAGAATATGCTACTTGGTGGGTAACTGTGTGAATATAATTGTATCTAAGTTTTACACTGTAGAAGACCACACTAAATGGTATGGCGATAGAACAAACGAAGCCAACTTAGTAGACAATTACAGTGAAATGATTGAAGTAATGAAAGAAAGTGCTATACAGTATGTCGAAGGCATAGATGATATCATAGTACACACAGGCACTGTTACTGATATTAGAACAGCATTTGAAAAACACTATTGGGAAGTGCGAGAACTGTGGAAAGCAGGTCACAACATACTGTATGTAGATGCTGATGTAGTGTTTACTAAACCAGTTAAAATATTTGGAGAATTTGATGAATTTAAAATGTTTAATTACACAGACCCCCGCAGTCTTAATCAACATCCTTATGTATTTGAACATTACTTTAATTGCGGTATAAGATATTATCCTAGCACCATGAGTGAAGATACTTGGGCTATCGGTGATGCTGGATTTACTGATATGGATAGAACACACTGGGACAGTGAACAGCGAATATACAATGATATGCTGTGGAGCAATGGTAGTGTGTTAGAAGACCACCTAGATCCAACTCTAGGATATCAACTAGTAACTGGTAACACAGAAAACGATAACCACTTTAATGGTATATCTGTTAGTGATGCTAAAATTATACACATACACGGCAGTAGAGGCAGTGGCAACAGACTAAACATAATGAAATCATTTAAACAACACACACTAAGGAAAATTATGAATAACACAACACACGATGTAATGTATCGTATGACATATAACACAGGCAAAGGTGATACATTTACCACTGTGGCAAATTTTGCATCACACAGTGCAGAAGAATTAAAATTACAAGTAGACAGACATTGCAATCGCTATGGAGTAATCAGTAAACAAGAAATATCACCGGCTGACTTAGAATTTGAAGACTTAATTGATGACTAAACAATGGCACGGTGGCAAAGGGTCACAAAGGCGTAACAGCAATAACAAAGCATACGCTGACAATTGGGATAAAATATTTAACAAGGAGAAATCAAATGGCAATGAGTCAAGCGAAATTAGCAAAGAAAAGAGCAGCAAAGAATCTAAAAAGGAAGGGTAAGAAGTATAACCCACACAAAAGGGTGGTTAAACCGGTTGAAAAGGACACTATTACGCTGTAAATCCTTAACAGGGCTAAAAAATGCACAAAGTTGATAAATATAGTGGCTAGCAGCATTTAAACAATATATTGGAGTTATATCTTGGCCAAAGGTTTCAACTATCTTAATTTTATCACCACAACCCACGATCTATACAATCGTTACCAGGAAGATTGGAACTTGGCAGTTAGATCATACTGGGGCGGTGTAGAATATCGTAACGGTAATTATCTAAAAGCATATGATATCGATTATAGCACACCTAGTGATGTAATCAACACATATGATATGCAAGATGGTGTGCAAACAGCCACATATCGCACCACTGTACAACCAGTAAACAGCAGACAAGAAGCAGATGCTGGTACACAATACAACAGTAACTTTTATCAAGAAAAAGTAAACAATGTGCCTGTGTTACCGTACACAAGACTGTACACAGCAGAATATAATGCAATCTTATTTAGAACACCACCACAAAGAGAATTACCTTACACAGACGATGTACAAGACTTCGTTAAAGATGTGTCAGGTGAAGGCGAAAGTATAAATGAATTTATGAGCAAGGTCGACACTTATAGTACAGTGTTCGGCGTTGTGTGGGTAAGTTGTATCAAACCTGCAGGAGCAGACTATGCTAGGTGGAGAATGCACACACCATTAGATGTAACTAACTGGCAATATGGCTACACAGCATCAGGCGATTTAGAACTTAAAAAGATTGTGTTGAGAACTACCACAGAACCAGATGTAGAAATACTACAATACATCACACCAGAAACTATTGAAACGGTCTTTGTTCCCTTCGACAAAGACATAGACATTGATGTACCGGAAGGTGCAGAATATTTAGAAGACGATGAAGGCAAAGGTCTTTACAGAATTACCCAAGAGAATGAACTGGGTTACATTCCTGTAAGACCCGTTTATCAAAGTACTAAGATCTATAACGGTATAGGTCACACACCAATCTTTGATATTGCACAAATACAGAGAAGTATATATGGAGACTATGGGGAAATATACAGTAGCATTTCGTACGGTGCTCACCCAGTTACAGTGTGTGATGAAAGCACACTCCAAAGAAATGACTTTAATGTATCAGCAGAGCCGGGTTCTGTTATAACAGTAGAATCTGCACTCAACGGGCAACCTAACTACACATTTGAGTTCAAAGCACCACCTCTAGACAGTATACAAGAGTTGCGTGAAATGGTTAATCAAAAGATTGACAAAATGAACCAAATTGCAATGGTGCGATCAGATGAATTGATCAAAGCATCACGCAGTGGTGTACAAATTGAAACATACGATAGCAAACTGGAAGCGTTTATACGCAAAAAAGCAACAAGCCTTGAGAATGTAGAGGCACACAGTTTATGGCCAATGTGGTTTGATTGGCAAAATCAAGCAATGCCAGAAGACTTAGCAGTTAGTTACAATAGACTGTACAGTCAAAAAGGTGTTGAAAACGAAATAACCGAACTAAACAAACTCATCGATGTGTACACAAAGTACAATGATATATTCGGTGAAGAAACAGTAGTAACAGACAAATTTAATACAGAAGCAGAAGCAGAGGCAAGAGCCGTTGAGTTAGGTGGAACAGGATTTCATACTCATGAAGAACAAGACGGTACATATTATATGCCTTTTGAGACTCACGCTGAATACGAACTAAGATTAAGTGTACTAGGATTAACCAGTGCCGATCTTAGAAGTGATTTAAAAGAACAAATTAAACATAGGCTGTATCAACTAGTAGAAAGTACTAGTAGTGATAACAGTCTTTAAGAATATAGGTAGGGTAACACAGGTAGGTGTATAATAACCCTAAGAGTACAACAAATACGCATACTCTAGCGAATAATAGGAGAAAAAAATGACTGAAGAAGTCCAAAACACGGTAGTGCAGTCCGATAATACAGCACCGGTAACAGAATCCGCAGAATCAGCAGACAAAATGTCAATTGATACAAATTCTGATAATATCGCAACACCTAGTGTTGAGATCAAAGACGGTAAAACTTATGTGAATGGTCAAAGGATTTATACCAGAGACGATACAAATAAGATTGCCGCCAATGCTAAACGCGAAGCAGAGAGCCGTTTTTTAAACGAACTCAATGTAGATAGTTTAGAAAGTGTTAAAAGTGTAGTGCAAACTCTACAAGATAGTACGCCAAACGAAGAAGGCAGTAGTCTCAATGTCGACTCTTTAAGAGACGCAGTCAGAAAACGCGAAGCCACTGTTGAAGAACTCACAACACAAGTAAACACTCTCAAGACTGAATTGCTATTGAAAGACCATATGGGTCAATTGCAGGCAGCAATGCCAAACAATTGGTCTGAACAACAGCGTAGTGCTGTAGTTAAGTTGATGAAAGCAGACAATATGTTAGCAGTGGAAGGAGATACTTTTGCAATCAGAAATGGTGCAGATTTTCTTACCACAGATGGCGAAACGCCAGACTATGCTAAAGCAGTTGAACTGGTAGGAAACAACTTAGGTTTATCATTTGGTAAAAAAGGTGTTGATATACAGTATGGGGAAACTACAACTGATGTTAGTTCAAGCAAGGTTAAACCGCTTGACGACAACAGAGTAAATACCGATGCTGAATACAGAGCGGCGTATATGAATATTCGCCAGTATCGATCTACTCCAAGAAGTCAGATCACCGATAGTATGGTGAAAAAACAAATGGAAAAAAGTAGAAATACATAACAAATAATTGTCATAACATAGGAGAACTACAATGGCACAAGGAACAACAAGTTCAGGCATTGAGCAGTTATATGCAGATATCGTAGCAGATTTAGTACCATACTATATGGACGCAGTCTTACTACCTAATCAAGACATCATAATGAACTCATACCAAATCGCAGGACAATCCGGCGATACATTAAGAATCCCATTAACTAACACTTGGGCATCAGAAACAGCAACAGTTGTAACTGAAGGTGAAAGTATCTTAGCAAATGGATCACAATCAAATGTTGCACCAACAGCGGCTAACATCACAGTAGCAAAATACGGTGTTGCAACAAATGTAACAGAAGAAGCATTAGAAGACGGTGGCTTAGACACAGTTAGAAATGCAGTATTATCAAGATTTGCTGGAACACTTTCAGCAGCAGTAGATGACGCTGGACTATTAGCAGCATTTAACGGCGCAACATTAACTGACACAGGTGCAGGCTCAACAGCAGCAACTCACAAAGTTAACTTAGTAATGTCACCAGAAGCACTAGCATATGCTAGTAAGCGTGAACCAACAGTTAAAATGTGGTTTAACCCTAACACAGACTCACACGAAATGCGTGGTACTGTGAGAGCAGGTTTCGGCGTATTGCGTGGTAACTTCATCAACCCAGTAACAGCAAATGCTAGTATTGGTACTTCTGATGCAAACATCACAGCAGTTGCTAAAGCAGTTGCAAACTTAAGACAAGCAAATGCACCAACAATGAGCACAGGACAATATGTTTCAATTATTGATCCATCATTTGAATTCGCAATCCAAGACCAAATCCTTAACTTAGGTGGTACTGGACTAGGATCATTAAGTGATGTCGGTAACAGAGCATTATTGCAAGGTCTAATTGGACAGGCTGCAGGTGTGACATTCTTTAGAAGCAACTCACTCCCTAACGCTAACGCTTAAGGACAATAGGAAGATACTATGGCATTTATAACAGTCGGCGGTAGCGTAACAAGTTACGCAGAATTTACAGATCTTTTACAAAAGGATCAAAGACTATTGGAAGCAAACGAAATCCAAGTACCAGCAGAATCTGATTTTGTTGATCAAACAGATTTCATTGAAGATTTGCTTACAAAAGCCACCGACCGTATTAATATCAAAATAAAAGCCAGCAGTTGGTGGATGGGATATCTCAATCGCACAGGCACCACAGTAAGCAACCCTGCACTGTTACCTGACTTTAATCCTAATAGGATTATTACTCGTAAGCAGGACTTTACTGATGCATGTGTGTACTATGCTTTATATTATTATCTTTTACCTCTTATAGGTGACTTCTCAACAGAAGAAAGCCAAGAAGTACAAAAGATTAGATACTACGAAGCAAAGTTTAATGATATCTTTAATGAACTACTAGCAATGGCTGATTGGTATGATGCAGACGGTGACGGTCTCGTCAATGATGATGAGAAGGCTTATACTTTTAGTACTGTTCGAAGAACAAGACGCAGAAGCGGTATAACGAGGATTAGTTAATGGCTATTAGAGATGATTTAATCACTCAAATTACTACTAACTTGTCAAGTTATACTAACTTCAAAGTCAGCAGTGAATTACCATTCGATTCGGGTGGTAACTCGCTGTATTTGAAGAACAAAAGAACTGTATATGTAGACGACCTTAGTGAGGAGCAAATACAATTATATCGTACGATAGACCAAGGAACGGTTTATCAAACAGAAACAATTGTACAAGCATTCCTCACAGTAGATGCAAAGAATCAACCAACAGATATTGAAGATGTTATACAAGCAATCCTTAATGCAAAAAGCGTTGTCACAAATACTCAATCAAATGAGGCTATTGTGTCAAGCGACATTGAAGATGACTATGTAACATATACTTTCGAGTATACAATATTAAAAACTTAAACTAAGCAATTATACAGGAGAAATGAGATGGCTTTAATTAATGTGACCGATGGAGCACAAGCCAAATTAACATTAGGTAACACAGCACCAGACAGTGATGGACTTATAACAAACGGACTAGTAGTCCCATTTGTTCAAGACATTACTGTGAATGCAACTCCGGGAACAGTGAGGTATTCAACCTTGGATAGCACTAGTTCCTCAGCATTTACCACTGTAAACGAAAACAGTATTTCACTCAACTTATTAGTTGACGAACAAATAATGTTTGGAAATGCCGCACTTACAACTAACTCAGTAGCCTTAAACGGACTATTTGATACTAGTGTAAGCAAAGAAGAAATCTTCTTTAGTGTAGCAGTAACAGGAACTGGTACTACAGGTGATATCAATATTACCGGTAAAGGATTTATTGGTGGATTAGCACCAACAGCATCAATTGACGGCGCTGTATTTTTAAGTCCTTGTGAAATCATTGTTAATGGTGAACTGACCAAGAATGTCGAATCTTAATTGATTTAATTATAACTCCTCGTTCGCGGGGAGTTATATTTTATGCAGGATAGAAATATGGAACACAAATTTTTAAATTTATTTGTCGATGGTGTGTGGACTGGCAAGCCTGATAGAAGTATTAGGATTAACGGTGTTAAGCACGATATGGACGAATACGCAAAAGAACACGGTATTAAATTACCAGATTCGAAAAAAGAACCAAAAAAGAAAATACAGGTAAATAGTTATGCAGATTTGGACAAGCAAGACGACTCTAGAGATACTAAAGTCGATGGAAGCGGAGATAGCCAAAGCACAGAATGAATTAAGATGTGCAAGAGGCGATGTTGAAAAAGCATC
>Ga0208899_1002402_pt1 | contig 12520 bp, 11 predicted proteins | sample VirMetDEL_Nov_24_FD_184518 | JGI IMG/M metagenome (GOLD analysis project Ga0208899, IMG submission 184518) | Aqueous microbial communities from the Delaware River and Bay under freshwater to marine salinity gradient to study organic matter... | ecosystem: Environmental > Aquatic > Marine >... | reverse complement strand
GTGGTGGTACAACTTGGATTGCAATTGGTAACTAATATGCAAATAGCAAAGATCCCAAATCATGAAGTAGATTTAATCTGGAATCAAATTAAAGACTACGTAGAGGATGCTGCTAAATACACTTACGGAAGATTCACAGCAAATGATATTAGGAATGGTATTAAGAATAATCTAAACCAACAACTTTGGGTTGCTCATGATGATGGAGTAATTTATTCATTTGTTGTGACAGAGCCAATTGACTACCCACAAATCAAAACCCTAATTGTTCATTTTCTTGCTGGTTTTGATATTAAACTATGGAAATACGATATGTTATCAACACTACAAAAATTTGCCTACTCAATTGGATGTGATCGTATTGAATCACAAGGCCGTCCTGGTTGGGAAAGGTTTTTTAAAAATGATGGTTATAAAAAACGATTTGTAGCCTATGAGTTACCTGTAGAGGAGACAGTATAATGGGTGGTGGTGGTGGTTCTTCAAGTAAACCAGTTTCAATGCCTGGCGCACAGTTTCAACCATATACTTATACAAGCCTTGCTGGAAGTACTAAAGCAAAAAGGAATGGCGAGTATGGGATGACTTTTTCCCAAAATCTTGATCCAAGGCTTCAACAGCTTTATGGTCAGGGTCTTGATGCTGCATCTGGATTTTTGTCTCAGTACCTAGAGCAAGCACAAGCACCAGTTGAGCAGTTTGATTTTCAAAAGGGAATAGACCAAGCAACACAGGAATACTTTACACAGCAACAAGCTGCTCTTGATCCCGTCTTTGCACAGCAACGTCAAAAGCTACAGTCTGATCTTTTTGGATCAGGTCGTATGGGGCTTATGCTTGCTGGTGAAACTGCTGGTGCAGGTGCTGGTGGGATGGTACAACCAGATGCGTTTGGTTTAAGCAGAGGCCAGTCACAAGCACTGCAAGAAGCCTATGCTAGTTCTCGTGCTGCTGCTATTGGTGAACAACAACAAGCATTTAATCAAGCAAAGCAACAGTATGCACTTAATCAAGCAGCACAACAACAACAACTTGCTAATTTGCTTGGTGGTTATCAGGGTGCATTTGGTACTGCTGGTTCTGTACTTGGTATTGAACAAGGTCTTGTTGGACAAGCTGCTGAACTTGAAGCTGCTCGTGCAAATGCCTATGCAAACTCTATTTTTACTGAAACAGAAAGTGGTGGTGGTGGAATGCTTGGTAGTCTTGGTTCTGCTGCTAATATCGCTAAAACAGGTCTTCAGGCATGGAGCATGTTTTCTAATCCTGCTGCACCAATGATGAATTCTACTCTTATGTCATCAGCACGAGCTAGTTCTAATCCCTTTTTATAATAAATTATAGGTTAACAAAATGGCCGGAATGATTGAAAGTATTTTTGGTAAAACCCCTTACCAACTACAATATGAACGTAAGAAGCAAAGGAATGAACTTTTATCTCCATCTACGGCTCCAACAAAAGAAGAAAGAGCTGCTCAAGATATTGGATCTTTGCTTGGACTTGGTGCTGCTATGTTGTTTAAAGACACAAGTGTTGATCCAGAAATGGAAAAGGCAAGGCAGGCAGAGGCACAGCAAGCTGCATTGAATGAGCAACTTTCTGAACTTGATCGTAATGATCCAAGAAGGTTCTATTTGCTTTCTGATGCCTATAGCAAAGCTGGTGATATTAAAACTGCAACAGATTATCTTAGGCTTGGTCAGCAGATAGAGTCTGCACAAGAAAGATTTAAACAAGATAAAGCAGAAAAAGATGCAGCAAGGGCAGCAGAGTCAGAGAAACGAAAAACACTTTCTGAAGCGTATCCTAATAACCCACAAGCACAAAAAATGGCACTTGCTGGATTTACTGTAGATCAAATTGAAAAAATAATTGGTGCTAAGAAACAAAAAGCATTTATAGCCGAAGCAACAAAGGATGATATCGAACAAGTGTCTTCATTTTTTGCAATGAATGATTTAGATTTTGGTGAAGAAACACAACCTGTTGTTGTAAGAATGCTTGCAGAGGATCTTTCGAGACTTAAGAATAATTACAGTAAAGAATTTGAAGAGGGTAGTCTTGAAAAACCTTGGATGGGTGATACACAGGCAATTAGTAGTTTGCTTGGAGAGTATCAAGCAAAAGGTTATATCACAAATGAACCTAGTACGTTTGGGGTTGGTGGTGGTCTTAGGTTTAACCCGAGGGGACAACAGAAACAAAACAAACAGACAGAGCAACCTGCACAACAAACACAAACTGCTGTAGAGGCAACTTTCCCAGAAGGATTGCCAACCAATAACAATAATAATACTTCAAAACAGACAGAAGCAAGTATGGGTACTCTTGGTGATATTATTGGTGTTCCAACCATTGCAGACCTAACAAGCCCTTTGCCAACTAAAGAACAAATTCAGGGCTTGTATAATAATTTCACAGGCTCTATTAACTGGCAGGACTACCTAAACAAATAGGCATATATAAATGGAAAATCCTAATCAAATTACTCTTGAAGATTTGTATAAAAGATTTGAACAGCCACAGGAGCCAGCACAAGAACAATCAAATTCTTTTGATGAATTTATGTATGGTTTTGATCGTACTCCGTCTTTGATTCAAAACTTTGGGTTAATGCTGGAGGCAAAATTACCAATTGGTGAGCTTCAGATTCTTGGTGAAGATGGTATTGTTGACTACAAATCTCCAGACGAACTTTATGGAGAAGGCTTTAGTAGTCTTTCGTACGATGATAGGCGTAAGGTTCTTCTTACTAAGCGAAATCAAGATCTTGCAAAAGAGTATCCAGTTCTTTCTGAACAAGATGAAGACAGCATAGCAACTACTATTGGCAGTGTTGTTGCTCCTTTTGCTGACCCCTTGATTTTGGTTGCACCAGAGGCAGCAACTATTAGGGGTATTGCTGCTATTAGTGGTGCGCTTGGTACTGCCTATTCTATGGTAGATGATCTTGCATTAGAAGGAGAAATAGATCCTACAAAAGCTGCAACTACAGGTGCTGTGTCTGCTCTTGGTGGTGCTGCTATTGGTAAAGTAGTTAAAACAATCGGTAACAAAGCAAAAGTTAAAAGGGATGCAGAAACACTTAGACTAGCAAATCAAAGGGTTGATGAAATACAAGATGCTATGGATGAAGCATTGGCTAACAATGTTCCTAGAGCAGAAGTTAATGCTTATGTAAGAGAGCGTACAGGTCTTACAACAAACGAAATGCTAGAAGCTGCTGCCAAATCAGATCACAAACCTATTTATAGAGAACCAAAAGGTTATGATCCTGGTGGCCTAAATAGAGAATCCATACTGGCTGCACAAAGACTTGTAGGTATTAACTCACAAAGGGTAATGAAAAATACTTCACGTATTGCAGGGCGTGGTACACCAAACGATGTGACTGTTCCTGGCAATGTTAATGTTGCTCGTACAAAAAATCCACTACTTGATAACTTGCTTGGTACAATCTCAACAAGGATTAAAAAGTATAGCCCAAGGTTATTTTTAAGGTTAAGGCAACACGAGTACAACGTACATAAAAGGGTAGCAGACGCAGAAAAAACAGTTGTTCCTTTTGTTAAGGCACTAAAGCAAGTTCCAAAACAAGTAATGCCTAAGCTAAGTGTTAGTTTGGCTAATGGTGATATTAAAACAGCATCTAATATTTTAGAACAATACTCTGTTGGTGGATCTTCTGCACTTAATCAGACAAGAGGGTTCTTGGACAATATGTACAAAGAACTTACTGAAGTTGGTTACAGCGTTGACAAGATTAAAGACTACTTTCCTAGAGTTGTAAAAGACTATGATGGTTTGTTACAAGCACTGGATGCTCCACGTAGGGGTATGATTGAAAAGGCATTGTACTTAAAGTCAAAACAACTTGGTGTAGAAAATATTAAAGACATACCAGAGCAAATCAGAACAGACGTAGTTAATAAGGTTGTTCGCGGCTATGTCCCAAAAGAAATGAAAGGTGGTTTAAGTTTCACTAAAGAAAGAAAGCTACCAGAGGTTACTGAAGAAATTTCTGGTTTCTATTATTCTCCAGCAGAGTCTTTAGAAAGGTACATAAGAAGTACAGCTAACGACATTGAAAGGAGAAGGTTTTTTGGTCGTGATGCTGTAAACATTGATAACACAAAACTTGATACAGAGGCATCGGTTGGTAATTTAATTGCAAGACAGCTTGAGAGTGGTGATCTTGATTACTCTGGTGCAGATGAACTAAGTCAACTGTTAAATGGTCGTTTTGGTATGGGCGAAGTAGCACCAACTAAATCACTACGATTTATTCGTGATGTTGGCTATGGCACTACACTTGCTAATCCTATTTCTGCACTAACACAGATTGGTGATATTGGTGTATCTGCTTATGCAAATGGTATGAGAAATACTATAGCTGCTATGTTTGGTAAAAACAAAATCACAATGGATGAGCTTGGCTTAGACAACATTATTGCAAACGAACTTGGTAATGTATTAGATACATCTAGGTATTTAGAAAAGGCATTGTTCTTTGGTGGGTTTAAAAAAGTAGACAAGCTTGGTAAAAACGTTGTCCTTAATTCTGCACTTAGAAAAGCAAGTGCAATGTCTAAGAGTGATAAAGGCGTTTCTAAACTAGCAAGTAAATATAAAAAAGCAATGGGTGATGAGTTTGATATGCTCATCAATGAACTTAAATCTGGCGAGATGACGGACAGGGTTAAGTTTTATCTTTGGAATGAGCTGTCAGACCTACAACCAATATCACTTTCAGAAATGCCACTGTCTTATTTGAACAGTCCAAATGGAAGAATACTTTACTCGTTAAAATCTTTCACTATTAAACAGCTTGATGTACTTCGTAGAGACATTATTCAACAATACAATTCAGGAAACAAGCTTGAGGCTGGAAAGAATCTTTTAAAATACATGACACTTGTTCCTTTTACCGGAGCTACTGTTGACGAAGTAAAAGATGGCCTGCTTGGTAGGGGTTTTGAACTAAACGACATTGCAGAAGATAACTACTTTGAAAACCTTACAAAACTTGTTGGTATAAACGACTACACAAGGTCAATGTACCTTAAGCGGGGTGACGTTAGTGGTTTTATAACCAATACACTAGCCCCACCAATGTCTTCAATAGATGCTATATTGACAGACGTAGGTAATTTAGTTACTTCTGGTGATGTTCTGCCAGAAAAAGTAATAAGAGAGCTGCCTGTTGGCGGTAAGATTTGGTACAACTTTTTTGGTGGTGGGCTAGAGAACTGGGAAAAATGGAATAAGGACTAACCAATGCTAAATCTAATTGGATCACTTGTTGGCCCTGTTTCTAGTATTCTTGATAAGTTTATAGAAGACAAGGACCAGAGAAACAAACTGGCACATGAGATAGCAACACTTGCAGAGAAACAAGCACATGAGATCTCACTAGCCCAGGTTGACGTAAACAAAGAAGAAGCCAAAAGCCAGTCACTATTTGTTAGTGGTTGGCGGCCTTCTGTTGGTTGGATATGTAGTGTCTCTATGGGCTACCATTTCGTCATACAGCCGTTTATTGTATTTATTGCTGCTATGTATGGGGCACCAATAGAAAACCTGCCAGAGTTTGATATGAGCAGTCTCATGACTATCCTGTTGGGTATGCTTGGGCTGGGTGGTTTAAGAACATACGAAAAACAGAAGGGCTTAACTAAATGAAGAAAGACTCAAGACTAGAACGTGCAGGGGTATCAGGTTACAACAAACCAAAACGTACTCCTAATCACCCTAAGAAGTCCCATGTTGTAGTTGCTAAGGAAGGGGATAAAATCAAGACCATTCGGTTTGGAGAACAGGGTGCTAAGACTGCTGGTAAGCCTAAAGCTGGTGAGTCAGAAAGGATGAAGAAGAAACGTGCATCATTCAAAGCAAGACACGCTAAGAACATTGCAAAGGGTAAGATGAGTGCAGCCTATTGGGCTGATAAAACTAAGTGGTGATAGGATAAATCAAATGCCAATGGTAAAAGGCAAGTCAAAGAAAGCAATCTCTGAGAATATCAGGAAGGAGATAAAAGCTGGGAAGCCGCAGAAGCAAGCTATTGCTATTGCACTATCAAAAGCAGGGAAGAAAAAGAAAAACAAAAAGAAATAAAAAAGGGGGCTGCAATGGCCCCCTAGTTTTTAGATCTCGCACTGTCCTCCAGTACAAGCTAATGTCTGCGCCCCTTCAGTTTGATCTGAGGCTTCATTGATATTCCAATCAATCTTTGTTGGCATCTTCTGCGACAACTCTTCATATTGTTCCTTCGTAATCTTTTCATAGGGGGCTTGCTCATAGCTATGGTCTGAGTAGGGTAAGAAAGATACACCACTTACTTCATCAAAGTTGTTGTACAACCAGTTACCAATCTCAAGGAACTCATTGTCCTTATAGTACACAGTAATGGATGGCTTGTGTTCACACCAATGCTCTTGGTAAATAGACCACAGTTTAAGCTGATCCATACCAGTTTGATCTGAAGACATTACAGAACCTTCTGGTGCCTTTTGTGGGAAGCTAAACACTGCTGTAGTTGGGCTTGTAACGTCTACTTCCCAAGGCACACCAGCATTACTTAAGACTTGACACAAAGGATCACGCATATCAGCACGTACCCTACGGATATAGTAATCACTGTATCGTCCATGAATACCACTGGCAGAGTTTACAAGCTGTGATACAGTACCAGAGGGTTTAACACAAGTAATAGCAGCAGACTGATTGATACCAAGTTTCTTGGCCCACTCTTTGTTTGTATCAACTGCTACTTGACGAAGTACTTCAAGTGTTTTTGGCAGATCAGGCTGGTTAGGGTGGTCAAACCCAGTTCCAGTAGTACATTGCCCAGACATAACAGCATTGTCCAATATCCCAGTCAAAGAAACGCCAAGCAATGCCTCTTCTTCTGTGTTCTTTTTCCATACTGATCTGAGATACCTGAAGTCTGTTAGTGTTGCTTGTAGTGTACCAAGAATCGTAGCAATACGAACCTTATGCTTTAGTATTGTAATGTTATCGCATGCACGAACAACAACCTCAGACAGATTACAGAATTGATTAGGACGAAGAATAATCTCAGAGCAAGGGTTAGTACCAAACTCGTGGTCTGTATCCCTACGCCCATTCTTAGCTGCTTGTTTCTTACTGGCTACCCTGCTAAAGATACCACGCTCACCAGACTTAGATTCATACAAAGAAACCCACTCATTTAGGAAGGCATCAAAGTCAGGCTTCTCAGTGTAACAAGCAGAGTTATTTGCAAGACCACGTTGGGGTTCTTCAACCCACCACTGACCATGCTTTGCTCTACGGATTCTATCGTCTGAAAGGTTAGAGAGTGAGATCAGGGCAGACCTACGTACACCACCAACTACTACGATCTGTGCAATCTTACAACAGATATCATGACACTCAATACTGCTTAGTTTACGTCCTGCTGCCTTCTTAAATACAGAGACAGTAAAGTTAAACAGATCAACCAATGGCTCAGGGCCACTTGCCCTACCACCAAAAGTCTTAAGTGTTGCTCCTGCTGGGCGTATCTTTGAGATATCCCAAGATGGGACTTGACCACTGTACAACAATGAGATCAGTTCACGATAAGCCTTAGCCCATCCAATCTTGCTGTCTGCCACTACGATTGTAGTATCAGTATCATGAAACTTCTCAGCAACATCAGGTAGCTTCTGTATGTACTGGCGTTCAACACTGAAACCAACACCTGTACCACACATCAAGATATACATCATCTCATCAAAGGCTTTAGGGTGGTCAATAGTTAAGTAGGAACAGTTAAACCCAGCTACGTTATCACGATCAAGGGCTTCTCCTGCTGTCATCAATGCCCTCATGCTTGGCATGACTTCTAAATCCAGGATAGCTTCTCTTAGCTCTTGAAAGTCTTTCTGGTACTTGTGGCCAGTACGCTTATCAAAGAAGTGAATATAACGTGCTACTGTTTCTTCCCACGTTTCTCTTCGTTGTTGTTCTGGTAGATACCTTGCGTACCTTGACTTGTGAATGTAGGATTCATATAAACCCAGTTCCATTATTCTTTCTCCAATACGTTATAAACAATAAAAAACCCAAACAGTACGAACTGTACTAAGAAACATTCTACTTCTACACCTTCTTCTAGTTCTGATTCGTCAATAAAGAAAGTGGTAAACCCAATGTAAGGCAACCAGAAGCCAAACAATGGTAGACCAAATAACAAAATTCTTCCAGATTCTTTGCTAAAAGATAGTGGCTTAAAGGTTGGTGTCAGTCCACATTCAGCCATAAATACTATTTGCATTTTGTTTTCCTTTTGTTATCTGAATACTTGTCTTTAAGGAACCTTAACGAAACAGGCATCTCATCAAAGCTGCCGTTATCTACCTCATGCAGCATCCAGATACCAGACCAGTTATTGTTTCCTTGATGTCCTAGATAGCCTTCACTGTGCTGATAGAATATCCCAGCAAAGATACCAGTGATAGCTGTCCCATCACCTCTCCTACTAAACGCTATGTCTCTGTCCTGTACATGGCCCATAACACAGCTCATGTGCTTCTTAGTAATCATAGCCCTAGCACTTGATACAGGACGGCCCATTACACCAGACGTAAAGAAATGAGAGAACCCTACACCACCAATAATTACAGGCTCTAGGTAGTCAAACACTTCCCAATCAGATAGATTAAGATCGTGGTAGCCAATCACATCTTCTAAGATGGCATCGGCATTTACAGCACGTTCTATCCGTTGTTCATGATTACCAAGTAGAAACACAAGGGCTGGGTTCCAACCCTTTTTCTTGTTTCGTTTTAGTCTGTTGATTTCTTTCTTGATTGGTGCAAGAAACAAGTTCATTGCCCTATTACCTGCCTCTACATCCTTGCTGTACCTACGACCTTCAAAGTCCTTCTTCCCTTTATCGTAACTACTAAGGGAAGGCATATCCCAGAAGTCACCAAGGTTTACAATCACATCTGGTTTCTTGTCTACGATATACTTTGCAGCCCATTCAAGATGGTCTGTTGGTACACCATCCTTAATCTGACAATCAGGTATCACTGCTATCTTCATGCTTCCTCCTACTTTGTATGTAGTTATCTAGCTTCTTGTCTTCGTAAACAGTGAAGTGTTTGATTCCTTCTTTCTCACACCACTGGCCCATTGTTAGTTTACTTCCCTTTCGTACTTTCTTGTTTGGATCAGAGAGTACAAAAACTAACTCATAGTCTGGCAGGCTATCTCGTATTGACTTGTACTTTAGGGTGTCACCAGGACGAAAGAAACCTTTACATTCAATCAGGATGTCATCCAATACAAAGTCAGGCTTATAGTTTCGTTTCATAACGTATGGCATTGAGAATGGTTCGTACTGATAACCCTTGCCACTGTTATTCGCTGCAAACTTAGCCTCTAAACTACTCCTGTACTTGCTGCTTTTTGCTTTGCTTCTTGTTACTGCTTTCTTTCTGGTTGGCATTATGAAAATCCATTGGCACTGTTCTACCGCGTTGAAGCATCCATAGCAGATGGCTGTTCTCAACTGCTCTTTGGAACCCGTCTTCACCAAACTCTTCAATGTACAGATCAATAACCAGACTGTCCCAAGTTTCCCTGTCGTTATCAGACAATAGTTTCTCAGCTTTCTTAGGGCCAATACCATTGATTCCAATAATGTTATCAACCTTATCACCAGTTAACATCTGAGTGTAAAAGAACTTAGTACCAGATTCCTCTGTTACTTCTTTCCACTCTTTCTTAATGTAGTTATAGTGAAGGCCAGGAACCATCAACAAGTCTTTATCAATGGTGGCTATTGCGGTATCGTCAGTCTGGAGTAACGCCATTGCATCGTCAGCTTCCATTCCGTCTACAACCTGTGCGTCATAGTACTCAATCAGATAGCCCCTAATGTTTTCGTAATGATAGGGTTTCTTTGAGCCTGATCTGTTTTCTTTGTAGTCACTCCTAATCTTATGTCTAAAGTTGTTTTTACCAGTTAGGAATATCTTATAGGATTCACATTGCGTATCCTTGATGATTCCATTTACAAACAACTTACAACTATGTAGCGTAAACGAATCGGGGTCAGCCGTAACCAACCCCGTTTCCTTGTCCGTACTTTGGCAAGCGAACCCTATCCGATAAACAATAGGGTCGCCATCAATCAGAAGTTTCATTGTAACAATCCTTAGAATGGGATGTCGTCATCAAACTCTTCATGTGCGTCTGACTTCACAGCCTTAAGTTCTGGCTTGTTTGATTCAGTAATACGCTTCTCATGAATGTACTTAGCCAACCCAAACAGAGACTTGATTGCAGGGCTATCGCTATCCTCAGCACCAGCCGAACATTGATCTGTAAAACTAGACTTACTTACTGAGTCTCGGTACTTAGCTGGAATAGGAGCAAGTCCTACAACCTCATCGTATACTTTGTCTTGTACTTGTTTGTTCTTAATCACTACAGTACATGGCATACCCAGTGCAGATTCCCAGTCAGCAACCTGACCTTCTTCCGCTGATGGTTTGAATGCTTTGTAGTATTCAAGTTCTTTGCCAAGTCCAGACATAGTACGGAAGATATTAAAAGGCTTAGTCCACAAAATGCGTGGTGCTTCTTTGCCATCAATAGTTACAGTGCTATCAAGTACCTCAACACAGAGTGAGATCTGTTGGCATGGTGGTTTCTCTTCCCCTGCATAGTTTCGTTCCTGCATACCAAGATCAGCTACATACACCAGCCTTCCTTCGTATTCACCAGGTATAAGGTTTGAGTATTCGGTTTTACTGCTAGATACTTCTTGACTCATTGCTCGTTCAAAAGCCATGATAATCTCCTTAGTGGATTTCAGAATAATCTTTAGCGAACTTTATGTCGCATTCTAATTCACGATTCAAGTGTAACAACTTATTGACTTTTTGTATAGACTTGTTCAACAACTCCTTTATATCATTTTGTTTGGTTTCATGCAGTTCTAAGATCACTTCGTCGTGGAACTGTGCTGTAAGCTGTGGTCTTTCCTGAATGATATAAGCAAGCCACATATCAAAACAGAATGTACCAGTACCCTGATTTAGCGTACTGAACTTATCCTTTTCTGTTTTAAGGTTGTAGTAGATCTTTGCAACAGGATTCCATAACCACATCTTGCCGCCTTCTATTCTTCGTATTCCTACGTTGTCAGCAATGGTTTCCAAAGACCAGTTACGTTTCCAGTATGCCTCTCGTACTGTCTTAGCATCTTCCTGACTGATACCTAGTTGACGAGAAAGGGTAGCCACTCCAGCACCATAAGTACAGGCATAGTTACCGCCCTTGTATATATGCCTGATCTTAACCACTTCTTCTGGTTGGATGCCAGCCTTATAATCTACAACCTGCTGTTCAGTTAAAGCACCCGCAGACAATGCAAGGTCAAGGTGTGGATCAAAGTCTGGTGTCATCATCTCCTTAACGTACTCTGGATCGTAGTCCCACATATAATGCTGCTTAGTGCGATCCTCAAGTGATGCCATGTCTGAGCCACAGAGTATATTGTCTGGACTACGAACAGTAAGTAGTGATCTTATCTCAGCACCATACGGCTTACGGCTTGAAGGAATGTTTACACAGACAGCGTGTTTAAATCTCAGCGTGTTAGTGAACCCTTGTATCTCAGCCTTTACATATCCGTCTGAGTCTACGTTATCAAGGAACCCTTTTACCAATCCTATTCTATGCTTAACCACAGTCATAGTCTCAAGGTGAGCAAGTTCAGGGTGCTTGTCAAACATCTTAGTTACTGACTTGCACAGACTTCCATCGTTGTCCTTGATCTGTTCTACTGCTTTGCCTGTTTGCTTTGAGAACTTAAATGTTTCAGCCTTCCAGCCAAGACTCTTTAGCCACTCCTTTATTTGCTGAACACTTCCAGGATTAGGTTGTTCTGTTCCAACCACAACCTCTATAGCTTCTTTTGTGTCAAAGTCTTTCCCAGCCTCTTCGGTTATTTCTTTCCACTTAATTCCAGTAGCAGAGAGAGATCCGTCAATCTTGTATGGTTTTGCTGGACGCTTGCACTTCTTGATCTTCTTTACTTCAGGCATTACAGCAAACAGTGTGTCAATTGATTCTTGATAGGACTGCTCAAGATCAGACAACAAGGACTTAGCCTTCTCAACATCCAACTTCCACTTAGATCTCTCTTGAAGTGCAGCACAACGCATCTTCAACGAAAGATAACGAATAACCCTATCATGATTCTCATCGTTGTATAGATTGGTAAGATAGGATAGTAGGTTCTCCCATAGGGCAGTATTGATCTTAACGTCCTCAACACACCGCCTACAGTATTCACCTATATCTAGGTTCTCCCAGTCATCAACCTTTGGCTTCTTAATCTCAAACCTTTCACCCCATGCTTCAAGGCCATGCTTGGATAGCTCGGGATAAACGTACCAAGACAAGGCAAGGGTGTCTATGATCTTGGCTTGTATTTTGATTTCAAGGATTCTAGAAAGAACAGGGGCATCATAA
>Ga0208899_1002399_pt1 | contig 12533 bp, 10 predicted proteins | sample VirMetDEL_Nov_24_FD_184518 | JGI IMG/M metagenome (GOLD analysis project Ga0208899, IMG submission 184518) | Aqueous microbial communities from the Delaware River and Bay under freshwater to marine salinity gradient to study organic matter... | ecosystem: Environmental > Aquatic > Marine >... | reverse complement strand
TATTCTATCACGCAAATCAAGTAAAAGTTGTTGCTGTTGCATAATAGTTTCTAAATTAGCTCCTAACGTGGCTAATCGAGCCTGTAGCGTGCCTATTTCGCTCTGGGCAAGGTTTTCCTCAACCAAGCTCATTCGACGCTCTAATGGGGCTAATTCAGGCACTACAATCGATTCTAGCTGTGACTCTAGGTTATCTACTCTGCCCATGAATTCTGCAAACCCGTATATAAATCCACTTATGGTACTGATAATCGTAAAGCCAATGGCAAGATAAACTCCTTTAAACTTAATACCAGAGATATTAAGTTCTGTATCTTGTAGGCTCATTAGAAGGAATTGCCAGTGTAGATAGATTCGCCTGTGAAGTACACATCTTCTAAAGACTTCATTGAATTACTTAAGAATCCGTACATGGAATGAAATGCCTGTCCGCTGTTGTAGAATGTAATGCTGTCTTGCACTGCATTGTAAGCAACGGTCATGCTAGATAAGTTCACGTTATAGGCTTCTGCCACATCATCATTAGATGAGGTTAAGGCTTCGTTGTTAGCAGCAGCTAAGAAAGCAGCAGCATTAATCGCATGAGTTTGGACTGATTCTAAACTTGTATTGTAATTGTCAACCTGAGTTTGTGTTAAACCTACATTATTATCTTGAATGTAATCTTGTAATTGTTGTTGTTCTTGTACGGTATCAGCATTGCTGGCTTGCTCAAAGACATTGACTACCGTAATTAAAGATGTCGTAGCAGCAACGAAATCATCTACTGCACTCTCTAATTGGACCATCTCTGTTTCATGTGCGTCTTGAAGTAAAGCCTGAGTATTGTAGTAAACCGCATTTTGCACAGCAGACAACGCATCATTATAGTTTGTCATCTGTAATTGCGTGATAAGTGCTTGGTCTATTGTATCTGTAGGTGCGATGCCACCAACACCTGCATAGTAATTTAACCCTTGTACAGCGTAATGACCTAAATCAACTGTATCTATAATCGATGAACTGGCATCAATTAAGTCTTGAACTGTATCTGTTTGTGACTGTGCGGAATCTATCAGAAATAGACCGAGTATCAGTATTAATAGCTTCTTCATCTTCTCCTATCCTTAAAACTATATCGTAATATTCTCTGTTGTTATTATAATCTGGAATGAACGTTTCAGGGTTCATTCTCATGTAAATATATGCAATATTTCCTACAATTAATTGCCCATTGACAGTAAACGGACATGGCGTACCTGATTGAAACATACTAAACCATATCTGTTCTGACTCACACGCTCTGCTGACTGCTGCTATGTTCATGTTTAAAGTCTGCAATAGTTTGGCTTCTCTGATTCTTAAACAATCTTCATCGACTCGGTAACTGCCATGTGACATACCAAGCAAACTTAATTGAATACTTCCACCTGCACTGATAAGGCAAGACTCACTACCATTAAACATATAAGAAGGAGCAATAGCTGACGGTGGAGGCGTTGGAAATCCTGCTCCACCCCCGTTATAATTATTGGTAGTATCAAGATTATTGCTACCAACTGTAGAATTAACAGTATTTGAGTTAAGGTCACCTGATTGTTGCGAATATAAGCAATAAGGCGCAAGTAGCAATAACCACAAAAAACGTTTCATTTACCACTTTTTAACTCTAAGATAAGCGTAATCAGAATCTTTCAGTTTCTTTTTAACGTACTGAGTAAATTCTTGCGTTCCAATACCAGCACCGCACTCTTTTTGCCATTGCTCAGCAATCACAAAAGGGATACGACCTACGAATCTAAATTTAGCGTCTCCGTGCATACTAGGCGCATCATCTTGCGCTCTTTTGTTAGCTGTTAAGATGTCACCAACTTCTTGTGTTCTCACAATATGAAGTTTGTTATCTTCTTCAATCATTTTTTCTTTGATTTCGCTCATAATTCTCCTATTTAGAAAAGGGGAACCCGAAGGCTCCCCTCGTCATTACTTCAATTAAGAAGTTGTGCAGTCAGCAACAAAGCCGTGTGCAGCTTCGTTATCAACTTGCAAACCATACTCAACTGAAATCAAGCGTCTTTCAGCATGACCAGTTCTAGCTAATGGTTTTTGTGCTGCGGTTTTCAAGTAAGCAACTCGTGCATAGTTAGGGTCTAGCACGAATACGTCTCTTGTTCTGCTAAAGCGTGAAGGAACAATGGTGAGTTCACCAAAGTCTGACACGTATACATCGATAGCAGCTGATAATGTTTTATCACTGATATCTTTGTATTTAGTAGCATTACCTGTGAAGGTAGAGATTTCTTGCTTGTTGAAAGAACCACAAAGCACAATGCTTGGCTCAGCACCAGCATCCCAACAACTAGCGATAACGCCTTTTAGGATAACTTCAGTGATGTCTCTCTGAGTACCATCAGTAGCAGCTGCATCTGGGTAACCAGAAGCACCTGAGCCTGAAGTAGTACCAACAGCAAAGCCAGAACCACCAGCAGTGTTTGAAGTTAAGAAAGCAGGAAGACCAGCTGTTTGACGAGCTGTGCCTGAAGCACCTGCTGAAGCTGCAACGTTTGCAGTCAACATGGTTTCCATATCTCTTTTTAGTTCTTTTAGCTTGTAAGCAACTTGCTTAGCAAGCGATTGAGCGTCACCAGCACCATTTACTGCTTCTGCTGTATCTGATACTTCAACTACTTTGTCAGAAATTTGTGTGTAGTTACCACGTCTGACTGCGTTAGTTGGAGCGTCATTAGCTGGAGCAGCTTCGCCTTCGATTACTCGGTTAGAGCCATCGGTTGAAGCGAGGTCTACTGTAGCCCACTCAAAGTATGTGTTACCCACATTTTTCTGACCAATAGCGGTCATGAAAGGAGTGTCCGTTGGGGAAATGCTAATCAAAGCATCCTGTAGGTCTTCCCTTAATGTGGTAACGTCATAGGTTTCATTTGTATTTGTTGAAACACCCATTTTTTATCACCTCATAAAAGTTAATATTTAGCTTATTAAAAAACTAGCAACATCATCGATACTGCCAGTATTCCTCATACGATTGGCAACAGCTTGGCGTTTCTTAACAGAGTCAGCGGTTCTTGATTTTTTAGCACCTGCTTTCACCATCGGCTTTGCGCTTTTAGCCTTAGCTTGCGCTTTAGGCTTACTTGCTTGCAAAGCGTCATACTTTCTAGCTTTGTCTAATACCAAAATCGCTCTATGGTCCATTACGTTATTAAGTTCTTCATTGGAATAACCAATAAGTAACCCGTAATCAATCAATTCCTTCTTAAAAGTATCTGCTTTTTTAGGGTCAGATATTACAGGAAGTTTCTCTGACAGCTTTTTCATTTCTTCTTGCAAGTACGCATGTTGCGCTTGTTGCATTTGATATTGCTGCTGCTGTTGTAATTGACCAATCTGCATTTGCTGATTGTCATACTCTGCTTTAGCTTCATCGTATGCTAACTTTTCGTCCATGTACTTAACTGGGTCTTTTTTAAATAATTCCCTAGTTGGCGGTACAGGAGCTTGCAACATTTGACCTGTTTGAGCTTGCTGTATAAGAGCGTTAAGTTGTTGTCTTTCGTTTTGGAGTGCTAGAAATACTGCTTCAGCATTTTTCTTTTGCTCCGCAGCTTCTTGCATTCCTTTTTGGATATAAGCCTGCCCACTATAAGACCGCTTTAAATCATCTAGGGTTACTTTCTGTTCTTTTCCGTCTACTTTAACGGCAAAAAGCTCCTGATAATTGGCATCTTCAGTATTTGCTTCATCCTCGCCAGATTCGTCATCAGCATCATCTGTATCATCTTCAGTTACGTCTTCATCAGATTCTACTTCTTCTACTTCTTCTTCCTCTGGTTGCTCTACTTCGTTATCATCGGTTGCATCTTCGTCAAGTTGTGCTTCCTCAGGCGCAGAATTAGAACTTGCTAATAAACTATTAGCCACTGAGTCTATTGACCCATCCATTACTATTTCTTCTGGTTTTTCAGTCGATATATCCATCGGTGCTGACTCCTTTGTTAGTTGTTTTTCTTATCAAATATCTTCTCGTCATTTATAGATGATTGGAGATGATGTTCGATTTTCTGTATTGCACTCACGACAGAGTGCGCTTCTTCAATATCGGCAGTTGTACTACCAGTATTTAAGAATACTTTTATCTGGTCATTCTTTATTTCTTCTAATACTTGCTTAAAACTTTCGTTTGCAAGTAATGACCTTGCATTAGCTGCTCGCTGTTTAATATCCATTTATTGCCCAAATGTTCTTTGTTGTCTTTGCATTTCTTTGATACGAGCTACGTCTACATCTTTCTGGTATTTACCAAGTAGCTCTGCGCCTTTGATAATCAGGTCTTGGTCCATCTTATCTCTAGCTAAATCATCAGCTGCAACAGCTTTCTGAGCATCTAATTGAGCCCTCATCATGTCTGACTGCATTTTAGTTTGAGCTTTCATTTGTTCAGCTTGTAAGTAAGCCTGATTTGGGTCTTGTTGCATTTGAGCAGCTTGTTGTTGTGCCATCTGAGCCTGTTGTAGTAATAATTGCTCTACTTCAGGAGTCATTGGCGTAAAGTATCTATCAGCATTTCTCACACCAGAAAGAGCTAACATATCAGCTAACGTATTTCTGATTTGAGTTAAGGTAACCAGACCATTGTTAGGTCCGTAACCTTGATAGACTTGCATTTGCATACCTAATGCTTGATTTAAAGCAGCCATCTTAATATCTTCTTTGCCTGTTCCTAATCCTACGTTGACAGAGATATCCATATTGGTATTCCATACTCTAGGGTCTATAGGAACAAATTGACCGTTCAAACGCATAAATACTGAATCGTCTGCGTTTTTAATCATTTCATGTAGCATAAGTTTGAATAATTGCTTCATACCGCCTTCTGCAAAGTTTCTTGCTATAACTTCAACCTGACCAGCAGCTGCTGATACCGTTTGAGCAACAGCAGTAGCAGTAGTGTTTTTAAGTGCATCTGGGTCTAAACCTAATGATGCCCTTGAAACGCCTGTTTTAGTTTCAATAATGTCATCCATGTACTGTAATGCAGGAAGTGTTGCACCTGCTATAAAAGGTACACCGATAGGCTCTATACCACCTGCTTGACGCATACGGATAATAGCTCCTATTTCGTTATTAAGTACGTCATCCATGTTTACGACATCTTCAACGACACCCAGTTGTGGGTTATTAGATAAAGCTACGTTATCAAGAATACCTCTAAGCATAGAAGTAGTAGCGTCTTGGTCATTGATAATTAAATCAGCGACAGACCTTCCATAAAAAGCATGAGGTTCTGGGTCGCATTCAAAGACAGCAAATGGAATACCATCACATACTTCGTAATCTAGTAATTTGTAACCACTGCCACCTAAGATAAATTTATACATCATAGGTACGCCAGAACCTTCAATATCCATCTTCATGTAGGCTTCAGTTACGAGAACCATTTTCATTGATGGGTCTTGATGGCTTTCTTCTGTTCTGTCTTTAAAGTAACCACGTCTTGCGTATTCTTCTTCGTCTACCATTGTTCCTGATTCTGTGATTCCTGATAGAGAATAAACTTCTTCAAAGTCATATCCCATTTCTACCAAATCACCAACACGCATCTCTGTTCTGTGTGCTACTACATAAGCGTTATCTATGCTTCTAGCATTTCTGTCTACAAAGAATTCTTCTGGTGGTACAGACTCTACGCAAAGTTTGCCTTTGTCTTCTGTTTTAAGAATCTTAATACCGTGATTCTTTCTTTCTATTTCTACGCCTGTTTCATCTATTTCTATTTCAACGGTTTCGCTATGCTCAATGACTTCAATGTTATCTTCATTAACAATCAGAGCAAACTCATCGTCATTAAGGTTTTCAAAAGTATAAGATTTAGCTTCTTGGTAGTTTTCCCAATAAACTTTGACAATGCCTGTCTTTTTAACTAACGCATCATGGAAAGCATCATTGATGATTTTATAACCACCCATTTCTTGAAACTTCCAGTGCATATAGCTATTAGCTTGTTCTGCATTGGCAAAATCTTCAGGACCTCTAGGAACATACTCTACAGGTCTTTCTGTTGATAAAAAGATACGCATTAAACTAGGCTTAATAGAGCGAATAATATCTCTTACTTTAGTAGAGACTACTTTAGAACGACCTTGCTCATAACCAATATCTACTTCACCGTCAAAGTATCTTTGTGCTTTAACACGCTCTGGTGATATTTCAGATTCGTGAAAGTCTACAGCGTCATCAACTGCATTAGAAATAATGTTTTCTATTTCTTGTTCTTTTAGTTTTTTAGGTTTCATCTTGATTTATGCTCATTAATGGTCCAGCAGCCCTGCCTGATAGTTGAGCAGCACCGCTTATAGGTGATAATCCAACAGAACTTGCAGAAGATACTTGTCTAAAAGCATTGCCTAATTCACGGACCATAGTTTCATCACCTTCTATAAACTGTTGCAATAAATTTTGCGCTTTAGAAGCAATATTCTTATTTGCGCTGTTTCTTGCCATCCAAGCTAACATGCTAAATGGTAATGTAGCTCCACTGCTTGTAGCACTTCCTACTAATGTCATGGCTCTCATTGTATTACTTGCTGTTGGAGCATATCTTCCTAATGCTTGTAATATATTATCTACTGGTCCGCCACGAACTATAGCTTCTAATGCTTCAACATCAGAATCCCTCAAAAAATTTCTTTTTGATTTATTATTAAGTATAGAATTAGCCATAGATTTATATATAGAAACATTATCAGTTCCCAAACCAGAACCTTGAACTTTTCTTATAGCTTTATCTAATTCTTCAGAAATCATTTCAAAGTTTTTTCTAGTATTCCAAAGACCTCTAGCATTTAACCATAATGGAGATGCTTCATCGCTACTGTCTATAATTCTTTGTATAGCAGTTTTTAGTCTTTCAATATTAACAGCATCTAAGCCAAGATTTCCTCTATTTGCAGCTCTTAGTCTTTGCCCTAATCTTTTATTTAATTCATTTAAATCTCTTAAAGAAAATTCTTTTGGTGCTATATTTTGAGATTGGTTAAATCGATTCCTTGCGCTCATATAAATAGAAGAATTTAAATTTTCTAATTCTTTTTTAATAAATGATTCAGAAACACCATTATTTCTTAATATTTCTACTTCTTCATCAACAAAATTTTTAAGAGATTTAGTTCTTGCTCCAATAATATTTTCAAAGTCATCAATAGACTGCTGAGTTAATCTTTGAGCTTGAGCTGAAACCCCGCTTAAATTCGGGTCAAATCCAAAATTTTGTTTCATATCTTCAAGAGCTTCATCTAAAAAATTCCTAGCACTTGATTGGCTAATTCTTATATTAGATTTATTTAATTGCTCATAAGCATTATCACTAACTTTTTCTATTTGCTCTAAAATTTTTTGAACATCATTTTCATTTTTTGATTTAGAAAAAACATTTCTTATAGGAGCAGCCAATCCTCTTGTTATACCTAATGCTGCTTGACCACCAGCACCAAATAATGCTCCAGTTCCTGCAAATTCTTGAGCTTGTGACAATCTTTCAGAAATTCCACCTTCTGCTGTTCCTGCTCCATACAAACCACCATAAGCTGCGCCTGTAGTTATTCCTTGAGCAAGTCTTGGAACTCTACCACCCAATGTAGCCATTCTTCCAATGTTTGCAGCTCCTGCTCCCGCTCCTACACCAGTTAATAATGAAAGAGCTGTTGGAGCAACTGCACCTATTGTTTCTAATCCTATAGAAGCTGTAGGATTTGCTTCTCTATATTCTTGCAGTTTTCCCCTTATGTTGTCTCTAATAGATTCATATTCTTCTTGTGGACCACCCAAACTTCTTAAATATGCTTCTATTTCGTCTCCAAAACCAAAAGTTAATCCTTGCGTAAATGAACGCAACTTTTGAGACTCTACTTGATTATTTTCAAGTCTATCTTTAACTGACTGATATACAGCTAATTGTCTTTCTGTTAGATTACTAGGTATTGCCATGTTTATTAAAAATATTCAGCTTTTTGTTCAAATGACATAGCATCCCATACATTATCTTCCATCCATTCTGGCTTACTTATCATTTCATTACTAATTTGTTGTAGAACATATTCTCCAAAAACATCATTATTCATAATATTTTCGCCATTTAATGTAAATCCACTTAAATCTCCGTCGTTGTCTTCATACCATTGAGCAAGTGCATTTTTATCTGCTGCTGTTTTTTCTATAACATCTAATAATTGTTGTATCCTTTGTATGTTTAATGGCTCTTGAGAGCGAGGATTAAAAACTCTATCTAAGAACATTGTTCCTTCTAACTGTGTAAACTGTGCGCCCAATATTTGGCGTAATGATTGTTGAGCCACTGTTCTTATAGAATCCCTTAATTGAACTCCTTCGGCAAGTTCACCGCCTAAAAAAGACTTAAATGTTTCTGGAACCCATCCAACAATAGGACCAGATGCTAGTGTCATATCTGCTAATCTTTCTTGAGCATCTTTCAAATAATTAACATTAGTTTCCATTTGCCTTTTACCGCCAGTAATCCATTCAGCGTATTCTTGACCAAGTGCTTTTTGAACTTCTTCTTCAGCAACGCTTAGAGGTGCTGGTGTTTGAGCATTTTTTAATGCTTCTATCATCATCAAGCCTTCTATACGTTGTTGTTGTAATTGTTGGTCACGTCTAGCTTGCATATTAGCCATAGCTTGTTGTGTTAATGGATTATTAGGATTGATAGTTAATGAACCTAAACCAGCAACAAGTCTATCTCTAAAATCTGGCTCTCCTACCCCCATTAAATCACCTATAGTAGATAATAAACCTTTAGCTCTTTGCCGAAAAGTTTGAGGTCCTTGTTCTTCTGGAGTTGGAGCTGGTGGTCCTACATCTAACAAAGATTGTTGTGTTGGTGCTGTTTGACCCATTCCTTCTGGAACAGGAGGACCCATTTCTATCATTGCTGGAACTTGTGGCTCTGGTTTAGGAGGACCTATTTGCTCCATTGAAGGACCTGTGTAAGTAGGTCTTAAAGAACTAATTACATTTCCAGATTCATCAAATGTAACTCCAGTTGGAGTTTGTTGAAAATCATATTCTTCAGTAAATCTTCTAGCCCTATCTTGCTCTACTTCTTGCATTGTTTGCTCAAATGGCTTTCTGCCAAAGATAGACAAACCAACATCAGATGTGCTTCCTGTAATTGGGAAAGCAGGATTTAAAGGAGCTGATAAAATACCCAACAAGCCTGCTATTGGGTCTCGTCTAAATCCTTCTAAATAATTTTCAACTTGCGTACCGATTTCTGGTAATAATTGCTGAACATCTTGCGTAACAGTTGCTTGGTCTCTGCTTAAAGAACCTTGACCAGATGGTTGACCTTGAGATTGCATTCTAGTCAATTCATTTAATCTATTAGATTCCGCAGAAGTAATAGTTTGTTGGTCTCTTTTATATCTTAAAGCAGATAATTCTTGTAATTGTTGATTTGATAATGCCATTTTTATTTATTAAAATTTAAACATACTTGCTCCTAATTGAGCATAATTAAACAGACCTGGATTAAACGTTCCAGTTGTTGTTTGTTGTCCTGTTTGTGAACCGCCAAACGCTCCTAACATTTGTTGCAATGATGTTGTTGGTGCTCCTGTAAATCCAGCGTATTGCTGTCTTCCTGCATCTATGATTGCTTGTTGTAGAGCTTGTTGCATCATACCTTGCTGTGCTAGTTGTTGGTTAATGGTTTGACCCATTCCAAAGCCTAAGTTTGCAAGATTGCCTAGTTGTTGAGCGGCTCCCATTCTTGCGCCAAAACCAGATAATCCTGCTTGCTGGTTGGCTAGTTGAGCTGCCATTTGTTGTTGAGCTCCAAATTGACCAGCTTGCTGTAATGCAGCTTGGTTGGCTAACGCTCTTTGCATTCCTGCGGCTTGATTTAATTGTTGTGCAGTCATACCTTGAGCTGCTCCAAATTGACTTGCTTGTTGCTGTGCCTGTTGGTTAGCTAAATTAATTGCTTGTTGTAATCCAGCAGTTGTTGTTCCTGCTTGTAATGCAGCTTGTTGATTAGCTAAAGCTGCTTGCATACCTTGTTGAGCACCAAACTGGCGTGCTTGTTGTTGTGCTTGTAAGTTTGCTAATCCGATATCTCTAGCAATACCTGCTCCAGAAATACCAGCTTGTAATGCTGCTTGCTGGTTAGCCTGTTGTGCTGCTAATCGTGATGCAATATCTTGTTGCGCTGCTTGTTGTGCTTGTGTAAATCCTGCCTGTCTTAATTGACCAGCCGTTCTAGCTGCTTGTTCTGCAAAAGCTCTGTTTGTTTCTGCTTGTGCTACTCCAGCTCTTGAACCACCAAAAGCTCTAGCTTGTGTAGCTTGTGCGCCTAGTACGTTTTGTTGCATTTGTCTTGCTCTTTCTATATCAGATAGAGTTTGACCAACAACTTGTGATTCATAAGGATTTACATAAGGACTTAAAGCAGTTGATGCTAATTGTCCTGCTTGTACTTGCTGTGCGGTTACAGGTCCTACTTGACCAGCTTGAGCTGCTTGAAAGCCCGTACCTTGTACTTGTTGTGCGGTAATGGGTGATATTTGACCAGCTTGTGCTGCTTGGTATCCTGTTGGTGTTATTGATGTAGGAGCTCCTATGGTTGGTGCTTGATATCCAATGCCCTGCACTTGTTGTGGCTGATACGCTGTTCCCATTGCCGTTGTTTGCATAGCTCTACCTAATGCCTGTGGTACAGCTTGTTGAATATTAAATGCAGGCTGTGTTGTTGCTTGTTGCATTGGTGCGCTTGCATTCGGCACTGGTTGCGTTGTGCTACCACCTTTACCTCCAGATGAAGCTAAACCTTGTTGTTGAACAGGTCCTTGCTGAGGAGCCATTGGCATTCCTTGCGATTGAGCAAATCCTTGCCTTGCCTGAGCCATTATATTTCCTGCACCAGCTAAACCTTGTTGTTGAACAGGAGCTTCTCTTGTTATGTTCATATTTGGTCCAGAAGGAGCGTTGTTTATAAGCCGTTGTGCTTGTTGTCCTGTTGAGCCTGCCATAATTAGAACCTAAATTGTGGCATTCCACCAATGCCTAAGTTTGGAATTGATACTGGAGCTGACAAACCTGCCAATGCTCTGTTTAATTGTTCTTGAGTGACAAGACCTTCCATTGTTGGCATAACAGGCTGTGGAATACCTGCTATAGCTCTATTGATGTCTGCTTGTGTTGCAAATTTGGAAACATCTGGTATAGATGGTTGCGGAATGCCAGCTATGGCTCTATTAATATCAGCTTGAGTTGCAAATTTTGATAAGTCAGGAATAGATGGTTGCGGAATACCTGAAATAGCCCTATTAACATCTTCTAGTGTTGCAAATTTAGAAACATCTGGTATAGATGGTTGTGGCAAATTTTGTAATAATGCTCTGTTTGCTGCTATTTCATTTTGTAATCCTGATGGGTCAAATGTTGGAATAGGTCTATTCTCCAGTGCACTTAATCTTGTTTGCAAACCTGATGGGTCAAATGTTGGAATATTTCTTGATTCTAGTGCGGTTAATCTTTCTTGCAAAGGATTAATATCAAATACTGGTGCGGGTGGAATACCTGCAATAGCTTTATTAACATCTTCTAGTGTTGCAAATTTTGATACGTCAGGAAGTGCTTGCGGAGTTGGAATATCTGATAATCTTGCATAACTTGATAAATCAGGTAATGTTGGTTGATACTTAGACAATCCTTGATTAATTAATTCGTTAATTTCTGCATCTGTTCTTGGTGTTAAAGATGGAGCAGGTTGTGCTTCTGTTGCTGGAGCTGGCGTTGTGGTTGGTTTTTTTGCGCTCCTTCCTTTATTATAAATATTATTTGGAACAAACTCTTCTTCAGTAAACCATGACGGGTCTCTATTTGCTGGGTCGTAATTAATTGTTCCGTATTGGTCAATAGTAGGATTTCTTGGCGGAGCTATTCGATATGTAATAGGATTATCGTCAGTCATACTGCCAAATCCTCTAGCCGTTGTTCCACCCGTTACAGGGGATAATGCTTCTTGTGATGGAATGCCATAAGGTTCAATATTAGGATATAAGCCTGAATATTGAGCGTATTGGCGTGGTCTTTCTTCCATAAGCCTTTGTGTAGATTCAGCAAACAATGGTTGTGAAGAATATCCCATTAATCCACCTGCAAACTGTTGTGCTTGTGGTATACCTGCTGTTACATCGGTAGGAGCTTGCATTCCAAATGCTGATGCTAAATTTGCTGTATTTTGCATAGCAGCTGTTTGCATAGGGCTAAATGCTGCTACATCTGGTCCGTAGTATGGCATATAGCCAATACCAGCAACTCTTTCACCCATTGCAAGGTTAGCTCTAGCTGCGTTTTCGACCCACTGAGGAACATCTACTGTGGTAGTTTGTTCACCGCCTTTTCCGCCTGACATAATTAAAACTCGTTAGTTAATGTTAAAAATTTAGGCTTCCAGCCATGCTTGGATAGAACCTTTTTCCATCCCATCCTGCCAGCGATTGACATGGCAGTGCATC
>Ga0208899_1002398_pt1 | contig 12534 bp, 20 predicted proteins | sample VirMetDEL_Nov_24_FD_184518 | JGI IMG/M metagenome (GOLD analysis project Ga0208899, IMG submission 184518) | Aqueous microbial communities from the Delaware River and Bay under freshwater to marine salinity gradient to study organic matter... | ecosystem: Environmental > Aquatic > Marine >... | reverse complement strand
TTCATTTTTTAAGTTTTAAAAGTTTCATGTTGTAGTTGTCGACACCTTTCTTGACGATCTGATCGTAGTTGTCAACGCGTTTGAGACTCTGTTTAAAGACAGAATAGTTGACTTCGTGATGCCAACGTTCGTATCGCCAGACGACTTTCACGAGATCTGGATGTTGCTCTTTCAAACTCTCAGCGAAGTCACGTCTGTTGTTGCTGTCAGCGTAGACCTCTTCCGTGTTGCCGCCTTTCATCTTGAGCGTTCCAATCTTATCACAATAGAACGCGTTGAACAGAATCGTGCAGTGATCATCTTTCAAGATACGCAATGAAAGATCAGTGTCTTCATTGTACTTTCCGCGCCATCGATGCTCGATGTCGTTGCTCAGTAGAATGCAAGAGTAGATTCTTGTATTCATCATGTACGGCTTTCTCGTTGATCCTTCTGGAACAAAGAAGCGATAATTCATTCCGCTCATCTTTACGTTCTCGTATCTGTCAGTGAAGTCTTCAACTGCTCTGAACGTCGCTGATGTTTTCACTTTGATCTTTCTGTTGTTGTTGAGACGACCGAAGCCGGAGATGTTGTCATCAAGAATCCAGTGTCGTTTGTGTCCTTCTGAAATGCTGTGTTCCCAAACCCAGTTTCGTGCTGGTATTGAGCCTTGCCCTAAGTTACTGAACGGAAGCACTAAGATCTTCGCTTCATCAATCACTGAAGCATAGTCATCGAACTCTTGCGCTTCAATCACAATGCGATAGTTGATTCCAATATCTTCAAGTGCTTTCGCTGTGAGTCGAGATTCGTGACGACCTTTGCTGATGATGTAGATTGGATATCTTGTCTGTTTCATATGAAAAGCGTGTTTTCTTCATCTTCATCAATGTACAGAAAATACTTTGGCGCAAGTGTTTCTTTCTTAGGGAACCACACGCTCTTTGTATTGGCTGTCAGATTCTGATCGATCATCTTTGCGAACATCTTGACGTGATGATACGTCTGAAATGACACGATGATCTGCTGAACTGGCTCTGTATTCTCTTGCAAGAACTCTGGCATTGAATGCCATTCTTTTTCCCATTCGTTCTCAAACTCTGGGAACATATCTATTTGATCACTCATTCTCTTTGAAGTTTTGATTGTCGAACCACGTCAAGATCTGCTCTGTTGCTCTGAGTCGTTCGTCGTTGTTGATGTCTTTGAAGCAGTCACGCCATGCAGAGATGCCGTCTCTGATTGTATTGATGATCTGTTCAGTCTCTCTCGATACCATGATTTCTCAAGTCTTTGTTCATTTGCTCAACTACTGAACGAGGGAACTTCTCTCTCGTCATTTGTAGTGCTTCAGATGCGTCGACATTGCTGTCAACGAGCGCGATGAAGTAGTTCCATTCTTTTGAATCTCGCAAAATCATGATCAGTACAAATCTGGAAACACTCTTCTGTGAAACTTCGTGAACAAATAGTCGCCGTCAGATTTGAGTTCACTGACGAGATTCATGATCTCAGCGCGTTCTTCTGAGCCTCTTTTGTAGACTCTTGAATCTTCTGTGCGTTGATAGTGCCAATCGTGTGACTCAAGCAGTTGATTGAGTCTCTGTTTCTTTTCTGTTGTTGTCATTGTTCTTGATTTTAAAATTTAAGCCATCTTCTTCTTCTCTCGTACTTTCTGATCAGCATTGAGTTGTTGATCAGAACTCTTGTTGTTGCATCTGTCCATTCAGATGCAGATGCTGAGATCATCATGTTGAGCGATTCCCAGCGCAGTTCATTGATGTACATGTTGACGTACATTCTGTGCTTTCTTTTACGAAAATAATTCTTCAGTGCTTTCATCTATTATGTAGAGTTTGCGATCAACTATGAACTGACAGATATAGTTGTCTGATTGTTTTCTGACCCATGCTGTGACATCATTCTCATGAAGCATCAGCGAGATCTTGAATGCGTCATGCTGTTTCATTGAGCTTCGTTCTTAATTGCGTGAATGCAATCTTGTACTTTGCGAGATCTTTCACTTTCTTCTCGAGCGACTTGTTGTCTTTCTCAAGTGCACTGAGCATCTCACGCAAGTCGTCAACGATGATCTTGTGACGCTCAAGTTCTTCACGAACGTTCATAATCGCATGGTACTGATCGAACTTCTTTTCTTTGATCAGATTGTTCACGAAATCATAAACAGCGCAATACAAATCGAAATGCTTCAAGCGATCATTTGAGTTGATGTTGTACTTGTGTTCATGCTGTCGTGATGCGTAGATGATTGTCGAGTGATCCATGTCAAAGCATTCAGCGATCTGTGTTGTTGATCCCATGACACGCATTGCAACGAAGACTGCTTGTCGAGCATCGACAATCTCTCTGCGTCTGGTGCGCAGAGAGATGTCAAGACCAAAGTTTTCTTGCACTGCGGCAATGATTACTTTTGATTCATACTTCATAATCAGAATGGTAAATCATCGTCTTCAACATTGCTGTCGAACGCTTGAGATGCTGTCGATGTTGGTGTTGTTGATTTCTGAATCAACTCATCTGCTGGCACATCTGGTACATCAGCCCAGAATGCAGTGTCGTCGATGTGATCAGCGTCATTGAGTTCAAGAACGAGAACTTTGTTGACGTAGCAAGTGAGTCCTTTTTTACCCGCCATTTCGTATGACTTGATCAAGATCTGACAGCGCAGTTTGCTTCCGTTGCCGATTAGATCGTTGAAGATTTGCTTGTTCAAGTCATACACTTTCGGTGCATTCTTTGACTTCAATCGCATTGTCATCTCTTCGTACTTGAGAGAACCATCTTGACGCTTAATGTTGACGTGATCAAGAATCTTCATTGCTTGAAGTTCTTTCTTTGAAGCATCGTCGAGTGTCAACTCAACTTGGTACTTCTCTGATAATTTGTTGACGCCGCTTCGCTCTGTGAGTTGCGCCCAGTTAGCAGTGCCGCTGACGATCATTGACACTCCTTTTGAAAAATCAATCTTGCTCATTTTTAGATTTGAATTTCTGCTGTCGTCAAAGAAACTCGTGACGACTTCGAGTTGTTATTTGAATATGTATTCGATCACTTCGTACAGCACAATCATTGCTGTGATCGCGAGAGTTGAGATCACTGAACATACTATGTAGTAGAACGCGTTCTCTTCTGTTGAGTATTGTCTTTTCATGTCGTTGTTGTTTTGTTGTTGTTGTTATTACTGATGTAAATATACGCCAACTTTTCATATAAACAAGCACTAACAAGAAAAACTTTCTCTTTTATTTGAAATTGAGTATAAATGCTCAGAATCTTCGTATCTCTTGTTCAAGCAGATGTCTGTGTGAGCGTGTGTGTGTTCACACACAAACACACAAACAGATGCAAAGAGATACAGAAAAACAACAAAAGTTTTTTTTTCTTCCCTATATATATAGCGGGAGAAAAAAACAATTCACAAGCATTGTTGATAACGATGAGACAAAAAAAGAGCGTGACCAACTTAATGATCACGCTCAACAACAACAACAACACGTCAGAGAAACGTGCTGACTTTTAATGCTTGAACATACTTGATAACTTGCTCAGAAGAAAGACAGCTACAAAGAGTGCTATCAATGAGAAGATCATCAATCTAATTTCTTCAAAGATACTTCTCTTTTCTTGCTTGATGTATCTGATCACTTCAACTTCTTTCTCGATCTTGATCGTGTCAGAAAGACAAGTCGCTTCAATTCTGATTGTGTCATGTATCTTCTGAACTCTGATTCTGACGTTCTCAGAGACGATCTCACGCACTATCGTATCAGAAACAACAATTGTATCAGCAAGAATCTTTTCTTGCGTCACAATCGTTGTATCAAGTTTGACGATCGTATCAGTTGCAATCGAAGCATCTTTCTTCACTGCTTTGTTCAAGTGATATTGAGCAGAGCATGAAGAGAGAAAGATCAAGATCCACAAGAATCGCATTCTTCTGGGTTTTCAATGTTGCAAGAAGGCTGTTCAGCTTTCTCAAGTTCTTCAATGAAATCATTGAAGCTGTCTTCGAAATCGTGTGTGATCGTCATGCGCTTATTTTTGTTTTGGATCTTTTGAGAAGAGAAGTGCAAATGCTACACCGATGAATGCGCCGAACTCTGTGAGTGTTGCTTTGTCAAATGCAACGAGAGCGATGCCAGTTGTGAAGACGATCAGACCAGCGATCGTAGTTTTTTTGTTTGACGTGATTCTTTCAATCATATTTTTTTATATATTTGAATCGGTTTGGTTTACCACGATGACGATGAACTGCTCTATTTCTCTATCGTCATTACATTAGGTTTGGTAAGAGCGCAACGAGAGTTGCGCTCTTTTCTTTTTAGCCTCTCTTGATGATGTCGATTTCTCTCGTCAAGAACTTGTTCTCTGTTTCGAGTTCAGCAACTTTCTGAGTCAGACTCAAGATCTTCAATTGTGCTTCTTCAAGACTTGCGCTCATCTCATTGACTCTCTTCAGCAAGTCTTCTCTGAACATCGTTTCTGGATTGTCATTGCGCTTTTCTTGTCGCAATTCCCGTGCTGATTCGCGTTTTGAGCGCATTGAATATTCGTAAAATTTAAATGCCGCGCCACTGCCTAAGATCGTGACGACTGCGATGATCAGTTCTTGTGTCTCCATTGTTTTGTGACGCGTATTTGATTGATGACTGCGGCGAATGATATGAATGCCCAGCCCCAACGAGACGGCGCTTCAAACATTTTGCCAGTGATGATGTATTCTTCAGTCGTAAGAAACGCAACAATCGTCGCGATGATTGTTGAGTAGTATCGACATTTGAGATTTCGCATTCCTACAGAATAGAATTGAAACAAACCACCAAAAAACGCGGCGAATACAATATGCCATTTGAATCCTATTTCTGTGATCACAGCTAAAGGAAGCAAAAACGTGTGCAGAATCGCAATCAGTAATTCAAGAAACTCAGAATCAGCAAACGACAAAATCGTTTTGATATTCGTTTTTATAGTGATCAACGTTTGTTTCATTCCGCCGACTTTGATTTGGCTTTTGCCTTTGTCGTTGCTTTCTTCGTTGTGCGAACAGCAAACTCTTTTTGAACGTCAAACGATGGACATGCTTTTGCACTGAACTCGTTGTGTCCGTGTATAGATGCTTCTGGGTGATCTAACATGAGACCAGAGATCAACTTGTTCAGCGAATCTTTTTGAGCGTCTGTGCGCGTGTCTTTCGCGTTCTTGTTTTTATCAACGCCACCGACATAGCAAATGCCGATTGATGTGGCGTTGTAACCTTTCGTGTGTGCGCCGATGCGGTGTAATGCACGTCCGTTCTTTACTGCGCCGTCGAGTTCAATGACGAAGTGATAACCGATGTCGGACCAACCGCGACCTTTTACATGCCATGATCTGATCGTCTCTGTTTTTACATCACGCCCTTCTGGTGTTGCAGAGCAGTGAATGATGATCTTGTCTATTTTACGCGCCATGATGAACCATTTTTTAAAGTTGAGCATCTGCATTGTCCGCTATCAATTGACGCGCTTCAGTTGCGTTCATCAGCGTGTATGAAGGTGAAGTAAGTCCAGAGCCTAAAGCGATCAATGCGCTGATCTCTGAATCTTTCCATGACAACTCAAGTTCATAGATGATGAAGTCAGAGTCAGAGACGCTGATCTGAACTGGAGCACCAAATTCCGCTTTGTACTTTTCGCCGTATTGCGACCACGTTGGATGGATGGTTGTGGTTGTTTCCACTTCACCCTCATCATTGTAGGCCACTTCCGTCCAATCGTATCGTGTGATGGCTGACGGCAATGCGTTTGCGATGTCCGCCGTTGGAATTGAGATGTAAACGTTTCCTCTCATTTTGATTCTTTTTTAATTTGTGTAAATGTTTTTTCCCGCGTTGTAGTTTCTCTGCACCTCCTCGGCGGTCAATGCGCGGTTATAGATGCGCGGTTGGGCGATGCCGTCGGACATAATTAAAGAATCATTTTCGTCAAACCTTCCAATTTCCAATGGTTTATCGTTTCCAAATATATTACCAGTCAATGCGGTGGTATTAAATAAAACGCCATTGGTATAAGTTTTCATATTTGCCCCGTCGTATGTTCCCACAATATGATACCAATTGCCTTCGCTAAAACTTGTGTAAACCGAAATATTTGTTTGGTTTGAGCCGTCAGTAGATAAATAAAACCTTGCCGTTGTGCTATTAAGTTTGTAAAACATATAAGAGCGTTTTGTAGTACCCGACCATTTTGCAATGATTCCGTCATCGCTTCCGTTTTGCCAATATATCCAACATTCAACGCTAATTTCTGAAACATCCAAACTCGCATTATCGTGAACCTCTGCCCAGCTATTGCCGTCAAGATTGAGCGCACCTTGTTTCCGCACGTTTTCAAATAGATTAACGCCCGTAATGTCGCGGCCACTTGTTAAACCTTGGGGGAGTAATACGGGTGTGGTTTGGGCGGTTGCGAGTGTTGGGATGTATGGGCCAACGCTTGAGCCGCTTATCATACTTGCACCCCAAGCATATATGTGGTTTGCCGTGCTTCCTAAATAATTAACAATTCCATATGAGGATATTGTCGGTGTTGCTGAATTTGATAAACCAACATATGGGTACAATATTGTATTATTTATTGTTGCGGTCAAAGAAACTAAATACCAATCATTTCCAGCGGAGGTAATTGTAGTATTGTTTATTGTTGCGCTTGAACCACTTTGTTGCTTTGTGATTGTTCCACTTGTTAAGTCAAAAACTATTGTTGCATATTCTTGCGAACCGCTTGAATTTATTAAAATGGTTCCAAAATCATTAGTACCCGCTTTCACAAATACGCTAAATGTGTAAGGAACATTAGCCGTTGTTGTCAAAGGGTCGTGACCTAACAAATGGTAATTTGTATTTGCTACTTCGGTTATTTTTTCCGCAGTTGTTTGACCATCGGGAGCAATTGCGTCATTTGCAGTTATCGTAACATTTGACGTTGGCCAATTAGATTGTGTAAAATCTTCCGAATACTTTAAAAGGTTAGTCCCTTTATTCCAATCAATAACCGCCGTTTGACTGACGGGTGCGCCGATGCCGTGCGTATACGTTGCGCCGCTAATGGTTCCGTGGTTGCCGTTTCCGCTACCATCGTACGCCGTCGTTCCCGCACCTTCTTGCATTGGTAGCCATAACTTTAAAGCGGTGTTATCCACTCCCGTAGGCACCACCTTTTCGGGGTTGTTGTATAGGTCGGCCACTTGTGCGGCGGTTAGGGCGGTGTTGAAGATTTTAAAGCCAGCCATTTGGCCGTCTAAATATCCACCCGACGGCACAAGATTTGAACCTAATTTAAAATCCGTTAGCGATGCCCAAGAAAGCGGATTAACCCCAGTAAATGTGTCGTTAATACTTTGACCATTCCAAAGAATTTCAACATCGGTATTGCTTACCACAATCGCTATGTTGTACCACTCGCCAGCGGTTAATTCTTGAATAGAATCTCTCCAAGTTACCGCATCGTGAAAACCGAATTTATTTGCGGTGTCCGTTTGTCCAACGCGCCATCTTTGGGTTGTATCAAAAACATATTTTGAAGTGAAAGATGGGCTATCTGCTTTTAAATTAAAAACAAAAGTCGCAGTCGTACCCGATAAGGTAAACCCGTCAAGATTTACACTATCATTAACCCCATCAAAGTCTAACGCCTTGCCCGAATAAAGCGCGGCGCGGTTGTACCCTTTCGGGCTTGCATCATTACCTCTTGGATTTAGAGGCTTATTTGTATTGCTAAATCCTACAGCCATTATGCTAATTCTTCAGTTGGTTCTGGAAAGTATTCAGGATGCAATTCCTTACATTTTTCAGTCCACTCACGAATAGCAGAACTGCTTCCGAAAGTATGAACGCCCATAGGCGCACACCATACCATAGCAGAGTCCCAAGATTCTACAGGCTCACCATCCCATAGCACATCAATGTGGTAGGTAGAAGATAGTACAGGTGCGGTGAGTTCGTTTCCTTCCTCATCGTATGTACCTTCGGTTTCTACCAAGTGTCCAAGATGTACGATAGCGTGTGAGTGTGTTGGGTTACCTTCCTCATCTACGCCTAAAGCGTTAATCTTTGTAGTGGCTGCTCCTTTAGAGCCAAACTGATATTTTCTAAATTTTTTCATATTAGATTGTTGTTAGTGCTGCTAATTCTTCGTTTGATAGTCGTGTTTTAAAAAACAAAATTTGTTTCATATCAACTCTTGGTCTCCTGTCTACTCTTGTTAATTCAAATTGGGAATAAGGGTTTGCGTAAACACTTGATGAAGATGTATATGCTGAAACTCCATTTATGTAAATAACTAATCCAGAAAGAGACCAAGCGATAGCAACTTTATCCTCGCCATCAAGATTAGATACCGCAGTAGAATTATTAAGGGTTATTTTGTATTGCAAATTTCCATCTTGAATAAACTCAATTTGATTGCCGCTATTGTAAACAAGGTTTATAGAGCCTTGACCAGTTCCAGTAATATCAAAAAACAAATCTTTGAAATGCATAAACCAAGTCCCTTCATCAGCACCTACATAATCTTGCATATCACTACGAACTGAATAATCAGCAGTACGAGTCACACTACTCCCATAGGTAGGGATGTAGGATGTTGGGTAGGATGCTGATGCTTCAAGTTGAAGTCCGTAGATATAAAAATAATCACCATTTGAAGATAAAGGCATCTCTATATCAAGGTGCGTGTAAGTATTCGGTGTTGAAGTAACATCAATTCTTTGCCACTCGCTTGTGAGGTCGTATGTAGGTGCGGTTTCATCACCAATTTCAATTTTAATCTTTGTCGCGGTACCAGCTTTTGCCCAAAGAGACATCGTATATTGAGTGCCTAAAGTAGTTATACCACCTATTCGTAAAGGCACCGAGTTTGTACCTCTTTCTACCTTCGTTGCATTAACCACTCCTTCGGGTGATGTAATAGCATTAGCCGTGATAGTAGGTGAGCCGTATGTAGAGTATAAATTGAAATACTCACTATAATCTATCAAATTAGTCCTCTGCGGCTCTAACAAGAGTGCAGGACACGAACTATCCGTATAGTCCAATCTTGGTACATTATCAGTAATACCTCCCTCTACGGCAGTAGTAGTCGTTTCTATGTAGTCTCTTGCTACAAGGCCCTGCTCAAGTTGAGCATTTTGGATGTAGATATAGTTTCCTGCGGATACACTTACTCCTCCATTGCTTGGTGCAGCATATATTGTAGCACCCGTGTGAGTGCCTTGAGCGGTAATTGAACATCTATACCATCCGCCACCTACTGATTCAATTTTAGAATCAATAACATTTATTTCAGTACCAACCGCACCATTAGTTAAATCAAACCAAGTATAAGACGCAGTACCACCACCACATTGAACAATGATATAATCATAACTCCCTGCTTTAGCGTATACACTACAAGACTTTATTGATGTAAGTGATACGGCATTTGAAATATAAGCACTTCCGCCATTTGCAGTTGCTTGTAACTTCCAAGCATCATTTGTACCATCATATCCACTTTGTCCACTCGTTACACTTGCATTGTTAAGTGTCCAAGTAGTATCAAATTGATTACTCTGCAACAAAAGGTTTTGAGTCTCCTTCTCTATAAACCCATCTGCATTAACTCTCGTAGCAGCACTTGAACGAGTGAAAGTAAAATCACCATCACCACTAACAGGCTTCTGCGAGTAGACCTTTCCTGTTTTAGTTCCGCTTGGTATAAGTACCAAACTTGATTTGTCGTATATATTACTCATATCTTATTTTATCAAAGCGTGGTTAAGGCGATACATTCGCTATCAGTTAATGCCGTTGGGAATAGAATTGCTTGGTCATATCTTGCAGTACCTGTATTAATAGATGTATTAAATGCATTTAATTCAACTCTATTTAATTGACTTGGTAAGGTTTTGTTTAATGTTGTATACTCATTAGTTCCATTTACAAACACCTTTATTGATTCATTTGTATAAACTACTGCTATTTTTTTTCTGCCTTCTATAGAAACAATATTGTTTGCAAGAACGCTATAAGAATCATTGGCTTTAACATATAATGATAGAGTAGTACCATTTTGACCTATCCAAATATGATTAGGGTAAACAGAACTATCTGCAATAGTCATAAAAGCATTGACCTCGTTTTCATCACCATTTGTTACATCTATAAACGCAGTACCTTCTTCAGCAATCAAAGAATCTATATTCGTTTTCTTACAAACATCATAAGACCTCGTTACACTTGAACCATATGTTGGTATATATGAGGTAGGGTAGCTTCCTGCTTCAATTTGCGCTCCATAAATATATGAGCCATCCGTTCCGTTTTGCGTTGATACATTTGCACCACTCGCCACCGAATCCGTAGGTATTGAGCCAAAGAACATATTTGTATTTACGCCACTTGTTGCTGCAAATGTTACCCACAAACGATACCATCCATTTCCGTAATCTTCAATATCGGAATCAATAGGCGCACCATAATTACTCCACCCCGTAAAGTTGCCGACCTTTGTTCCGTCTGCGAGGTTAAATAATACGGGCTTATTTTGACTTTGTGCTCCCGCACCTAAAACAAAATAGTCATATCCATTAGCTTTTGCAAAAATTGAGATAGTTGTATCACCATTATAGGTTGATGAACCCGTTGTGTAAATGATATGCTCGGCACTTGATGCCGCTCCAATAAAAGAAGTTGCATTTCTTACACCTTCGGGTGATGTTGTTGCGTTAGGCGTAGCCGTAGCCGCTACAATACCGAATCCCGTGCCACTAAAGTATTCACTATGATTCAATCCATTCGTTCTTTGAGGCTCAAGTAAAAGAGAAGGACACGAAGCACCACCCGAATAGTCAAGGCGAGGCATATCCTCCAAGATACCTGCTTGTGCAGTAGATGCTCCTGTTTCAATGTAGTCAGTTGCTACCAAGCCTTGCTCTAATTGAGCGTCTTGGATGTAGATAGAACCGCTTGTACCTGTTGAAGATGAACTGCTATCCGCAACAATGATGCGTACAAGAGTGCTTGAAGCATTGTAAGTAATAGAACAACGATACCATCCACCTCCAACGCTTTCAATAGTTGATGTTATTGTAGTCGCTCCGTATTCATAAGATACACCCGTTGATAAATCAAAGAATACATCATCATACGGAGTTAATCTTAAAAAGTTAGATGTTCCTGCTTTTGCATACACACTAAATGTATTTACACCGCTTGTAGATACCAATTGATTCACTTGTCCGTTTGCACCACTTTTGGACAAAAGCCAAGCATCCGAACTACCATCGTACCCACTTTGCCCACTCGTAAGAGAACCACTACTTAAACTCCAAGTAGTATCAAACTGATTTGATTGTAGCAAGAGATTCTCTCTACCCTTCTCAATTAAGCCATTAACATCTACCCTCGTAGCAGCAAGATTTGAACCCCTACTAAAAGTAAAGTTACCCTCCGCAGGTGTAGAACCATCAGTTCCATCGTGGTTACCTGTAGAATCGGGATGTAATATACCGTTGCCTAAAGGCTTTACTGTATCAAGTCTTCCATCCTTATATAAAGATGGAACCATTATTAGACTCGCTAAATCTTTTAAGCTGCTCATAGTATAGCGTTTAATTCTGTTTCAACACAATTTAAAGATTCTACATTACCACCATCAGCACTAACTCTGATGTCGTATTTAGCAGAATACAGTCTTGCATCTGTAATCGTTGGTAAAGCATTTAACGCAGTCTGTAGGCAAGTCTTTCCTTCAAAGGTAAGTGAGTTAGCCGCAGCGTATTTCTCAAGCGTAGCAGTGCTGTCACCGCTTATTAGTTCTGATTCTTGTAACTTGTACCAAGCCTGCAATCCGTTTGATTCTGTAGTGGTTAGCTTTTCGTAGCTTTTCCACATCACGCTATTAATCTCATCGCTTGAAAGTGCGCGGTTCCAAATTGCGACGTTGGCGAGGTTGCCGTCCATATAGTTAGCAATAGTAGAACGAACCAATGCACCGATAGAAAATTTATCTATTGTTATAGCCGTGTCGGAAATTGTACTGCTATCGTTTAGACTTCCATCTAAATAAATTTTTAAAGCAGTACCTTCTTTTGTTGCAGTAACATAATACCACTCATTTAAAGAAACAGCGCTTGAATCGTTAGAACTTAAACTTCCCGAATCTGGGCGATAATTAAATCTAACATTTCCAGCGGTTATGTATTCTATTAAAGCTAATGGCGTGTTATTGCTTGTATTTGCAAAAGTTACAATACCTCGCGTTGTGCTTCCGTCTTGAATATAAAACCAGCCCGACATCGTAAAATTAATAAAGTCGGTAATTGGTAGCGAATCGGTAGTGATGTAATCACTCGCCCCGTCAAACTCGGCAGAGCCGTTTGCAGGAAAAGTTAGTTTTGGTGGTGTAAGGAATCTATTAGCCATAACAAGTCCTTCCTTTACATAAGTTAATAGTGAACCACCCCTTGTAAGGACGGTATTTAGTAGTCCTAACATAGTTCATTACAGTGCTT
>Ga0208899_1002396_pt1 | contig 12547 bp, 10 predicted proteins | sample VirMetDEL_Nov_24_FD_184518 | JGI IMG/M metagenome (GOLD analysis project Ga0208899, IMG submission 184518) | Aqueous microbial communities from the Delaware River and Bay under freshwater to marine salinity gradient to study organic matter... | ecosystem: Environmental > Aquatic > Marine >... | reverse complement strand
GTTTAAAGAATTTTCTAGCTGCTAAACCTTTTTCAATGTAGTCTTTTTCTTTGTCTTCTACTTGACCAGAAACAGTTAATACACCATCTTGATATTGAACTTTAACATTCTTCTTGTTGAAGCCTGCAAGTCCTAACTCAATGCCGTATTCACCTTTTCCATATTTTACTACATTGTAAAATGGAAACGATTGAGCTTTTGACCAACTATCAAAGATAGAGTCAAATGCATCACCAAACATTCTGTCTGAATGATTCCAAACGTCTTTATTGAACTTATTGATTATGTCTAATGCTGTCATATTATTCTCCTTATGTTAAGCAAGTTTAATCGGCCACATTATTGTGCACCTGCAACATATATAATATGTTTAGATTACTTTTTCAAGTAGGCTTATAATAACAAAAGCCGCTGTTCCTATTAAGATTCTTTCTATTCTAATGATTTGATTTTTTAATTCTTGTATTTGTTCAAAGGTTTGTTTTTGCATTATTCTGCAAAGTTTCTCATGTGCTTCTATTTTTTGTAATGCAGATTTTTTAGCCATAATTATAAAGTTGCTTGACTTGAGTCAAAACCGCCTCCCCAATTATCACCAGATCCTCCAGACCATCCGCCACCACTGCCGCCAGAATCTCCACCAGAAGGTGGTGCGTAATTAATTATTGAATCATCATAACTATAACCGCCTTTTTTAGTTACATCATTAATTCCTTGTTGGGTAGGATCTATGCCACTAATATATTTATCCGCTGCAGTACGAAAAATATTTTGTTTTGCTAAAGACATATTTGGATTTTTAGCTAAGATATTAGCTATAGTTCCTAAAGTCCCTTTGCCAAAAGCACTAAATTGATTATAACCTTGTAAAGGTCCTCCAGGTCCATATAAACTACTTGCATAAGATTTTCCTTCAGGAGTTAAGTTATTATACATTTGTTGAGAATAAGTGTTTTGATTAAACAAGTTTCCTCCACCCAATAGTCCAGCAATACCTCCTACCAAACCTCCAATAGGACCTAATAACATTGCACCTGCTCCACCTAATGCTTGTGATCCAATATATCTACCAGCAGCATCTTTTGCATAGCCACCAAGAGATTGTAATATACCCTCCATATTAAATCTATCTTCAGGTCTTTCAATGTAGTTACCTTTTTCTTCTTCCATCCTAGAAATAATATCTTGCACTCCTTTAAGATCAAAATTTTGAACACCACCTAAATTTTCATCACCTGGATAATCTTCAAATTGATTTCGTCCTGTAAATCCTGCATTTGTTTGATTTGCAGGTACACCTTCATATTCAGCTAATAGATTTTCATATTTTTGTTTAAGATCTTGAGATATCAAACCTGATCCACCGAATGCATTTCTAAAAATAGTTCCAGGAATTTCTGATAACGGTTGACGTGTTACATTAGTTCTAAAATTATATGAAGAACCGTCATCATTTATAAAAGGTGAGTTTTCTGTACCCGACTTAGAAAAAAAATTTTCTATCAAATTATATGCACCTCCACCAAATAAATTTCCAAGAGTTCCAACTACAGGATTTCCAGGAGATACTTTATTTGCAACATCATAACCGCCTAGGATATTATAATTTTCTCTACTTAAGTTTCCCGTTCTAACTTGATCTCTTAAAAATTCATTAAATGCTATATGATCATTAAATGCCTGCATAGGATTTTTTCCTACTTGTGGAGTCATCATATCTTCAGGAGAAACTAAATCTAATATACCAGCCATTATGCTAATCCTCTTTGTCTTAATCTTATTTGTTGTTCTGCAGGAGATAATAAAGCATTCTCTGTAGGCGTCAACCCAGTTTGCATAATGTTTTGTTGTGGCATAGCTTGAACTACATTAGCATCTGGCATTGGCTGAATAGGTAATGGTGGTGTTTCTGATCTATTACCAAAGAACCCTGAGTCCTGAATCCAGTCTTTTGGATCAATGTAATCATCAAAATCACCTGAAATAGGTATTTTTCTCATTTCATTTTTTAATCTTTGTAAGTCTTTTAATACTTCTGTATTTAATGGAGCTTCAAATTTTAAATTTTCAAATTCACTTTCTAACTCTTGTCTCTGAGATTCAATTTCTTTTCTAACCGATCTTGATATATCTAATGGTAAGAATCTATCTTGTCTTAAATAACTAAAAGCTTTTTTCTCCTGTCTTTTCTTAAACTCTTGATATAACTGAAATTCAGGTACTTCTAAAATTTTAGCTGCTTCCACATCTTTATATAAATTTTGCATAACTAGATGTCTTTGACGATTAGCTAATATGTATCTTTTAATAATCTCATCCCCAGATATCTCTCCACCTTTAGTAATTGGACTTGTTAATAAGGACCTTGTATTACGAATACCTGTTTTAAATTCATTTATCTTAAAGTCCATTTTTTTTAAGGCATCTACTTTAATAGATCTTAAACCATAAAAACCAGCTGCTTCGTTATCTAATTCATATTTTTCACCACGTGGTCCTGGTTGGTCAAAATAAGCATCTATTAATCTTCCAAATTGTTTTTTAGATAAAGGCGCTACTTCATTAAAAGCATATTTAGCTGCCGCTAATATTTTATTAGGTGTTGAATCATTTGGATTCCATAGTCGGTATCCTTCTTTAGTTAATCCACCTCTTACTAATAAATTATTCATCATGTTTAAATAAATAGATTCATCAACAAATGGCCTAACTAATCTTGATGTAGCGTTAATAATACCTTTACCTAAATATTCCATTAAAGGAGCTTCGTTATCAAATACCCTTCCTTGTTCTACATTGGCTACAATAGCTTGCACTGGATTAGCTAATGTATCATAAACTAAAGCTCCAGATGCATCGATGTAAATTATCTCTCCATCTTCATCTCTATATGCCCAGATAGTAGAGTCTTTAGAGTAATCAGGTAAGAATCTTCTAATTGCTGCTACCATGTCATTAGTTATTCCATATAGTCCTTTTAACACGCCACCTACTATTGTTGGAGTTGCTGCAGCTGTCATACCAAATGAAGTTAATCTTTTTAATCCTAAATTATAAGTTAATGGATTTTGCATTTCTTTAATACCTTGTTGCACAATATTTGAACCTGTTCTTATTATTTCATAAGGCCATGATACGAAGTTACCTAAAGGTAATCTTCTAGAAGCTTTAACCGCATCGGCTACATATGAGTAATTTGGCACTGTATTTCTAACAATATTTGTTGCCGTCTTCATTATTTCTAAATCCGTAGGCATTGTTTTTATTTTTCCAGCGTTAAATGCTTTTGTGTATATATTTTTATAAGAATCAAATTCACCTAAAAAATTAAATACTTTCCAAACATCATCTTCCGCCATGTATAAATCTTGTGCGGATTGATATATTTTTTTCATACTTTGACCAAATTTACCAAATATTCTTTTATATACATCACCTCCTTTACCAATATCATCTAATAAACCCGATAAGTCTTGAGCTTGTGCATTAGAACTTACAACTTGTTCTTCTAATAAAAATTTATACATAGCCTGATCTTTAGGTAAGTTACGGTACATTAATTGTGGTTGGATTGTGTTAAAAGCTTGTCTAAAATTTTTAACTACTGTTACAGGGTTTTTCCAAAGATTACCTGTAGCAGAAGCAAATTGAGCTGAAGTTAAAAAGTTACGTGTATGTGTAAATGGACCTAGAATAGTTTTAGATATTTGAGTAAGTCCTTTTGGTATTAAAACTAAATGTTGGTAAACAATATCTTTTGCTAATTTATCAAACAGTATTTTTTCCTGAAACTTAAGAGCATCTGCAAAAGCTTGTGAAGTAAACTTACCATTTAATGGATTTGTATATGCAGATTCACCTAAAGGTGAAGTTATTCTTAAACCATTTTTATCTGCAATAACTGGTTGAAATCTAAATTGAGATAACGCTTGATTTCTCGTTGGGTATATAATAGCTTGTTTACCTTCTTTTACAAGCTGATCACTCAATGCTTTTATATTGTTATACATATTATCTCTTGCAGCAAGAGTTGATAAATCATGCATTGTATTAATAATAGTATTTCTTAAATCTCTTTTTTGACCAAAGAATCTATTAAATGCTCTTAAATCTTTTTCTGTCTTAATTAATTCATTAGGTTTAAATTTACCACCTACAAAATTTTCAGCTATGTTATAGTTTTGTGTAGCTACATCATCTAATGCACTTAGTTTAGTTAATTGAAACTCAGGTGTCAGTGTCGATGTATTCATCCTAACGTTTGTTAAAATATCTTCTATTTGAATATCTAATTCGTCTGGTGTAAATTTTTTACCATTAGCTTGTGCATATTTTTGTAATACACCTTTAACTTCGTCAATGGCGCTTTGAGTTGGTTTATAATTAAACATTGGTAAAATACTTTTGTCAGAAAATATTTTGTATTCAGATGAGAATATGTTTCTCATTCTATCTGACATAAGTTTATTAAATTCGGCACCGCCTATGTTAAGATTATTACCTCTTAATATTTCATTTTTTAAATTATTAAATTGATTTCTTACTTTTACAATTTCATCAAATAAAGTTCCAATTTGATTTTTATTTAATCCAACTTCTTTAGAAAAATCTTTAAAACTATTTATAGCGCTAGTATCAAATCCTTTAAAAACTAATCTTTGATTCTTACCAGAACCTACAACTACATCATCACTAGAAGTTAATAATTCATCTAATCTACCTACAATTCTTTTAACTGCTGGATTTTTTGTAGCTATACCTGATTCTTTAAGTATTCGGGCCAATGATTGATCAATGTCTCTAATTACATCTCTAGCTGTAACTTGCCCTGCAGCTACCTTACCTTTAGATGCTTGAATGGCTTCAAATAATTCTCTAGATTTTTTACCTTCTGGTACAAAAGGTTCTCTAATATATTTATTAATCCATCTATCAAAAGCTTTATTACTATTTGCTAGAGCTCTTCCTTGGGATGCTAATCTACCTGCAATATAATTTATACCATAAGCAAAAGGTACATTGATAGCAGCTCCTTCTAATCCTAATTTAAATCTATTAGTTAATTTTCTAACTGCATCATCTTGACTTGATTCTCTTTGAATGTCATCTAATTCTGTTGGTCCACCTAACCAATCACCAAAAGTTCCAATGTCTGTTGCATCAGCTACAAATCCAATACCTAAACCACCCCCTACAGCAACCGCTGCAAACTTTTGTTTACCAGATAATTTATTTAATTGTTCTGCTTTTACTTTTGCTTTTACACTATTTGGACTTGGACTAACTAACTTATTTGATTTCTTAGCTTTGAATACTTTATCTAAAACATTTTTTGCTTTTGTCGCTGCCTTAACAGTAAGAGTTGCACCAACTTTTCCACCCCCATATAATTGTAAAATATTATCTGTTAGTCTACCAACTGCACCATCATAAGCAATTTTTTCAGCTTCAGTTCCTATTCTACCTACAACACTGTCATTAAATTCTTTTTCAACCCTAGCAGCCCAACCTTTATCAACTGCAACATCATCAGATAACGCGTCTTTTAATTCTGCTGTTAATGAGATAAATCCTTTTGGAAGTTTTATACTACCGCTTATAACTCCAGCAGCAAATTGTTCCATCATACCATAGTCAGATGTTGGCTCTGGTAACTTTTCTCCTTTTGCGGCTTTATATAGTCTTTCTCCCATTTCACCAATGGCAGACCATGTACTACCTTTATATTGAATTTCGTCAGCTGGAGGAACTTTTATAATTCCTTTTTCACTAGGTTTTTTAGGAGCACTATAAGTTAAACCTTTTTCTTTCTGAATCTCTTCTACGATATTTCCAAACTCGTCAAAGATCGGAAAGTCTTTTTCAGTATCCATAAGACCTCCTTATTGTACTTGTTTTATTATTCTAAATTTTCTATCAGGATTGTACACCGCAATAGACCCTCTTGGTCCTATACCTGGTATAAAATATTGTTGTCCAACTTGAAAAGGTATTTCGTTTTCTTTTCCACCTTTAGAAACCGTTGGAATATATTCAAATACGTCTTCTTCTTCTGGTATTGCTACTAAATTTTTTGCAGAAGGATATACTGAAGAAATGTTTTCTAGTTCACCGCCTTTTGCTCTTGTTCTAAAATCTTTAACTTCAAATAAAGCTACATTTTTTTGTTCTATATCATTAAGATCCATAATACGCTGTGGTGGCTCAGTGCTCCATTGTTTTAATAAAGTATTAGCATCAGTGTAAACAGTTGCTTCTTTTAAATTAGGAGAAGCTTCTGTTAAATCTTTGGTTAAGAATTTTTTTAAAGCTTCTTCTGGTGATATTTTAAATAATTCAGCATACATAGCAGCTTTTTTTTCAAGAGCTAATCTATCATCTTTAGACATACCTTTATATAGTTCTACAGCTAGACCCATTTTAGTATCTCTTTCTTTTTGTTTTTGTTTAAATGCTTCACCAACAACTGGTTCAAATGCTGTTGCTAGTTCTCCAAGAACTCCTTTACCAGCACCAGCTCCACCGATTGCTCTTAATCCACCTTGTATTAAAGCTTGAGCTACAGAATCACTACCAATACCTTTTTTAGAACCATATCTTCCCATGATATAGTCTGCCATGTTCATAGATTTTTCAAAATTAGTTTTGCTAGGTGAAAGTTTACTTATATCGTAATTATTTATATTTGGTTCTGGTGAATTATTTTCATTAGTAAACGCCATTAAACCTCTTTTTTCTCCACCTCCCATTTCAGGGTTCATAGTTTCTTTATATGGAGATTGTGTTCCAAATGCATAGTTATTTCTTATACCAGTCATAATACCTTCCATGACTTCACCACCTTTTCTAAACATTGGTCTCTTTAATATTCTACTCATATTATTTTCTCACTAAACTATAAATACCAGCAAGTGTAGCAGCTGTTCCTAAACCTGTAGCTAAACCACTAGCAGATGGAGCAGTTTGTGTTTGAGTTTGTTGTGGGTAACCAGCAATTAAACCTGTAACACCTTGTCCTAATGTTTGTACAGCTTGTAATGGTTGATAAGCTTGTTGGTATGCTAATTGTTGTTGTGCTTGTAAATTTGCTTGTTCTTGAGCTTGTTGTTGTGCACCTAATGCAGATAGTCCAGAAATTTGTTGACCTAATAAAGCAGGTGATTGTTGAGCTAAATTCATCTGATTTAGATAGTTTTGTTGTGCAGCTTGTTGTGCTTGCGAATAACCTTGTCCTAATAACTGAGCTTGTAATGCAGCTCTATTTAAATCTGATTGTGTTTGATATTCAGCTTGAGCAACACCTTCTCTAGCACCACCAAATGCTCCTGCTTGAATAGCCTGTTGAGCTATATTTCCTAAACCTTTTTGTGCTTGAATATCGTATTGTTTTAAAGTTGTATCAATAATATCCTGTTGATAAGGAGACATGTAAGCTTGATAAGCTTGTGGTCCAGTTGCAGCTTGTGCTGCTTGTAAATAAGGTTCATAACGACCTAAACCACTTGCTAATCCTTCAGCTTGTGTTTGTAATGCTCCAGGGCCAGCAACAAATTGTGTGCCATATAGTTTAGACATGTCTAAACCTTTAATGCCACCTACTGCTTTTGTTAGGTCATCTAAATACGTTTTACCCGCTGCTTCAATAAATGGTGCTGGTAATACTTGTGTCTGTTGAACTTCAGCCATTAAACTCTTCCTCCATTTTCAAGTTTTTTCATCATATCGTACATACGTTGAGCGCCTACATTAACATCGCCATTACCCATGCCTCTTACAGCATCGGCAGTAAATACAAATTCATTATTAGATAACATTGCAGGAATGTCATCAGCTTTTTCTTTTACACCAACTGGGGGAATAAATCCACCAGTATCTCTTAAATCAATTTCGTTAGTTCCCATAGGGTTTTGTCTTAATGGTAGGCCTTCAATACCCGAAGCCATTTGTGCAGTATCACCTAAAGCTTTCATCATTCTACCACCATATGCTTTATTCTCTGGTCTTGTTTCTCTTCCTTTGTATAAACCATCATCTATCATTTTTCCTGATTGATCAAATGTTGGTATAGGCACTCCAGCTTGTCCGTATTTAAAAAAAGTAATAGCTTCTTCAATTTCCATATCAGAGGCACCTGTAATTTCTTTTATTGTATCAGCATCAGCACCTCTTTTTAACATATCAAGAATTATTTCTCTTTTACCAGTTCCGCTTGAGTAACCAATCCTTCCACCATATGCTTTATTTTGATATCCATATTCACCCATTTGAGATTGTGCAAATGCTTCAGCAGCAGCTTCACCTTCCATAGTGTCTTTTAAATCTGGATTTAAGTTTAAGTAATATTGTTTTAAATACGGTTTTAAAGATTCAGGTCTGTCCATAATGGATTCAATTTCTTCTGTTGATTTACCTTGACCTGCTAAGAATCCTGTTAAGCCACCTATTGCAGTTACAGCTGCAGCTCTACCCATTGCAGTTTCTGGAATTAAATTTGAAAGACTTCCTCCTTTTAGAGTATTAAGAGCTTTTTGAAAAAACCCTGGTGTACTTGAAGAGAAAGAAGCATTAGGATTAAATACAGTTGAAGCAGGAGTTCCAAATAAAGTAGCACCAATACCTTTAGATCCAAACAAACCTGTTGCTTGTCCACCCAAACCAGCTCTGCCAAACAAACCACCAAATTGAGTTCCTGGTACTCCAAAGGCAGCTGCACCTAATAAAGCAGCCTTACCAATATCTGACTTGACTACATCTTTAACTACATTAGTTGCTTTCTTAAAAATTTTTTTAAGACCACCAAACTTTGCCATATCTCTTGGCATAGCATTCATGATCCCTGAATCCGTATTCTTGCCCATAAGTTTTCTTAATTCATTCTTATAAGCTTCATCAATATCTGAATTTAATAATTGTATTTGTTGTTCAAGAGGTAAAGATTGAAACCATCCTTGTACATCTAAAGGTAAATTAACATCAGCAACCTCTTGTTTAGGTTTGATGTCTCCTTCATATTTAATAGATGGTGCACCTGCGTCCAGAGACATGATCCCTTCGCCGCCGATATTATACATTTGTCTATACATTTGTCCTCTTGATATCATAAGTTAAATAAATGCAGGTAGAATTCCTGAGTTTATAAACTATAACAAATTAATATATATTACAACTCTTTAGTAGAAGCCCCTAAAGGCGGCATTGCTGCTACTTTTATCTTAACAGACCTTACAATATGCTCTCTTTGAGTAGCTGTTTCTGGGTTTGCTATGTCTGCTTCGGCTTCATCGTCTGAATTATACTCTACATTAGTTTCTTTGTTTCTTAAAACTACTTCGGTTTCGCATTTAACTACTGGCACTTTTTTGCCATTAATCATTGTATATGCTACTTCACCTTCTTCTATAAACGCCATTTATCCTCCTAATCTCTGTTTATTTCTAGTATAGATACCACACCTGATACTACATTTGAAGCATTAGCTTGTATTTTTAAAACATCATTTTCTTCTAAAATAACAGGACCTAATGCAGCATTATATGTCTCATTTGCACTTAAACTATTGTGATTAATTTCATAAGTTGTGGATGCAGATGCATCGGTAACATAGACTTGAACTTGTGTTGTTCCACTTTCATTAGTGTATTGTATATTCTGAACAATAGCTCTTGAATCAGATGGACAAGTATAGATTGTTGTTAAAGCAGTTGTTGTTAAATTAAAAAAACCGTTTGTATAAATATTAGCCATAATTAATATCGTGCATTATAAAATGCAAACCTTTCACTTTCTTGTTTTAATTGATCTAAATAAGTTGAATTTAATTGTTCAACAATACCTGCAATAGATCTATTGATTTGTTTTTGGTTAGAAAAATCATATTCTTGTTTTGGTTCTGGTAATCTTACTACTATCTTTGCCATTATCTTCTCCCATCAGGTTGTAAATCTAATCTCAATGTTCCAAATCTCCAGTCTTCACTTATATTAACATTTTGAATATTAATATTTGCAAACCTTCCTCTAGCTCGTGTGTCTACTTTAGTTGTTGAAGTTGTAATTGTAAAGGGACTTAAAGCCGTGTTAGTGCTTGTTTGTGATGGATATCTTTTAACTGCTAATGTCATTTGTATATTTCCTTGTAAATTTTTAAAGTCAGGAATAAATCTTCTCATTGCTAAGAATAATTCACCTGCTGTTCCTTCTACATTTAAATCAAAATCAAAAGAAGTTAATGTAGATGTAATAGCTGTTGTTGTACCATCAGGATTAACTTGATCTGTGCCTACATGATGTTCAAAATAAACTGTTTGACCTAAACCATCTTCACCTACAATGACAGGAAAAGTTCCAGTGGATGTACTGTTATATTTTGTAGCAAAAGGATTTGGATATACAGCAGCATCAATCCAAGATGTTCTAGCTTCTGTACCAGGATACCATACCTGTAATTGTTGTGAACTTTCTCCATAGTTATAAACTACATATTGATCATTAAAATCAGAGGAAGTTGATGTGTAATACCAAACAACTTCTGTATGTAAGTTATCAATACCTGCTGCTACTTGTTGTCCTTTAGTTGTGTCAATCTGATCATAAATATAATCTTCAATTGAACATTGCATAGATTTAACTGTACCATCAAACAAGAAAAAACCATTATTACTCATCCAATAAGCAACACCATCTATTTCAACAGCAGCATTCTTACCAATCAATCCACAGTTTGTACCCACCTGTTCAAATCCAAATGTAAAAGGAGCACCAATAAACTTCATAGTATATAAAGCATTATCCGTCCAAACTAAAATTGTTTCTTTTGCTTTTAATGCACCAACAATTTTAGTTCCATCTTGTAATCTTTGTGAACCTGCGGAGTTAATTGCTGTTGGGTTATAAACGTTTATATTTTCTTGATCAGAGAATCTAATGAACATATCATCTTGTGTTGAAGTTGTGCCAATAGTTGTTTCAGTTCCTAGATGAATTAAGTGACGTGTTGTTGGTGAAACTAATGTAATTCTAGTTGCTGTTGGATTATTTGTTGTCTCATATCCTGAAGTTGTTGTTGAAGCTCTAACCGTTAATGGAGTTGCTGCACCAGCATTCCATGTAAATGTTTTTCCATTTGCAATCGTTGCAACTAATACCTGACCATAATTATCTAAAGACCAAAGTCCTGGTTCAAGGACCACGTCTTGTGCTGAAGAAGCCTCTCCCCATCCACCTGCACCCCAAGTATCTGTTCCCCAACCATATCCATAAGATTGTTCTGCTGGACCAACATTTTCATAAGGTTTTACATCAATGCTTCCACCTGTAGCAACCGTTGCGGTCGCTGCTGTAGATTGCGTAATTGTAAATTCAGTTACTGAAACTATACCTGTAACTTGAAATAATTTACCTTCAAAATCTGCATCAACATAGCCTGTTCCACCAGGTAAAGTTACATTCTCTAATAAAACAATATCCCCCGCAATCAAACCATGTGATGTACCTGTTGTAATATTACAAACAGCTGAAGTATCTGTTGTTGCAATAGTTGCTGATGATAAAGTTGTTCTTATAGGTGTGATGTCATAAAGTTGACCTTCAAAGTAAATAAGTAAAAACTTATCTGAACCTAATGCTACATATCTATTTCCAGATATATCTACGAAAGCGTGTTGTTTTCTAACTACACCAACAATAGTATCTGTAATTAATGAAGACCAACCAGAAACTTTTTCTGGCAGACCATATCTAAATCTAACATTATCTGAATCAACCCAACGTCCTTCTGCGCCAACAGTCGTATTTTGTTTGTCGATTCCAGGTCTAAATGTTATTTGTTGAAGAGGCATGTCACCTCCTATATGTTATCTTTATAAGCCCAGCCTCTTGTTGCATTCACATACACTAATGTAAAAGCTGCTGTGTTTGTTGAAACTACTAAATCAGAAGCGGAACCTAATATGTTAGAACCGTTTCTACCAATAGTTAAATTGTTCGATGCTAGGTTTGAACCTGAATCTATAAAATGAATTTCATCTCCAACTGATGGGGATGCTGGTAAATTAATTGTTACAGGTGCACCAATACCACCTCCTGAAGTATCTACTAAAACTTGATCTCCATTAACTGTTGTATAAGTTGCGCCAGGTGTAACATAGCCTTTTGTTCTTAGACCTAAACTAATATTTGTACCGTCTGAATATAATAAATTTGTAGAACCTACTGGTATAGCAACTCCTGTACCTGATGCTGTTTTGACTGTTAAACTATATAAAGAAGCTGATCTTGAAGTTGCATCTTGGATTATAAATACTCTTTCAGCTGAATCAGGCATCGTAACATTTCTATTACCTGTTAATGTTCCTGTTAGTTTAAAGTATAAATTTTTACCATTAGATACAGAACCATTAGCTAAAGATAAAGCTACATCAGAAGATGCTACATCTACAGCAATATAACCAGATGCTGCTTGTTCTAATTGTTGTAAATTTGTGTTTGTTATTGTTCCCCAGGTTCCTGATTTTTCACCTGTGGTCATTAATTCTAATTTTAAATCACTT
>Ga0208899_1002389_pt1 | contig 12569 bp, 19 predicted proteins | sample VirMetDEL_Nov_24_FD_184518 | JGI IMG/M metagenome (GOLD analysis project Ga0208899, IMG submission 184518) | Aqueous microbial communities from the Delaware River and Bay under freshwater to marine salinity gradient to study organic matter... | ecosystem: Environmental > Aquatic > Marine >... | reverse complement strand
ATAAATGAAAAGTTTGCTAATACAATGGCAACTATTAGAAATCTTAATGTTGCAGCACATCTTGGTTCTGCAATGCTTTCAGCTATAACAGACCCTAACTTTGGTAGAATAGCAAGACGTATGAATGGCTTGCCACAGATACGAACAATGACAGACTATTTTAAGTCATTACGTGCCATGTCATCTAAAGAGCGTGCAAAAGTTGGTTTACGTATGGGTTTGATTGCTGATGGATGGGTAGGCTTGGCTAACAAACAAATGCGTTATTTAGGTGAAATCAATGGACCAGAAGTTACAAGAAGAATTGCAGACGGCGTTATAAGAGCATCATTCCTTTCAGCACATACAACTGCTGGACGATGGGCGTTTGGTATGTCTTTTTATGGAGAGCTTGCAGACAACTCGGCTAAGACCTTTGACCAATTACAGCCAGCATTTCAACGCTCATTACAAAAGTATAATATAGGTCCAGATAAATGGGACATCATAAGGACTACACAAAAATATGAATTTGAAGGTGCTGAATTTATAAGACCAGAGGATATTGCAGCCAGGACAGATATAAATCCACAAGTAGCAAGAGAGCTGGATTTTAGATTGTTAGAGCTAGTAGCAGCTGAAACAGAATTTGCTGTGCCTTCTGGTGGTATACGTTCCAGGCTAGCGTTAACTGGTGGTGCACCAAGAGGAACATTTATTGGTGAGCTTGCAGAATCCTTTGCACAATATAAAAACTTTGGCGTGCAGTTAGTAAACACACACATAATGAGAGGTATGAGTGAGCAAGGTGTTAGACGTAAAGGTTTGTACTTTGCTGACTTATTAATTTCCACAACAATCATGGGTGCTTTTGCATTACAGATGAAAGAAATATCTAAAGGCCGTGACCCAAGACCTATGACAGATGCACAATTCTGGCTTGCTGCAATGTTACAAGGTGGGGGTTTAGGAATATTTGGTGACTTCCTGGTCGCAGATGTTGATAGATTTGATAGAGGATTAGCTACAGCTGTTGCTGGTCCTACCGTTGGCTTTATAGATGATGTTAGAAAGTTAACAATAGGTAATGCTGTAGAGCTTATGAAAGGCGAAGACACAAACATTGCTAGCGATATGTTAAAGTTTGCCGCAAGGAATACACCAGGTACTTCATTATGGTATGCAAGGTTGGCAATGGAGCGTACTATCTTCAACAGATTAGAAACCTGGATAGATCCACGACAAGCCAGGAAGAACAGAAAACGCATAGCAACAAGAATGAAAAGAGATTACGGTCAAGGATATTGGTGGAAGCCAGGTACACCAAAACCACAAAGACCGCCAAGTTTTAAAAATGTTATGGAAGAAATAGATTAAATATGGTATATGTAACTATCGATGTAGGAGAAACTGAATGGCCGATATCGCAATAAATCCAGTAGTACGTAGAGTACAATTTACAGGTAATACTGGTTTAGGTCCGTTTGCCTTTACATTTAATATTCTGCAAAACACAGATATTATTGTTTATAAGAACACAACGCTATTAACGCTAACAACTGATTATACCGTTACAATAAATGCTAACGGCACAGGAAGTGTCACGCTTACTGGTAGCGGTAGCGGTACAGCTCTTATCACTACAGATAACTTAACTATTATTGGTGGTCGTGAATTATCCAGGACAACAGACTTTGTAACAGCTGGTGATTTATTAGCATCTAGTTTGAATGAACAGCTAGATAGTAATGTTATTATGTCTCAGCAATTAGATGAAAGATTTTCCAGGACAATCAGCGTTAGTCCTGGTGATGCTGACAAGACATTAACTCTTCCTACTGTCGATGATAGAAAAGATAAAATACTTAAATTTGATACTGAAGGTAATGTAGAAGCAGCAGCTGCATCTACTGTATTTGCAAATACTGTTGTAGGTGCAAACTTTGTTAATGATGTTTTTACTGGCACTGGAGCACAAACTGTATTCACGCTATCTACTGCACCTGGTTCTAAAAACAACTGTCAGATATATATTGATGGCGTTTATCAGGAAAAGTCTACATTTAGCATTAATGCGTCAACTCTCACATTTACAGAAGCACCACCATTAAACGCATCTATAGAAGTGATTATTGGTAATGCGTTAGACAGCTTTGCGTCAGATGCTAATGCTGTTAATTACGATCAGGGTGGCACAGGTTATATAAGCCGTACAGTCGAAAGCAAGTTGCAAGATATTGTAAGCGTCAAAGACTTTGGTGCTGTCGGTGATGGTGTGACGGATGACACTGCGGCTATACAAGCAGCCATTGATTCTGTCGCTAGACCTGATGTGTTTTTTCCTGCTGGTACATATAAAGTAACAGGCATTACGATTGATAAAAACTGGGTTACGTTAAGAGGCGGATCAGAAAATGCGTCTAGGCTGTATTGCAATACGAGTAATGCAGATATTATTACTATTGATAATGTAGAACACACCGTTATTGAGAATTTGGATTTTATTACAAGTTCTTATGCCGCTAGATACGCAGTGAATGGTACTAATGTTCCAACAACAAGATTAACGAATCTTACAATACGAGAATTGCAGTACGGCATACGCATGACTGGTACTTGGAATAGTATGCTCCAGAATATTCGAGCATTTACGATTCAAGAAGTAGGCATTTTCCTATCTCAAGCTAATGACTCAGCTGTTATTGCTTGCACAACAACAGGCATAAATACAGCAAATGCAGCACACCGAGGACTTCAATTAAATGATTGTTTAGCTATAAACATAACTGGCGGTGCTATTGAAGATTATTACCATGCAATATATTTATCAGGTTCAGTAGTTGATTACTCAGGATATGTTGAAAGCAACAAAGGAGAAGATTTTTATTTATCAAGTGCAAATGATAAATTAAATATCCTTAATGCCTACGCACAGGCAGAAGCAGCACAAAACAAAGCTGTGATAAAAGCAGTAGGCGGTATAACTAAAGTTCATCAAATTAAATGCGTGACAGCTGGTGGGTACGGAAAGCTATTTGAACTAACTGGTGCTGCAATAGGATTGTATGGAGATGTTTCGTTTGCAGACTCTACGCAAATAGTAGGCACTTGTGTAACAGGAAGCGGTGGTCTTATTGCTCCTATGTTTCCTATGAACAAAGAAAGAATATTGACACAAGTTATTGACTTTGGCAGCATGACTAGCTTTTCAAACGAATATATTTATATTACAAAAATATCCAGACCTTTTAGATTGGGTAGAGTGTGGGCCAGATTAATTGACGGCACTGAGGCTGACAATGCAATTAAGCTAGGCACAGACGATGACGATGATATTTTCATTGCCAAAACAAATCTTGATGGTGCTTCTTCTCAATTTTTTGACCCTACTCAGGCAAGCTCTCCTTACACAAATCAAACAGGTTGGCTAAAACTAACATACTATAACGATGGTAGCACTACTACGGCTAAGTATCAGTTTTTCTTTGAGGTTATACAAGGCGATGCTTTGAACACTGTGCCTAATCCAACCCAAGCAACTGTTGCGGATTTTGAAAATATTAATGTTCCTAGCGGCTCAATAGTGTAAAGGAAATACAATGATTGTAATTAAAATTAATAAACAAACAAATGAAGCTGAAGTTCAAGCCTCTACAAACTTAGAAGAATTTGTAGAAACAGATGAATTTAAGTATGTCCTGTATGAGCAGTCTGCTTTGCCAAAAGTTAAATACATTAAGATGAATGGTGATACTGTTGTTTCAGATGATGAAAAAAATACAGCAGACAGAATCAAAAGCGATGTAATCGTGTACAAAAAATACTTATCTAGCACTGATTGGTATTACTCAAGAAAGCTAGAAACAGGAGATGAAGTTCCTACTGATGTAGTTACTAAGCGAATTGAAGCAAGAGAGTTTATAAGGAATAATGATTAAACTATTTTTACTGGAGATTAAACATGACTATTAAATTACGTGGTGGCGTATTCGGTAGAAACCCAACTTTCAACGATGTTGATGTTGATGGCACATTAACGGTTGGAGGAAATGCCGTTCCAGACGCAAGCACAATCTTAGTAGATAGCGACATTGGTTCTACTGTTCAAGGATATGATGCAGACACCGCCAAGTTAGATACAGCTCAAACATGGTCAGAAACGCAAAATTTTAATGCCAATACAGGCATTGGTGAACCGTCTCCAGATACACGACTTCATGTTACAGAACAGATAGATGTTGCATATTCAACAGTAAACGCAACCCTTGACGCAAATATGTTGCTCAAGCTAGAAAACCCATCTTCAACAGCAGCGGCAATGTCTGGAATTGCATTTAGAGTAGGCAGCGGTGCTGATGGATATTTAACCTTTGTTCAAGAAACTGGGAATAACGGAAGATTTGAATTTCTAAACCAGAATGTTTCAGATCAGGTTCTATTAAAAATATACGATCAAGGTGGCGGCATTGAAATCCCAAAAGGCAACCTTATTATCGGCACGTCAGGCAACGGCATCGACTTCTCTGCCACCGCTGGTACTGGCACAAGTGAGCTGTTCTCGGATTATGAACAGGGTTCGTGGACTCCTGCTTGGTCTTTCGCAACAAGCGGAAGCGTTACCTTGGGAAGTGCTACCGGAACATATACAAAAATTGGCGATATTGTTTACGCATATTGTTTTGTATCCTCGACTTCAATTTCATCTCCAAGTGGACAGGCGAAAATTACAGGACTTCCTTTTTCTGCGACGGATTTTGTAGGGGCATCTTTTTCATTAGTTCGACGATTTTCGACATCGTTTAGCGCTAATTTAAGAGGCGAAGTTGCCGGAACAGAGGTTTATTTTTATGACCATGCTACCGATTCGGTACCCGCAACCTATTTAGAAGGTTCTGATTTTTCATCTGGCGGCAATTTTAATCAGCTTCGTTTTAATATTGTGTACAAAGTTTAATTTCAGCTTCATAAGGACTTAATAATGGCACTCACAAAAGTAACAGGAAAAATGTCAATCCTTCCTTCATTTAATGTAAAGGCTTATGGCGCTGTTGGTGATGGGATTGCAGACGATACTGCTGCAATTCAAGCGGCTATCAATGCTGCTGATAAAGACCATGTGTTTTTCCCAAACGGTATATACAGGGTTACTGATACTTTGCAGCTAGGTGGCTATACCAAACTTGTGGGCGAGAATGGCGCAGGCGGTACTTTTGCTGCTTATTCTTCAATCATAAACTTTGATGTTACGCTTACAAAAACAACACTTAGCGCAAATATAAACAATTCAGTTACAACAATTCCTCTTGCAAATGCTTCTGCATTTCCGACATCTGGTATTGTTTATTTAGTCAATCCTGATGGTGAGTATATTAAGTACACTGGAAAATCAGGTAACTCATTGACAGGTTGTACTCGTGGTTATTATGGCGGTACGGTTGGCGCAACTGCATATTCTTCTGGTGATGCAGTTATCCTTCTCCAGCCATGCTTAATGCGTGACCCTAATAGTTTTAGCGGGACTATTAAGGATATGCGGATCAATAACGCAAACTTTGTTGATAACGCAACAGGATGGGATGATTTAGGAGTAGCTTGTTACTTCTCTTATGCTGCTTATGCAATAGTGCTTGACAATTCGTTGATTAATGGCTTTGAGAAAGCCTGTTATGTTGGTCAAGCGTATGTGACTCAGTTCACTCATCCAATGGTGTATCGCTGTAATACAGGGATTCAATGTGATGGATGGAACGGCGGCACAGCTTATGAGGTAGATTTTGGTTCCACTGGATCAGGATCACTACCTGATGCAGGATGGTGCTTCTATATTAGAGGTGGCAATGGAGCAGCTATTAATGGCGGCAACTTATCTAACGGATCATACAATGTTCCAGTTTATGTAAGAAACTCTGATGGTGTTACGCTTAAAAACTTTTACATTGAAGCTGCCAAACTTGCATTGGTTGATGTAAGAGAAAATTCTTCTGTATTTATTGATGGAGCATACTTAAAAGAATGTCAAAACTTTGGTGACCTTGCTACTGATTCTCAGTTACATATCAGTAATGTAAGTCATACATTAACCACATTCGAAAGAGTCATAAATAATGATGACACTGGTTCATGGTCAGTTACAAACATCAAAGATATTGCTAACGATGAAATGCAGGATGATATGTATGGCATTGGTACGCTTTGGTATAGAAAGCCAAATGCCTCTCAGGCAACAAGCCCTAATCAATACCAACCAATTAAGTTTGAGAAAGCAGTTGCAAACAATACCGCAACAGGATTGTTTAAAGTTACAACATTAGCAAATGCTTCTAATCCAAATTTATATGTTGGGTTGCGTGTGAATTATATGTTTAAGGGTGGCTATTCATCTGGTTTTGCGTCAGAAAAAGGTACGCTAGAAATTATGATTCAACACAGACAAACATTAGCGCCTGTTGTTAATGTTGTTGAAGTTGGGACAAGCCAAGCAACTTATGGTGGAGTTACTCTTGCAACAACATTCTCAGGATCAACTGCTGCCGCAGGATCAGCTTACGATACGACAATTAGTTTGACTGCGGTTTCAAGTAATAGCGCAGCAGGTGAACTTGTGGCTGTTATTGAGCCGCTTGGACTTATTACTCGTGGTGATGCAAGTAATCTTGGAAACATCACATTGCTTTAATGCGCTTCAAGCGTGGACAGTCCAACCAAAGGAGATAAAATATGGCACTGACTAAGACAACAATAAACGACAAGATCGAGGTTATCAATCAGGGTGATTGGTTTGTGGTGCAAGTACGCACTGCGACTATCATCTCAGAAGATGGCACAGAGATAAGCCGTAACTTTCATAGACATGTAGTTATGCCTGATGCTGACCTTACAGCAGAAGATGCAGATGTTTCTGCAATCTGCACACCAGTATTTACAGATGCAGTAAAGGCTGCTTATGCAGCACATCTTGCAGCACAAGAGGAGTAAGTTAAATGGTTAAAGCAAGTGATGTAAAGGCACAGATAGACACACATGAAGCAGTGTGTGCTGAGAGATGGAAAGAAACTATCTTACGTATCAAACGCATTGAGCACATAATGATTGCTACTGCTGGTACTTTAATAATTATGATGGCGACTTTATTACTGAGGTGACGCTATGCTTGAAATGCTAGTGGCCGCTAATTCTGCCTTTGCAATTATAAAAAAAACTATAGAAAATGGGAAAGAATTGCATAGTGCTGGTTCGGCCATCGCTTCTTTTATAGGAGCTGAAGAGCAACTAAAGCAAGATTTACAAAAGAAAAAGAATAGTATTTGGACAAACTTTCTAGGCAAAGAAGACAATGACCTGGAAGAGTTTATGGCCTTGGAAGAAATCCGTGCAAAGCAAGAACAATTAAGAGAATTTATGCAGTTATATGGCAGAGCTAATTTGTACAATGATTACATTGCTCATTGTACTGAAGCCAGGAAAGCTAGGAAAGAAGCTAGGATAAAAGCTGAACAACAAAGAGAAAAAATTAAAGACATAATCCTTAAAGGTATATTAGCCATATTAGTTTCTGCTTTATTGGCAGGTGTAGTCACTGTCTTGGCTATCATAGCTAGAAAGAAAGGTTTGATATGACAGCTTTTCTCCTTGCTTGTACATTAAATGGTATTGTTAATGGTGCTATATACTTTCAAAGTGTTAACGTGTGTATACATTACAAGAACATATTAGATAACCAAACATTTATGAAAGGCAATGAGCCACAAACATATGAGTGTATATGTAAACTTATACCTTATGTAGATACAGATAAAGTAAAGGTGTACTAATGGTTACAGTTGAGCAGTTTCTGAAGTGGAAAATTTTACCAAGACTAATGATGCTTTGTAGCACAGTTATGTCCTGGAGATGTGCTGAATGGTTCATGGATTTAGATGCACCAACAGCAGCACAATCAGCTTTTGTATCTGTAGTTATGGGTGTAATGACAGGTGTCTTTGGTATATGGATGGGTCACGAACATAAGGAGCATAAATAATGTTAACAGCATTGATAGGACCAGTTACCAATTTAGTTGGTAAGTTTATTGAGGATAAAGATGCCAAGAATAAGTTGGCACATGAGATAGCTACTATGGCTGAGAATCATGCCCAGGAGTTAGCAAAAGGACAGCTGGAAATAAACAAAGCCGAAGCTCAACATAAGTCAATCTTTGTTGCTGGTTGGCGTCCTTTTATTGGCTGGACTTGCGGCATAGCTTTGTGCTGGCATTTTGTCCTGGCTCCAGTTACAATGTTTTTATGTGCATATATCGGTGTAGTTGTTCCTGATTTACCTACGTTTGATATGGGTTCATTGATGACAGTATTAATGGGAATGTTAGGTCTTGGCGGACTTAGAACATATGAAAAACAAAAAGGTTTAACAAAGTAATGGCAAAATTTTACATGAAAATGTATGATATATTTAACAGCATCGCTAATTTTTTTTGGGAGAAATACGTGCAACAAATAAGAAAGCCAAAGAGAAACAATGGCTAGACCTGTAACAAGAAAGCCGCACAATAACTGTCTGGAGTGCGGTGCAGATATGAAAGAAGTAACTTACATAAGACCATATGCAAAGGTATGTTCTGATTGTAAAAGTTTACTATGGTCTGGCAATTCAGAAATTAAAAAGGTTACCCAGGATTTGCAAAAACGTAATAGCAAGATGACAGATGAAGAGCTTGGCCTGGACGAAATGTTTGAAGATGATCCGAGGGCAGTAAATGAAAAAGAATATGGCAAAGTGTATCACAAAGAAACAATAATTGCTGATAGAGTTAACGTATTAGATACCATAGATTAACAAAGACAGGAGTAGTACATGGTTAAAAAAGGTTTATGGGCAAACATACATGCAAAAAGAAAAAGAATCGCTGAAGGCAGCGGTGAAAAGATGAGGAAGCCAGGTGAGAAGGGTGCACCCACCGCACAGGCTTTAAGAGAAAGTGCCAAGAAAAAAATAAGGAGAAGCTAATGCCAATGGGTAAAGGTACATATGGTTCAAAAGTTGGTAGACCATCTAAAGACGATAAGAAAAATCCAAATCTTAAGAAGGCTGCAATTATGAGAATCAAAAAGAAAAATGGAAAGTAATTTTAATCAGTGTCTTGAATGGTTGTTAGAGCATGAAGGCGGCTACGTAAATCACCCAAAAGATCCAGGCGGTGAAACTAATCTTGGAGTCACTAAAAAGGTTTATCAAAATTGGTGCACTGAGCAAGATGTCTTCATGAAAGATATGAGAGACTTGACCTTTGATGATGTAAGACCAATATATAAAAAAAATTATTGGGATAGAGTCAAAGGCGATGATCTGCCAGCAGGTATTGATTGGTCGATGTTTGATTGGGCGGTCAATTCTGGATCAGCTACACCAGCAAGAACTCTGCAAAGTATACTAGGTGTTACTTCTGATGGAGTTATCGGACCAGTAACAATAGATGCCCTGGACGGCAAGAACATATCAAATATTATTTCCAGGATTTATATTAAACGCCAGGTATTTTATGAAAGTCTTAATTCGTTTGATACTTTTGGTGCTGGCTGGAGTAAACGCAACCAGCACACAAGAGACCAGGCACTTACATTAATACCTAATCTACAATAGATAAACCGTTCTTTAAACCGTTGGCTCTTCTAATCCAACCACGTCTTTCTATGGCCATGAGATGCTTGGCAACTGATGGCTGTGAAATATTCAAGTGAGCTGCTATCTGATTATGCGTAGGTGTAACGCCAGTAGCTTGGCTCTGTTCCAGTATGAAATCAAATATTTCTTTTTGTCTTTGTGTAAGACTAAACTTTTCTCTAGTTTGCATTGTTCAACTCCGCTCCTAATCTTTTAAGTGTTTTTTGGTACAGCTCTCCGATTGGCTGCATCTCTTCTTCTGTGAGACTGTCTAGGCTAGCTTGATTTGCTTCTCTTAATTCTCTAAGCATTGTCATTCTCTGCCTAGTCTCAATCAAAACGTCATTCTTATCTCTGTCAGAATTTATGTAACGTTGTAATAACTTTCCGAAGGCCATGGCATAGTCAGTAGATGAAGTAAAACTTTCCATGTCTGTACCTCTGTGAGTCTTTAGAGAGAAAGTCTGCACGGCTTCTGTTGTTTCCTGGCTCTCAGGCTCGTCAGGAATATCGATAACATCGTCCAAGGTGTCATCAATAGGTTGCTCTTGCTCCGTCTCTCCTGGCTCTTCTAATGTGCCTTCAATAGCATCTAAAGGATTTGATGGAGGTGTTACATTTTTAGGCTCTGTTGGATAGTCCTGTGCTTCTTCAGCTGTAACAACTCCCTTCAATGCGTCTGGAAATGCGTCACGCAATGCAAAACCTCTTGCTCTCATAGTCAACATTCTGTCAGGATACTGAGTCCAGGGACCAACCTTTCCCCATAGTCTTGCTCTCTTTGCGTCAGCTACAGAAAAAGTTTTTACAGTCTCTTCAATCTGATCGTGATAACGTCTTTTAACTTTGCAATAAGCAATCTTGTTATCGCCTTCGCCTTCTACCCATTCAGAAACGCCAGCACAACGAGGATCATTTTTAACCAGGGCAAGTGCTGCGTCTCCATAAACGCTAGGCTTGCCATTGATAACGGCTATGTTCTGCAATGCTTGCAACGGTTGCAGTCCTAACTCATATCCCCATTGCACGGCAACCAATACGTCTTGCGGCTTGCCTTTGTAATTGTTCGGCACCATGCCTGAGCTTGCCACCATTTTAGAAAACTCTATGGCTTCGCCCATTGTTTTCGGTGCTAGTGTCGGTAACTTATTCATCATTTCATTCTCCTTATACTAATTGTTTTTTGTCTTGTTTCTGATTCTGCAACAGCTGGTTTTAGTTCATGCTTACAAGCTGGGCAACATTCAGCTGGCTTTGCTTTTGTCTTTCTAAAAGGCCAGGCTACATTGTAAATTACGCCTGTTTTCTCATCGACTATTGTTGCCTTTGCATGATTGCCCATTGCTCCCATTAGTTTTTGTCCATGCTGTTCCTTTGTTTCCTGGTTTATTTTCATTGCTGCGTTTGCATCTTCAATAGATAAAACTGAGCTAATTAAATCAGGCTCCAGCTCCATCGGCTCTTCAGCTGGCTCAGTATAATAGGCAGCCATCTCCGCAACGGTCTTTGGCTCAGGCCATGTGCCTTTCTCCATGTGCTGCTCAAACTCTGCAACGCCTTCAGCTATCTTTTTTATTGTTGCATCGTGTCTTTCAAATACATGAGCTGTAATTTTTCGACCTGAGTAACAAGTAAAAAGCACACCATACTTTGCATTGTGACACATCATGCCAGCTTGTAACTGGATTGGCCCTCTGTGTAACGGTGGATCGTCTTTTCTTTCTGTAAGTGTGGTGTACTTTGCTTCAAGAACAACCAGGCCATCAAGCGTGATTTCTCCGTCCTGGTTCATAACTGTTATATCTTGAGCTTCATTGCTATAAATGGTTATCGGCTCTTCAACATTGTATAAGCCGTCATCTGAGTAATAAAGCTCTATTTCATTATGCTTCTTGGCTGCTGGTTTGCCGTCTTCTGTGTAGTTCTTCATCTTGTCAGGATCTAAACCAAGCTGCCTTAAACCTCTTGACAATATGATAGGCTCAACAGCTGTGCCGATATCTACTTGCAAGCTGTCAAGCGGTAAAGGTACAACGCCGTTCATTGCGTTCCTGGCATTTTCTAAAACATCGTATGATGTTTGATACAAACTTAAACCAAGCCAGGCTGGCATCACACTGCCTGATAAATGGTTGTCAGGTGATAATTTACTCATTAAAAAAACTCCTTCCTTCTTCTGTTATTTCCCAAATTATTTCTTGACGATTACGGCTGTTAACTTCTCGCTTGCCGCTGTCTCTTACCAAACCCATTCTTGCAAGTTCTGTTAATCTAGGCTTGACTGAATAAAGCCATTGGTCTAAACTTTTAGAAACATGCTCCCCTGTTGCACCGCCTGCCTTTCTACGGTGCAGAAATTGTAGCACCATTAGCCTAAGACCTCCAACTTTTGGTGCTACTTTTTCAGCTGCTGCAACCTCTGTATCAGGTGCGTTTTTATGGTGCATTGTTTTAATGTTTACGCTCTCTATTGTTTTGTTGTCCATGATTACCTCCTATACAAAAGCAACAAATGAAAACCAGGCAACAACGAAAAACATTGCCAGGAAAATAAAATATATTATAGGCACACCGTAATTTTTTATAAACTTAATCAATTTCATACTCCTCTATTTTTTCTTTAACTAATTTGTTTAGATGCTTTCTAATTGAAAGATATAATTGCAGCTCTGCCAGCTCTTTGTGTTTGTCTAGCTTTCGTTTGTTTATCTTTCTCAACCTGCTGAGCATCTCTGAATATTCTTTAACAACGCCATAATATTGAGCAACAGATATATTCAAGACTCTTGCATTGTAAAGCTCATCGTTACCAATCTTGACAGGCTTATCAATCATTGTTTTCTCCTTCAATAAACTCTAATATTTCTTTTGCTCTGTTTGGCGTTAGCTCCATTTGATTTGTTGCATTGCCGTTGCCGTCAAATATCTTAATG
>Ga0208899_1002388_pt1 | contig 12569 bp, 16 predicted proteins | sample VirMetDEL_Nov_24_FD_184518 | JGI IMG/M metagenome (GOLD analysis project Ga0208899, IMG submission 184518) | Aqueous microbial communities from the Delaware River and Bay under freshwater to marine salinity gradient to study organic matter... | ecosystem: Environmental > Aquatic > Marine >... | reverse complement strand
GTGCAGGTCCGATTACACAGGACAATGCCACCGTCACTGTTAACGGATATTGGAGTATCGTATGACCAGCGTATTGAATGTAGATACTATTGCGGCAAAGAACGGTACGTCACCTGTTGCACTGACTAAGCAGAGTGCGGCGAAGGCTTGGGCAAACGGTACGGCGACAGCCACTGTAAACGATAGTTTTAACGTATCTGCCGGAACTGACCACGGCACAGGAGATTACACGCTTACTGTCACCAATAACTTTACTAGCGTTAATTATGCAATGACAGCTACAGGCAGGGGTAATACCGCTGGACATATTGTCACGAGAAATGTCGCAAGAGGTGCTGCGGGTACGCTTGCTGTAGAGATAGAAACAGATGCAGGTGCAGCAGGAGATTTTGCATTTGATTGTAACGTTCACGGAGACCTCGCATAATGGCTAGTCAACTCAAAGTAGATACAATCACAGGAGTAACCACGGCGGGTTCTATTAGTGTGACAGGTGAAGGCAACTCAACCACGACTAATCTTCAGCAGGGGTTGGCGAAGGCTTGGTCTCAGGTAAAACAGACGGACACCTTTGCAGTAAACGATTCCTTTAATATCAGTTCTGGGGTTGACCAAGGTACAGGCATTGCCCGAATGAATTTATCTACATCTTTTGCTAACACAACTTTTTCTGGTCATTGTACAAATGATTCTTCTGGGTGGGGTCACAACGGATGTATAGATGATATAGCAACTTCTCGTTATGATATGTATCAGATGCAGACAGATACGACAGGAGCCGCTGATACCCCTAGAACTCAATCGGTAGCATTTGGAGACCTAGCATAATGGCAAGCGAACTTAGAGTAAACACATTAAAGGATGCCTCTGGTAACAACAGCATTGCTACTAGCTACGTGGCTAATGGTAGTGCGAAGGTATGGGTAAACTTTAATGGCACTGCATCAGGTGCGGCGGCTAGAGATTCATTTGGAGTTAGTTCAATGGATGACAACGGAACTGGCGATTACGATGTAAATTTATCTAGTGCAATGTCGGATGCTAATTATGCTGTAGTGGTTGGTCAAGGCAGATATAACGAAGGAAGTTATAGTGGTCAGTATGAGATTAGCGTTGCAACCGTAGCAACAACATCCCTGCAAGTTTTCAGTAATACTACTGCTTCGGCTAAAGCAGATTACAGCTACAATGCAGTAGCTTTCTTAGGAGACCTAGCATGAGTAAAGCAGCAGAACTAGCCGCACTGATTGGTTCGCAGTCGGCTTTATCAAACAGGAACCTTGTGATTAATGGTGCAATGCAGGTGGCACAGCGTGGTACGTCATTTGCCACAATGGGTAACGGTGACAGTCAATACACGCTTGATAGATTTAAGTGGCAAGAAGCTGGTAGCACTACAGCAGAGATGACTGTGACACAATCGTCTACTTCTCCGAATGAGTTTTCAAAAAGCATGAAAGTAGATGTAACAACAGCAGATACAACTCTGGGGGCAGATGATTTAATCTATATCCAGTACAAGAATGAAGGCAATGTACTTGGTGGGATTGCAAAAGGCACATCAGACGCCAAGCCGCTGACGTTATCTTTTTATGTGCGTTCAAATACTACTGGTACGTTTGTGGTGTATCTGTTTGACGCAGATAATACGAGGTCTGTCTCTGGAACTTATACAATTAATTCTGCTGACACATGGGAACGCAAAGAGGTAAATTTCCCTGCTGATACTTCTGGTGCGCTTACTATAGACAATTCTCACGCTATGAGCATTAACTGGGTTCTGGGTGCTGGGAGCAACCTCAAGTCAAGTACCCTACAAACATCGTGGGGCAGTTACGACTCTACTGCTTTGGCAACTGGCTCAACTGATATAACAGGAAGCACCAGCAATGAATGGCTTATCACAGGCGTCCAGCTTGAGGTAGGCGAACAGGCCACGCCTTTTGAACATCGGTCGTTTGGCGATGAGTTGGCGGCGTGTCAGAGGTATTATCAAAGAATTACTGCAGATGCGTCATACACTGCTTTTGCAACAGGGTTATGCACAACTACAACCCAAATGATTTGTGCATTAAAATATACAACAACTATGAGAGCATCACCAACTTTAACTCAAAGCAATACTGGAATAAACATCCAATCTCAAATTGCAACCGCCTCAATAGGTACAAGTTATCTAGGAAAAGATAGTGCTTTTGTACCAGTGAATGTTTCGTCTGGATTGACGGCTGGAAATGCAGGACTTTGGAATGCCAATAATAATACAGCGGCGTATGTAGACTTAACAGCGGAGTTATAAAAATGTACACCAATTTAAAGTATGGTGCAGACCCACAGGGTAATAATATTTGCATTCTTTGTGATATAGATGGTGTGAATGGTGTAGTCCCTATAGACAATGAAAACTCAGACTACGCAGAAATCATGCGTCAAGTAGCCGCTGGCGATTTGACTATAGCCGATGCCGATTAATGCGGATGGCACAGGAGCAAACTATAGAACCTGCACTGAAGGTACAGATGGAACTTGATGCCCACGAAAAAGAATGTGCTATGTTCCGCGAGTTGGTACACGGTAAACTGGATGGGCTGGATAAGCGCATGTGGCGTCTGGAAGCAATGATAATGGGTAGCACAGTAATGGTAGTAGCTATGGTCGTTACAGTATTTATGGGAATGAATTAATATGGCGATGTTCAAAGCATTTAAACCTGAAGCAATGAATAAGATTGCAGGGGCAATGGGATATACTGGTAACATGGATTCATTCCAGCAGTATATTGAACAAGACCCAGCACGTAAGGCACGTATGGATGGCTTTGTAAAAGCTGCACAGACTATGGCTAAAGGTGGTATGGTACGTAAGATGCAGACTGGTGGTGTTGTACCAAACATGGCACCCGGTGGTGAAACGGATGGTCCGGGTTTATTCCCCGGTGAAACACCTCCCGGTGGTGCGCTTTTTAATGCTACTCCTGCAGTCGTAGTGTATGACCCTAAGACGGGACAACAATATGGTGATGCAAATCAAGCAAACCAAGCAGGTGTATCAAATCCTGTGATGTCATTGCCGCCGGGTAGTGGTTTTGAACAAACTGGTTCACCACTTGGGCCGTTGCAGGGCGTACTAGGCAATCCATATATACCACCCCCTTCAACTACAAATCCACCTCCACCAGCACAACCAGCACCCACACCTGCTGCTCCACAAACTACCCCAGCAAACATAGGTGATGTTAGTGTACAGCGTATGTTATCACCGGGTATACCCCAAGGCGGTGTAACTACTGCTGCTATGACACCAACAGGTGTGGGTCAAGACATTGCACAGGGTACTGGCGCACTTACAGGTGCAGTTGCAGTGCCTACAGCAATGGCACAGACAGCTACAGCTACCCCACAACAAGAGTCACAAGCCAATGTAATGGAAGCTGCTACAGCCGCACCAGCAGTCGATGCAGCTATGAATGCTACACAGGCAGCACAGGCTACCGTAGACCCCCGTGCAGAGGTTACGGCGGCCCAGCAAACAGCCACTAGCGTAGGTAATCTATCTGCTGCACAGGGTAATGCCACACTTATTGATAATCCTGTACAACGTAACATACAAGCAGGTGAACTTATCAATGGTGCTGCTGATGCACAGACTGCTGCTACCTTTACTGAACAGGTACAAGCGGCTACAGCTACACCATCTACACAAGCTACCGTACAGGGTCAGCTTGCTTCCCTGACAGCTAACTTTGATGCCGCTAACCCACCAGCGTGGGCAGCAGGTGCTATGCGTAATGCTACAGCAGCTATGGCAGCACGTGGACTAGGTGCAAGTAGCCTAGCTGGTCAGGCTATTGTACAGGCTACACTAGAAGCTGCATTGCCTATTGCACAGGCTGATGCACAAGTAGTAGCACAGTTTGAGGCACAGAACCTATCTAACAGACAACAACGTGCTATGCTATCTGCACAGCAACGTGCAACATTTATGGGTCAGGAGTTTGACCAAGCATTCCAGTCACGTGTACAAAACTCTGCACGTATTGGTGATATAGCTAACATGAACTTTACTGCTGAACAGCAGGTACAGCTAGAAAACTCACGTGCTACTAACACTATGAACCTGAACAACCTGTCTAACTCACAGGCAATGACAATGGCAGAAGCTGCTGCACTGGCACAGATGGATTCATCTAACCTCAACAATCGTCAGCAAGCTGCAGTAAACAATGCACAGACATTCCTGCAGACTGACATGGCTAACTTATCTAATCAACAGCAGACAGAGTTGTTTAAGGCGCAACAGCGTACACAGTCTATGTTTACTGACCAAGCAGCTACCAATGCTGCGGCACAGTTTAATGCCACAAGCCAGAACCAAGTTGACCAGTTCTTCTCTAACCTAGCACAGCAGACATCACAGTTTAATGCAACACAGCAGAATGCACAGTCACAGTTTAATGCAGGTCAGGCTAATACAGTTAATCGTTTTAATGCTGAGATGAATAATCAGCGTGACCAGTTTAACTCACAGAACCAGACAGTGATTGCACAGTCAAATGCGCAGTGGCGTAGGCAGATTGCTACAGCAGATACTGCCGCAGTTAACCGTGCTAATGAAATTAATGCAGCAGCTATACTTGGTATATCCGATTCAGCATATAACAATATGTGGTCTTACTATTCTGATACAATGGAATGGGCGTGGAACACTGCAGAGAATGAAGCGCAACGTGCTATGCAATTAGCGGTAGCACACATTAATGCAGATGCAAGTAAAGATATACAAAAAATTAAGGGTGACTATGAATCAAGTGCTGCAGTCGGTGGCTTTGTAACAGACATTCTTAAAATTGGTTTAGGCTCTGGCGGGTTTATGGGATTCTAGTTAGGTAGTAAAATGAGTCATAAAAATCTTACACGTTTAGCAAATAAAAATACTAAGTTTCTTTCTGATAAAGAAAGTAATGCAAAACCTATTGCTATGCCATCAAAAGGGTTGCTTAATAAACCTACTTCTGGTAAAATAGAAAGCAATCAACATATATCTGTACAGTTAAGAGAAGCAGTACGAAAGGCAATGGCATAATGCAAAATAAAAATGCACCAGCACCTATACTTGATGCACCTATTCCGGGTCAAGGTATGACTGCACCTCTAGGTGATAGACCGTGGCAAACACCACCACAGTTTACTACACCTGAAAAAGCGTTATCTTTTTATATTAGTAAAATTACATCTGATAGACAAGCATCTCAAATGATGGATATTCTTGAGATGGGTGTGCCTGTAGACACTCTTGTGGATACAATGCAATTAGGTGGTGTAATGGAAGGAATGCATAGTGTAGATGTTGGTATTATTATAGCACCTGCATTGTCAGAAGCTATATCTGGTATGGCAGATAAAGCAGGTATTTCTTATACAAAAGAATCTTCAGATATAGAAGAAGATGCTCCTACAGATAGTGAGATTGCACTTACCCTAAATGAAATGAAAAAAACAGTAGACGAACCTATGGAAGAAAAAGTAGAAGAATCCGTAGAAGAAGACACAGAAGATATGCCAAGTGGCTTGATGGCGAGGAGAACATAGTATGGCTTTTAGACTAGGAGCAGCTATTGGTGGTGCAGCTAAACGTGCGTCTGAGATTATAGAACAAGAACGTGAAGATGCTTTTGAGTTGATTGACAGTAGCCTAAAAACATGGGGTACACTAGGTACACAAAAACTATCTGACCGTAATAAGCTACGTAAGAACATGGAAAATGTTGGTAAGTTTTTAAAGTCAAAAGGTTTTAGTGATGACCAAGTTGCTTCTGCTTGGCATCAGAACAGACATCAAGAAGTTGCTGACCACATAAGAAAACTAGAACTAGCAAAAGTAGATTACAAACCTTCTGAGATTATTTCTTTTCTGCCTGAATATGAGTCTTCTGGTCTTACCTTAGATGAACAACTAGATGGTGTATTAGGAAAAGTACAATCTGGTATGAATGTATCTGATGCAATATCTGATATGGGTGGTGCTGGCCTTCAAGGTATGTTTATGCAACAACGTGCAAATGCTGCTAGTGCTGCTAGTGGTATTAATATTGCTGAGATGAGAGCATTAGCTACTGATGATCTTGAGTATGGTACTGCTCCGGGTGGAACTATAACATTAGAAGACCCTGTTACTGCAGCAAAAGCAGAACAAGCTATGGCTGGTGGTGAAGCTGGACAGCCGGGAATTGAAGCTATGGAGGATACATTATTTGATTTTGGTGCTGATCTAGTTGGTGGAAAAGGCAATATAACTGCAGCTGGTATTCTGTATGACTTTGAACAACCCGAACGTAGGGTAGCTTTGAAGACAAAAATTACAGAAATGACAGCAGCACGGAATAAAAGTAGATTTTCTGCATCGGATAGAAAAGAAATGATGGCAGAACTACAGCAGTGGGCTATGGATTCTGGTTATTATACCCCTAAAGAACAAGATGAGTTTAATAAAGGCGCATTTGCAGATGATCCTCAAACTGTAGAAGCAGACACTATCAAAAATATTTCAAGTATGAAGGATACAAGTCAGATACAAAAAAATATAGATGCTGCATATAACCAAATACTTAGTCAGCTAGTAAAGAAGGGTGATCCAAAAGCAAATGAAAAAGCAGCGGAAGCTAGAAACAGAATGACCAAAGCTGCTACAGGAAAAAGTGCAGATAAAAAAGGTTCTTCTTATCACAGAAGCAAATATCCTGACTTGTACGATGAGCAAGGTAATCTGATAGAGCAAGAGTAACACATATGTTAAAAGATTATAACAAACGCGATGAACTTACCCGCGAAGAATTGGCATCTGATCCCGACTTTATCGCAGATGCCTCTTATTTTTTGAAGGAAAGAGAAGGCGAAGATAGTCTGCTTACTACAGATGAAATCTATGATAGGTTTATGGAACACATGCGCTATCAAAATGTCAATGAAGTAACTGCACTACGTGATCTTGAGTATGCACAGAATGCTAATCTACAAGGCAAGCAGTCTTTTGCTCGTTTGATTGATGCATATGATAAAGTAGACGATAGTTTTAATGGGCGTATGATGAAAGATTATGCGTTAGGAATAGCCACTGCACCGTCTACCTACCTTGGTATTATCACAGGTGGTACAGGTAAGGCTGCTGCAGTAGCAGGTACACAAGCTGCCAAGATAGGTGTACGTAAGGCTTTGTCTTCTGTATTTAAAACTGCTGTTGGTTTACCATCTGCTGTAAAGGCTGGTGCTGTTGAAGGTGCTATAGGCACTGGTCAAGCACTAGCACAAGAAGAAACTCGCGTACAGACAGGACTTCAAGAAGAGATTCGTGGTGAAGAGGTAGCACTCACAGGTGGTATCTCCGCACTTACTGGTGGCATACTAGGTGGTATTACAGGCAAAGCACAGACTAAGCAAGCTAGACAAGCTGATGAATTGTATGAGAAAGCACAGTTTGCTGCCGCAGAACGTGCTAATAAAGCCAGTGAAAAAAGTGAAGAAGTATTAAAGAATGCAACAGAAGAACAAGTAGAAGAAGTAAAAAATGTACTTGATGCATTAGACCCTACTAGGGTAGCAGTAGGGCGTAGAATTAAAAAAGACCTACAGCCCGGTGATACTATGGAAGCTGCTCTAGGCTCAGAGGTAACAAAAAATATTACTGCTGCTGCTATACAAATCAAAAATAAATTAAATCTAAAATCCGGTGAAAGAATCACTGATGGTATTACACGACTTATACGTGATGAAAATCTAATCGATGAATTAGATGAAGTCAAAGCGATACTCAAAGAACATAACTTGACACCAGATCAGTTTAGCTTAGTGTACTATGCAGAGATGTCAGAGGCAGGTAAAAAACTACAGCAAGCAGGACAAGTTAAAAAAGCATTAGGTGCGAGACCCATTAAAAATATAGTGGATCGTGTTATCGATGATATTGATGAACTGCAGGGTGTTGGCTTATCTCCTATATCGGGTAAAGAAGCAGAAGATTTAGTTAAAAATAAAAAAGCAATACAGTATGTAAAAGACTTAGATAGTCTAAGACTAGGCTTGATGACTTCTCAGATAGCTACTACTATGCGTAATAACATTAACGGTGGATTCCGTATTGGAATTGATGCCACTACACGTGCTATGGATAACATAATTAATTTACGTAATCCTTTTGATGGTACATTTGATGTAGCTAAATATGCACTAAATCCTTACGAAGCTAGTGTTATCCGTAAAGTATATACAGAAGAATTTCCAGAAGAAGCTGCCAGACTATTTCGTGAAGCTGCAGACTTGAGTGCAGATACAGGTAGTGAGACTGTGCTTTCTACTATAGGTAAAAAAGCAAACTTTTTGAATACAGCGTCAGATAACTTTTTTAAGCAATCTGTATTGAGTGCATCTTTAAAGCGTAGACTTTCAGACAAAGGAATGGATTTGTATGATATAATCCGTAAGGGTAACTTTAAAGATATACCAGATGACATCCTAAAGGGTGCTGTAGATGATGCCTATGAGTTTACATATCAAAGTTCTTTCAAGGGTGATGATGTACTTAGCAGAGGAACTCGTAGCTTTCTCAAAGCACACAGGGACTTCCCATTCGCTATATCATCCTTTATGCCTTTTCCAAGATTCATTGCTAATCAATTAAAGTTCACTTATGAACATGCACCTCTTATTGGTCTTCTTCCTCTTGATAGAATAGGTTCAAAGCTACCTAAGAGAACAGCAAAAGAATATTTAATGGATAAAGCACCCAAACAGCTAACAGGCGCGGGTATGTTACTTTCTGCTTATGCATGGCGGTCAAAGCAAGGTGACACAAATAACTGGTATGAGTTTACCACAAATGATGGTAAGGTAGTAGATGGACGACCTGTCTATGGACCATTTGCACCGTTTATGCTTGCTGCAGATTTACTGTATAGATATAACAATGGTACTATGCCTACTTCTATAAACACATATGTGCGAGATAGTTTACAGGCATTGCTAGGCTCTACGTTTAGGACAGGTATGGGTATCTATGCCCTTGACCAATTGTATCAAGACCTTGGCAGCGGAAAATCTTCAAAGATCATTGGAGAAACATTGGGTAATATCGTAAACACATTTACTATACCAGCCTCTGTTGTTCGTGATTTCTATGGCCCAACTGATCCACGTAATAGAATTGTTCCTGAAACACGTGAAGGTGACTATGGTGTAAGTATGTTTGATATTGTATCTAACACATTTAAAGCAAGGGCAACCAGATCACTACCGCCTTTCATGCTAGAAGAAACAGTTAGACCTGCGCGATCACCATTCCAGACAGGGCCACTTATGTCTATCAACCCTATCGAAAAGCAGTTGTTTGGTTTGGCAAAACGTGAACAAAAAAATGAACTACAAAAAGAAATGGCTAGACTTAACATGCAACCGTTTGAGTTGTATAAGAGAAGCCCTAATCAAGAACTTGATATGTATATGCGTCAAGAATTATCTCGTGAAGATGGTGTTTTAAATCTTAGTGACCGTATGGCAGAAATAATAAAGAGTCCTACCTACAAAAATAAAAGTGTAGAAGGACGCAGAGTATTACTTAAATCAGAAGTATCTAAAATAGTAGCTGAATCAAGAGATCGTTCTGTATCACGTATAGAACGTGAAGCAGACATGAAAGATTTACCATATACTTCTGTAGATGTAACTGCATGGGAAAGTACAAACCCACTAAAGAAAGCGCAGGTGCAACAGGAATACCAAGATAAGTATGGCGGTCAAACTGTGTCACAAGATAAAAACAGAACTATAGCTATACGTGGTAGAGATATTAATGTTTTACAGTGGGCATTGGAAAGAGCAAGTCAGTTAGGTGAGTAGCTATGAAACAAAGTGATGTTTTGTATTTTAAGGATGTTGAACTTTCAGATGACAATGAAATAGACGACTACCAGTACGGTTCTGTAGCTGATGTGTATAATGCTGCCGAACCTGCCGCGCCTATGGCTAAAGAAAAACTTATTGAGACAGGTAAAGATGTAGCTGACTTTGCAACTGACTTTATTCCCGGTGTTAGTGAAGCTAAAGACATATACAGCCTGAGTGAAAACGTAAGTAAGGGTGACTATGTAGGTGCAGGTATAGATGCTACATCATTAGCGTTAGGTATTGTTCCCGGTGTAGGTGATGTAGCTAGAAAAGGTTTTCGTAGTGTAGCTAAAAGTTTACGTAAACAAGATGTAGATGAAGCAGAAAAACTTATTGACAACCCTGAACTACTTAAAAAATGGGAAAAAGATAATACACTGCCTGAAAGTCAGCGTCAAAAAAATATACCTGAAGCAGAGCAAGCAGCAGAAGATTTATATCAGGGTGAGATAACATCTAAAGAAGCACGTAAACGTATTAAAGAGGTTTTCCCAGAGCCTGAACTGTATACTGCAGAGACGATGCCCGAAATGCCTACGGTAACAGAGGTTGCAGGTTCTATGGGTAAAAAAGCCCTTACAAAAGGTATTGTGGGTGTTAAGGGTTTTGATTTAGAAGATGGTCAACGCCTTGGTGCTAGACTAGATATACCTGCGTATAATCGCTTTGACAAGTGGGTAGTATCTATTCACGATGGAAATTCATCAAAGGGTAAAGTTGTTGGCTACGGTCAAGCTATTAGACTCAAAAATATTAAGTTTGGTTCAGACCCTAAAATTGCTTTAAATATTGCTAGAGGAAAAACATTTTCCCCAAAAGAAGGTAAAGATGTTCCTTTCGGAAAATCTACTATTGCCCGTGTATATGGCGACTATGTACCAGAAGACCCATATGAACTACAGGATTTTGCTAGAAAAATATTAGCTGACAAAGATTCTGGTTGGACGCAAGTAGGTATGAACCCATACAGGGGTAGTTATTTTTATGATAAAGACACAGGGAATCTTGTAACTAGTGCAGATGAAGTTATTCAGGTTGGTCCTCTAGTTCTTGCAAAAAATGTTGTAGGGCTAGGTATGGATAAAAAACCAACATTGTCTGAAGTAAAAGAGGTTTTAAGCACACCTGTAGCTAGAACCAAAGATGGTAAACTTAGAACATTTAAACAAGGTGGTTTGATGACAAGAAGGTGATAGTAGTAAGGGGGCAATTAAGCCCCCTCTTTTTATGTCCAGTATTCCGCAGTCCACCAACCGTTTAGTTCCCTAGTACAGTCGCAGACCATTTCCGTTACAGCCATGCCCATTATGTAACACAACCAGAGAACAATCAATATGCCGGGTATCTTCCTAGCGATTGTCACCATCACCACTAATCTTCCCACGGTCTTTCCTTCCCTGTAACTTATTCAAGTTAGCCGCCGCCAGTGCCGACAACTCAAAGCCTAAGTCATTGGCTAGTGCCGCACAGTACCAGAGTACATCCCCAATCTCTGCCGCAATCTCCATCTTCTTAACTTCAAATGATTCACGGTCAGCACCGTCACGTATGAACTTCTTGACCTTGTTAGCTACCTCACCAGCCTCACCAGCCAGCCCTAAAGCTGGGTAGGTGATTGCATGTGTCTTAGGGTAGATGGCAAACTCAGCGGCCTTCTCTTGATACTCTTGTAGTTTCATATCTTTGTACCTCTCTTTCATCCAGTTACTAGCGTCTTGCTCTAGCTTGTTCATTGTGTTGTACCCTTTTCAAGTTGACGTAGTAGGCATCATTGTACCCACGTAGCCATTCACGATGCTGCATTGTGTTGTGGTCAATGCCGCTGTCACCTATGTAGAACTTACCCTTCTTTGATTTCAGGGTCTTGCCCTTCATAAAGGCATCGAAGCCCCACTGGTATTGTATCTTTAGTGGGGCATCGTACTTAGTTAGTCCATTACGCCTCAACTTCATTCTCCTGTATCTTGTAATTGAAAAGTTTAATTGCTGTTACTTTGTCAATCTTGAACCACTCACCTCGTCTATCCTCTGCAAAATGTTCAAAGGTACGATGCATTTCTTTTTCCATGCTGTGTCTATTATCGGTAGACATACGTGCTACTATGGTGTAGTCACGAAACGGTGATGATGTTTGGTATCCTTTACATCTGTCATCTGCATCCACTGCTTTACCTACCTTGATCCACTGAGGCCAAGCAGTATTTACAATGGCATATACTTCCCCTTCTGCAACACTTTCAATTTTATCATGCGACCAAGCATCATCAAGTGCTTTGTAATTACCCGGCTTATGTAATGGGTGGTCCTTTGGAATGTACTTGCCATTAACAAACATACGTGTGGTATTCTTACGAGCATGTGATTCTACTCGTTCACGCTTTCCGTTGGGACGTATGTACCACCATTCACCATCTTCAAAACGTGGCTCTTCCCTTGTGTAAGTCTGTAGATCAGTCTTTTCTTTTACCTTGAATTGTTCCATTATCATTCTGGTTCTCCTTTTCTTCATGTTTCTGTTTAAGTTTTTGCCATTCTTCCCACTGCTCTGACTTACGGGGTGGGTCATATCGTAAGTACCCATCCCGTAATTCCCAGATTAGTTTACCATTATGCAGCATTCAAGTCAACTATTTCACA
>Ga0208899_1002383_pt1 | contig 12583 bp, 18 predicted proteins | sample VirMetDEL_Nov_24_FD_184518 | JGI IMG/M metagenome (GOLD analysis project Ga0208899, IMG submission 184518) | Aqueous microbial communities from the Delaware River and Bay under freshwater to marine salinity gradient to study organic matter... | ecosystem: Environmental > Aquatic > Marine >... | reverse complement strand
CCACAAAGGAGCGCTACGCATGAGTTTGAATCATTCACCTGCTATCGTTACTGACGGGCTGGTTCTCTGCTTGGATGCAGCGAACATAAGGAGCTACCCCAAGTCTGGGACGACTTGGAGTGATCTTAAAAATGGTAGTGTCGGAACTTTACGAAATATACCCGATAGTGATTTTGTTTCAGACAATGGAGGTAGTTTTCTTTTAGATGGATCAGATGAAGATGTTGTAGTGGCTTCTACGGAAGCTGCTAGAATAGGGACTGGAAATCATACCGTTTCGGCTTGGGTTAAAAATTTATCTACTAGCGAAGAAGATTTTATAGGCACTGGTGGAACACTTCAAGGAGATATTCTTTTAATGATTTATTCTTCTGCTGGCGGTGGTAGTGGTGGTTTTAGAGGTCATGCTTGGAGTTCTACTGGAAACGCCAATACTATAGATAGCCCTAACGCAATTGGAACCGGAAATTGGAACTATTTAACACAAAGAGTTTCGTGGGGAGGAAATATTGACCTTTTTGAAAATGGGGTTCTTGTAAAAACTCAAGCCCTTAGCGGATCTGCGCCTAGCTCATCTAGAACCGATGTTATTGTCGGCGCTAGAAGTAGCGGTAATCAGGCAACATTTTATGGAAACATTGCTGGAGTTTCATTTTACAATCGCGCGCTCACGGCTGATGAAGTTCTCCAAAACTACAAAGCCACCAAAGGGAGATACAAATAATGGGTTGTTCATCTGGACCTGATATTATTGAAGACGGCTTAGTGCTGTGCTTAGATGCGGCTAGCAAAAGAAGCTATATTGGTAGCGGCACGTCTTGGAAAAATTTAGCTGATAGTGAAAACGGCGCTTTAATAAATGGTCCTACTTTTTCAAGCGATAACGTCGGTAAGTTTTATTTTGATGGGGGTAATGATTACTGCGAATTTGCTGAAAATGAAAAATATAATTTTCAACCGTCTCAACCATTTTCTGTTTTTTGTTGGATGATTAAAAGCGGTAGCAGTGGTGCTATCCTTGGAAATATGCAGAATAGTTCTCCTTATAGGGGGTGGGATCTCTGGAATCAGGATGCTAGTCATATCGCCATGCATCTTATTACTAGCTGGTCTTCAAACGCTATTAAGTTGCAGGTAGATTATACAGCAAATTCAAATAGAATAATATACTTCGGGTTTACTTATGATGGTTCTTGTCCAACAAACAATACTGATATTTTAAATAGTGTTAATTTTTATATTGATGGAGAATTACACACTACTGGAAAACAAACAACTATTGCGAACGGTTTTGATTCTGCTTCTGAGACAATATCGTATCCAGCGGGTCAAAAGTTTAGAATAGCCAGTCGTTATACTGGTAATAATGGTGCATCGTCTTTATTTGCTGTTCATATTTACAACCGCGCACTCACTGCCGACGAAGTAAGGCAGAATTATTTATCAACCAAAGAGAGGTTCGCATAATGGCAATTCAAGCAGGAGAAACTACATTCTACCAAGCGAAGCGCGGGATTGTTCAGAACGGGCTGGTTTTTAACCTTGACTCTGCCGTTAATTCTTCGTATAATAGTGGTACAAATTGGACTGATATAGCAAGACGAAACGTTGGGGTTCTTCAAAACGGTGCCACGTTTTCTAAAGATCACGGTGGCGTTATATCTTTTGATGGAACCGACGATTACCTAGATGTTAATCCATTAGACCTAAATTTAAGTTCTACTGGTGTGACTATTTCTTTCTGGTTTAAGGGTAGCGATCCAAGGTCTATACTTAGACTTCAAAGAAATGGTCAGCACTCTATTTATATTGTTCCAGTTTGGCATACTAATTATTCGTTTATTCAAAGTGGAAACGGTACAAGTAGTTCTGTTCAGGCTCCAGCGGCTTTGAGAGATGGAAATTGGCATAATTACGTTTGCGTATATGAAAAAAATAATTTCTGGGGTAATTATTTAGACGGTTCGGTTGTCACTACTAGTACTGCTTACTCCTCCGATCTTCCTGTTAGTGATTTTACCTCAACTCAGATGTTTAGATTCTGGGGAGGATCTGAATATACAAACGGAACGGTTTCTGGGGGTTTGATTTACAATCGCGCACTCACTGCTGCCGAAGTCAGCAGAAATTTTAACGTTACTAGACACAGGTTCGGAATATAGGAGAAAACTATGAGCCATGATGCTTTTGACCACAGACATTACGTGATAATTTCAGCAAGTGATGTCCCAAATATAGACTTTACTCAAGTAATGGAAACGTCTGCTGAGACCTTGCGGTTCAGTGTAGACGGGACTTTGACTTTTGTTAAGTATGAGGGCGACATGCCCGCAAGTGTAACCGCCTGCTCCAGCAAGAGTCAAGAGTATTCTCATAGTGAGATTCTGGCGATTCTGAATAATGAAGATCAGGTTTGGTGGGAACCAATGGAGGAAATGCCGTAATGGGTTTGGCTCATAGTCCTCGTATCGTTACAGACGGTTTAGTCCTGTGTTTAGATGCGGCTAGCAAGAGAAGCTATCCGGGTACGGGGACTGTGTGGACAGATTTAAAGGGAGGAAATAACGGAACGTTGACCAACATGACGGATAATTTTGATAGCGCGAATGGTGGGAGTTTGACTTTTGATGGAAGTGACGATTATATTAGCGTGTCAAACAGCGCAAGTTTGCAAATCGACAATCCTGACGGAATAACAATTTCATCGTGGGTAAATCCAGATACTGTGTCGGGAGGCGATTCCTTTGGCTCGTCGAACCCTAGATACATTGTCGCCAAGGGCGGTAGTCCAAACAATTTCAACTATGCATTGAGATTATTGGGCGGAAAAATAGACTTTCTATATCGAGATGTTACAAATACAAACTATGTGACCGTTAGGCAGGATGTCGCCACAGTCGTGGTTGGATCATGGCAGCATATTGCGGTGCGTTTCGACAGCAGCGGCTACGCTTTGATTCTAAACGGTGTTGAGGTCGCGTCTACTCTTATTTCTGGAGCGATATCTCAATCCCCTGTAATCAACACGGACGCGCTTGTTATAGGTAGACAGGGTTCTGCATCTCAGAGATACATGAATGGTAGAGTGGTCGGTATCCACATTTACAACCGCGCACTATCCGCCGAAGAAATCCTCCAAAACTATTTATCGACGAAGGAGCGCTACGCATGAGTTTGAATCATTCACCTGCTATCGTTACTGACGGGCTGGTTCTTTGCTTAGACGCGGCGAACGTAAGGAGTTACCCCAAGTCTGGGACGACTTGGAGTGATCTCGCTGGCGCGAACGATGGAACCTTGACCAACATGGATGCGTCTAATTTTAGTAGTAGTAATGGTGGTAGTTTGAGTTTTGATGGGAGTAACGAATATGTACATCTTGGAGATCCGTCTTCTACGGAGGGTGTAAATGGCTTAACGGTTAGCGCTTGGGTTTCTATTGATCAGTTTTCACCTTCGGCTGACGCTTTTTTTAGCAGAGATGGCGCTGCTGGTTCTAGAGGTTGGTATCTTGGGTCATGGAATCATTCAAACACGGGCGGTTTGAATATTGTTAGATGGCTTATGAGTACAGATGGCTCATCTACTGATGCGCTAAACACTTCTGAGCTATTGGTAAATACATGGTATTCCGTAACCGGGACTTGGGATAATTCAAAGATGAAAATTTATGTTAATGGGTTTTTAAACAACTCTATAAATACTAGTAATACTTCTTCTCCTACTCCGAACCTTTCTGAGTCTTTAAAAATTGGACGAAGATTACCCGGAGGTAGCAATTATTTTAACGGAAATTTGGCTTTGGGGCAAATTTACAACCGTGCGCTCACGGCTGATGAAATCAGACGAAATTATGAAGCAACAGTCGGGAGGTACACCTAATGGCCTGTAATGCTGGACCTGATATTATAGAAGACGGGCTTGTTTTCTGCGTAGACGCAGCAAACATAAATAGTTATCCTAAGACGGGGACGACTTGGAGTGATCTTGCGGGAAGTAATAATGGAACGCTGACTAATAGTCCTACGTTCAGCAGTGATAATGGCGGTGCGTTTACATTTGACGGAACCAATGACTATGTACTTTTACCTAGTAATTTAATAACTGGAAATGGTCCACTGAGCTTGAGTTTTGTTTTTTCAGCAGACTCAAACAGTTATGGTGCTGATGAGAAACTATTTTCATATGGTACTGATGCTGATGGTGACTTATTATCATTTACAGTTGAAGGAACTGGTCTTAGGTATAGACATGTTGGTGGAAATATAACATACGGAGCAGGTCAAATATCTGTAAATACAGTTACATTTGTCACTATGGTTTTAGATAGTGATGCCACCACAACAGATGATATGAAGTGTTATATAGATGCTGTAGAGTATGCTGGATCAAGAACCGACGGTAGTGATCAAACTATAAACATAGGCACTACTGATGAAAGATATATAGCTAGATTCAGAAGCACTGCTTATTGGTCTGGTAAAGTATTTATGTTTCAATATTATAATAGGGCATTAGCCGACGAAGAAATCCGTCAGAATTATGAAGCTACAGTAGGGAGGTTCACCTAATGGGTACTAATTACAATCCGTCTATAAAAACTACGGGTTTGGTTTTCTGTATGGATGCCTCCTCTAAAACTTACGGCCAAAACGCCCAAGATATAACACGATCTCACACTACGTCTCTAGAGAATGGCGCATCTTTTAACAGTGACAATTACGGTTCCATAGATTTTGATGGCACAGATGACTTTATTTCTACCAACTTAGATGCCTCCAGTTTTTCTAGCACAAACACTGAGTTTACTGTAGATATCTGGATGGATTCTGACATAAATAACAGTGCTTACGGGCTATTTAATCTTAATAACGGTACGGGAGAGTATATAGAAATTAGAATGGATGGAACTAGGTATTTCTTTGGAACTAGATATAATTCCATCGTCCGAACTGCCTATGGAATTATTCCTTTTGGCGGCGGACCTTGGGCAAATATAACCTGCGTAAAAGCTCCGGGAATACAAGATATTTATTTCAATGGTGATATAGAAACGGTTGGGTCTCCAGACACTGCTCAAGGAGATGATTTAAACTTTGGAGCAGGGGGAGGTGTGGTTATTGGATCTAGAGGAACTCCTTCAAGCCCCACCGGTGAACACTGGAACGGTAAAATTTCTGTTGTTAGAGTTTATAATCAGGCAATGTCCGCGTGGGAAGTTTCTCAAAACTACCAAGCAACAGTAGGGAGATATTCATGAGTTTATCACATTCGCCCCTAATTGTTAGAGATGGACTTGTGTTGTGTCTTGATGCGGCGAACCCAAGGAGTTACCCCAAGTCTGGGACGACTTGGAGTGACCTAAAAGGTTCTAATAATGGGACGTTGACTAATGGTCCAACTTTTGATGCTGACGACAAGGGTAGTATAGTTTTTGATGGTGCTAATGATTATGTACTGTCGCAAAACACTCCGTCAGAATCTCCTTTTGATGGATCTAGTACAGAGATGACTGTTTGCGGCTGGGTTAATCCTGACGCTTTAATAAATGCGGTTATTTCCAGTATTTATCAAAGTAGTATTTCGTCTCTTTTGTATTTTCTTGCTATAAAAAGTGATGGTAAAATTAGATTTACTCAATATAGCAATTCCTCCTCTAACTACGTTAACAATACGACAGACTCTGCGCATTATAGTGCGGGCGAATGGTCTTTTGTTGTCGCTACTTTGGACACAACAAAAGCTGCAAATTCACGAATTGCTATTTATTTTAATGGTTCAGAGGTTGCTTCAACCGCAGATGCAATAGCTGGTACTCCTAGTAACCCCATAGCATCTGCAACTACCCCAATAAGAATAGGCAACTCTGTAAACGTAAGTAATAATTCTTCACAGCTAATGAATGGGAAAATTTCTAACGTTTCAATTTACAACCGCGTATTATCCGCAGATGAAATTCTCCAAAACTACAAAGCCACCAAAGGGAGATACAAATAATGGGTTGTTCATCTGGACCTGATATTATTGAAGACGGCTTAGTGCTGTGCTTAGATGCGGCTAGCAAGAGAAGCTATCCGGGAACGGGGACTACGTGGACTGACTTGAAGGGTGCTAATAACGGAACGCTGACAAACGGGCCGACTTTTGATGCGGGAAATGGCGGCAGTATAGTGTTTGATGGGGGCAATGATTATACTAGCTTGGGTTTAAATTTACAAAACTTACTACTTGCCACACAGCAATATTCTTTCGTACTATGGGTTTATCCTACCTCTAATCCTACTGACTCTGGCATAGTTGCAAACTATCATGGAAACGCTGTCAATTCTGAAAGACATGGGTTCGGGATTAGGAGGTACGGCGGTGGAAAAATCAGAAACATACTTTCAGATTCTGGAGGCGGTAATTACATATATGCAGATACTGCTTCTGGTTCATGTCCTACTGGCATTTGGTCTCACGTAACTGCAACTTGGGGTGGTGAATTTACTGCAAGCTCTTTTAAGATATATATCAATGGACAAGAATCTCAAGCTACTTCTGGGGTTTCAGGCACTGTCAATTCTTTTAACTACAGTAATTTAGAATGTACTATAGGTAGGGTTAGATTTTTAAGCAGTTATCATTATTTTGGTGGTAATATTTCTAATCTTTCCATATATAACCGCGCACTCACTGCCGACGAAGTAAGGCAGAATTATTTATCGACGAAGGAGAGGTTTGTATAATGGCAATTCAAGCAGGAGAAACTACATTCTACCAAGCGAAGCGCGGGATTGTTCAAGACGGGCTTGTTTTGAATTTGGATGCTGGAGTTAAACAGTCTTATAACAATGGTGTTAGTTGGTTAGATTTAAGTCCTGACAAAAGATCCGCAAGTTTTAGCAACGGTCCAGTTTTTAACAGAGATCATGGAGGGTTTATATATTACGATGGTTCTGATGATGCTTCTTATCTTGGAGACTCTTCTGACGAACTATTGCTTAATACCACAGGTTCTGCTTGCTGTTGGGCAAATGTTCCCTCCATACAGCAGGGAGGCTCAAGTCATTTTATCAGTAAAAGAAACCATAGTAACCCTTCTTCATCCAGAGTTTGGTATCTTGGCGGAATGAGTTCCGGTCCGGGTACTAATAACCCAAGGGTTCAATCCAACGGTGTACAGACAGTCAATAATGCTCTTGTTTACAATACTTGGCAGTATATATGTTCCACTTGGACTGGGGGGAATGGCGGAACTACAAATATTTATGTTAATGGTTCTTTTAGCAAGAGCGGAACTTCCTCCATCGCCTCTCAAAGTCAGACGGGACAGGTGGTAGATATTGGTAGATTTGGATGGTCATATGGCGCTAAAAGATTAGCCGTGGTAAAGCTTTACAATCGCGCACTAACTGCTACTGAAGTTTTACAAAATTACAACGCTACACGACACAGATTTGGAGTATAAAAATGGCACAAGACATTCTAATAACACCCGGAAGCGGCGAGCCACAAATACTATTTCGTGGTAGCGGCACTACAGACACAGCCGTAGAGCTTAACGTTCTATCCAGCTATCAAAGTGGAACTGGATCTGGAACCGCAATTTTGTTTGAAGGTACAGAGGGGCAACTCTTTGGAATTACAGACAATCTTTCCAGTGGGACTATATTTAGTGTGGCAGACATTACAGGTCTTCCTACTATAGAGGTAGATGCTAGTGGTGATGTTAGTTTGGCAGAATACGGCAATAGTGTAACTGTTCACCGTGGGTTTAAAACGCCTATACAAACTAATACAGATGGTGCTACTATTACTTTTGATATGGATGTTTCTAATACTCATACGGTTGTTTTAGGCGGAAGTAGAACTTTAGCAGTGTCCAACGTTGATGCTGGTCAAAAATTTATAACAAGACTTGAGCAAGATGGTACTGGTAGCCATACTGTAACTTGGTTTAGTACAATTAAGTGGGCAGGCGGATCTGCTCCAACGTTAACAACCACCCAAAACAAGACGGATGTGTTTGGATTCATATGTACATCTGCTGGTAATTACGATGGGTTCGTTGTGGGGCAAAATCTATAATGCCAACTGTAACAAGAAGCTGCGGCACTGGAGCTAATGTAACCACGGGATTCGGGGCTTTTCCGTGGGATAATCCCGGTAATATTACCGCAAGTGACAACTCTTATTCTACCTCTACGTACAATGGCGATATGGGTGGGACAGGTTTTGATTATCTTAAAGCAAGTAATTTTGGATTTTCTATAGATTCTGGCGCAACCATAGATGGCATTGAGGTAATAATTGAAAGAAATGACGCAGGAGGTTCTGTTACAGATAGTGAAATCAAGATATTAAACGGAGATGGTTCTGCCGGAGTGGGGACAACAAATAGATCTGCTGGAGCAGCTTGGCCTACTAACGACGCTAACACAACTTTTGGTAGCTCTTCTGATAGCTGGGGAGAAACTTGGACTCCAGCTAAGGTTAACTCTTCAAATTTTGGAGTTTACATAAGACCTAGCAGTGCCGCAGGCTTTGGGCAAACAGACATAGCGTCTGTAGACCATGTTGAAATTACAATACACTACACGTCAGGGGGCGGTAGTAACGAAAACCCTTTTATTCTATTTTTAGATTAAATAAATTTATTAAACAATAGTGTATAATATAGATACAGTTATTTATTCAGGAGAAAAAAAATGGCACAATTTTCTGTAGAAATTGCCGACGCAGATGTGGCTAGAGTTTTAACAGCTTTGGCTGTTAACTATCGTAGGTTAGAGAGAGTTCCTAACCCAGAATTTGATCCAGAACAACCAGTTTCTGATACTAACGAAGAAACGATTAGTAACCCAGAAACGATACCTCAATTTGGAAACAGGATGGTCAGGCGATTTTTGGTAGATAATGTAAAAGCATACGAACTTAGACTCGCTAAAGAGCAAGCTGCTAATTCTGTAAATACAGAAGTTACCATTAACGACCCGGAGTCATAATGCTTCCCGGATTATGTTTTAACGAATTTCCCATTTCAACATCTGAAGAGATGACGTTTACATACAATGGGGACGATATTGATTATTTAGTGTATATTAAATTAGAAAACACTGAAGAGCTACACATTGAACAAGAAAACGAATTAGAAATTTATATAGATCAACAAGTAGACTTAACGCTGGAAAGTTAAATGCCTAGTGAAATACATCAAGACGACATTGGGACTAGATTCTTAATGACAGTGAAAGATGGTTCTGATTTTGTAAATATATCTGGAGCTACCGCCTTACAAGTAAATTTTAGAAAACCTAGCGATGCTGTTATAAACAGACCCGCCGTGGCAGGTAGCGATGGAACTTCTGTTTCTGGCGTTATGTATTACGATGTTGTAGCGGGTGATTTAGACGAAGTTGGAAAATACAAATTACAAGGAAAAGTTTACCTTGGCGGAGGAAGTGGAACTTTTTATACAGATATTCATACATTTCAAGTACACTGTAATCTATAGAGGTAATTATGAGCTGGCAAGGTCAGATGTCTACAATTGTTAGACACCTAGTTAATGATCTAGATCCAACTAAATATAAATATTCAGACAATAGAATTGAAACTTCTATATTAGTTGCTTCTCAATTAATGGTCATGAATGTGGATTTTAACAATGTTTATGATATAAATGTAGAGGCTTGTTTATTATCTCCAGATCCAACTGATTCAGGAACCAAAGACAATGCTTTTGTAACCTTATCTTGCTTGCGGGCCGCCTGTATAATAATAGGAAGCGAGATAAGAAGCGAGTCCGGCAATGCTATTTCCATTAAAGACGGACCTTCTGCTATTGATTTAAGAGGTGTTACTCAAACGTTAACTGTGTTATACAAAGACTTATGTGATAAGTACGAACATTTACTAATAGAATATAGAGCTGGCAGCAGTGTAGCTGGTCAAGCCATTCTCGGCCCTTACAGTCCCGGCTCAGAAATGATTCAAAGAAACTATGGTCCTGATTATAGATCAGGCGGATATTTTAACTTTTAGGAGACCATAAATGCCAAATATACAAGATTCTGGAACAATCGTAGCTAGCATTAGTTCTGATTTAGCCGACAATAATGCTGGTTTAATTAGCGCTTTAGATGTTAGGCACAATATGGAGGACACAGTAGCTTCTATTGCTAACATTGTATCTTTAAGCGATACCGAAGGTTTATACTTTTTTAGAAACAATGTTAAGGTTTCTGGAATTGGAGCAACAGAATCTAAGTTTATCACAGAGGCTGGAATATCTTTTCCAAATGCCCCTGTTAACGCATTCCTAACCGACAACACGCAGGTTGAGCCATATCCGGGAGCGGGTAACTTAGATCACGGCGAACTAAACGCTTTATCTTTACAAGATGACGACCACCTTATCTATCTAAACAGAAATGGTTCTCGCGGAATGATTGGGAACCTACAGATGAGCGATCTCCTCAGTTCTCATTGGATTGGCCCTTCTGGTCATGACGAGCAAGGGTTTCAGTTTACATACGATTCTGATGAAAAAGTTATAATTAATACTTCTGGAACGATAACTTTTGACGATGGCTCAAAAATCGCAAACGCTTCTGGCGAACCTACAGCGAAAGGCGTTGCTAAGGCTTGGTGTAACTTCGATGCTAGCGGAGATGCTAACGGAATACCCGCAGTAAGATCTTCTTACAATATCCACTCTGTACAAAGAGAATCTCAGGGTGTTATAAAAATTACGTTTAATAGCGGAACCTTTGTTGACAATAATTATGTAGCAATTGGTAACAGTAATTCTTTAGCTAGTAGTGGTAATTATAACGCTTTTGATGTTAACACCGTAGGTTTACTTGTAAGAGAGGGTGATGACGCCAACTCGCTAAGAAGTATCTACTATGTTATAAGAAGTGATGACAATGAGTCTGTAGATGCTAAAGTGAATGATTTTGTTGCTTACGGCTTAGGTATAGATACCGTTGCTGATACGTCTCCAGCAACATCTAACACGGGTCCGTAATTAGGTATTACTAATGAAAGATACATTACTTTTTGACAGAGTAAAAGAATTAACTCATATAACTGGCACTTCTGACATATTACTAGAAGGCGCAGCTAACGGTTTTAGTGCTTTTTCTGAGTATTATTCTGTCAATGATTCAGTTTTTTATGCTATTACAGACGGTTTAAAATACGAAATTGGTTCTGGTCAATATCTTGGTACTATAACACCTAATACGACAACCTTAACTAGAAACTCGCTTAGAAGCTCAAATACTGACAATTCTAAAATAAATTTTCAAAATGGCGTAAAAGAGGTATACTCTACCTACCCCGGTTTGTTCAGTGTGATCTCAAATCCAGAAGACCTAGCCCAACAAACTAGAGAGAGCGGTGTCACTTTCTGGACTAGCTCTCATTCTATTGATCATTCTGAATCCTTTGTTTGGGACAATCAAAACACAAGGCTTGGGATAGGTACTAGTAGTCCTGAAGTTGGTCTTCATGTCGCCGGTAACAATAATCAATCATTACTAATGGTTTCTGGAATCAAGGTTGGCGAGTCAGGTGTTGACTTTATAAATCCTGAGTTGGGTTACTTTAGCGGACTTCAAAAAGAACCGTTTTTAAAAAATAGCCTTTCGGAACATGCTAGTGGTATTTTACAGCTTTCTGGAGATGTGGATCAAATTGTTTCATTTAAGTCTCAGGTGGCTGGCACGTTTCTAGGAGTAGTATCTGGAGAGTGTCCCGCAGGATGTGTTGATTCAACGCCACAGTTTAGAACATTAGAGGCTGCTGATATTCCTGATTTATCAGGCTTATATGTTACAGAAGATCAACATGCTGACGCAAACATCGGTAACATAGCTTTTTACAAAGATGAAAAACATATAACTTATTCTGATTCTCTTAGGTTTGATACATCTGTAAATCCAGACGAGTTGATTGTTAGTGGTAATTTAAGATTTTCAGAACCTTCGCATTTCATTTTTGGTAGTAAGGCTGAATTTAATCTTATAGAAACAAAATTCACAGAACCTAATGTGGATCAACTTGTTTCTAATAGCGGAATTGCTAACGACTCAAGTACGGATAATGTTATTATAAACCAAAGTGGTATGCTTGTTGTTCCTACGTTTGATTTAGTTTCAGAAGTTGTTAACAATATTCCTCCCCAAAACGTTGGAGTTATAGCTTTTGCTAGTGGCGATAGTTACATTATGATAGCCAATGGTACAAGTTGGGTTAGTGGTCAATTAATTTAAATTTCTCGGAGAAAAAAATGTCAAAACAAAAAGCTGTAAGTTCAAACGGGTTTAATGAATATGGAGGGGTTGGCTATGTTAACAGGTGTGGCGAAATAAAAACCCTGCCAGCGCAAATTATTAATACATCTTTACCAGAAGAAGGTGAATATGAATTTAGTACAGATCCTTCTTTTGTTGCCGTATCCGGCGCTACAGGTCAGACGACTCTAGTTAATGGGGTGACAGGAAAAGAAATTTCTGTAATGAGCTACACTATAGTTATAGATGCCGCTTCAACTTTTCAAATATTTTCTTCTGGAACTTCTAACACTGCTATT
>Ga0208899_1002380_pt1 | contig 12591 bp, 14 predicted proteins | sample VirMetDEL_Nov_24_FD_184518 | JGI IMG/M metagenome (GOLD analysis project Ga0208899, IMG submission 184518) | Aqueous microbial communities from the Delaware River and Bay under freshwater to marine salinity gradient to study organic matter... | ecosystem: Environmental > Aquatic > Marine >... | reverse complement strand
GGTTGATTCGCGCCTCGATCTTTTTCTAGCGCCAGACGCTAAGGGCCCTAAACCCTTGCGCTGGAAGGGATCTCAGCCGCTCCGGACACACGGAGGTCACCGGAGTTTAGTGGGGAGTTAAGTTAACTCAAGGCTAGTTAACTGAGTGCTAATCACCTTTGCTGAGCTGGCAACGATCAAGGGCTGCACGAAGGCTGCAGTGACGCACGCCAGCAAGAGCAGGATCGCGGCGGCGGTGGTTGAAAAGGATGGCAAGCGCTGGCTGGATCGTGATCTGGCCTTAGAGCTGTGGAACAAAAACACCAGGGCTACGCCAGGCAGCAAGGTGAGCCGGCCTGATCCTGTTGAGCCACCACCACCTCGAGATCCTGCGGAGCTGAAGCGCAGCATCGAGCAACTGCCTGATGATGCGATCCCTGATCTGAATGAGAGCCGAGCGCGAAAGGAGCACTATCAGGCGGAGCTGGCCAAGCTGCAGGTATCGCAACAGCGAAGCGAGCTGGTGCCGGCTGAGCAGGTGAAGAAGGAAGCGTTTCAGATGGGCCGCGTTGTGCGTGAAGCGCTGGCCAACTTGGCCGATCGCCTCAGCCATGAACTTGCCGGCGTCACTGATCCGGCGGTGATTCATCAGGTGCTCACGCAGGAGCATCGCGCGGCGCTGACGGAGTTGTGCGATGAATAGGTCATGGTCTGCTGGGTTCCTTGAAGGCCTGCGCCCTGAGCAGCCTCTAACGGTGAGCGAGTGGGCCGATCGCTTCCGCAAGCTCAGCAGCAAGGCAAGCGCAGAACCGGGCCCCTGGCGCACCAGCAGGACGCCATACCTGCGCGAGCCGATGGATTGCCTGAGCTCAGAGAGCCCTGTGCAGCGAGTTGTGATGATGTTCGCTGCACAGACCGGCAAGACAGAGGCCGGTAGCAACTGGCTCGGCTATGTGATCGACCATGCCCCTGGCCCGATGTTGTGCGTTCAGCCAACGATCGAGATGGCAAAGCGCCTGAGCAAACAGCGCCTCGAAAGCATGATCACCGACACGCCCTGCCTGGCGGCAAAGATCGCGCCGGCCAGGAGCCGCGACTCTGGCAACACGATGTTCAGCAAAGAGTTCAGCGGCGGGATCATGCTGATGGCCGGCGCTAACTCAGCGACAGGCCTGCGCTCAGCGCCATGCCGTTACCTGTTCGCCGATGAGGTTGATGCTTTCCCTGATGACGTGGACGGTGAGGGCAGCCCGCTGGCATTGGCGGAGCGCAGGACCACCACGTTCGCCAGGCGCAAGATCCTGATCACCTCAACGCCAACGGTGAAGGACTTCAGCACGATCGAGGCTGAATACCTGCGCAGCGATCAACGGCGTTATTTCGTGCCATGCCCCAGCTGCGGTGAAATGCAGTGGCTGAAGTGGGGCCAGCTGAAATGGAAGGAGGCCAACCCCGAGACGGTGCTCTATGAATGCGAGCGCTGCAAAGAGCGCTGGCCTGAGCGGCACAAGCCGCAGCTGTTGGCTGATGGCCAATGGCGTGCAACGGCCCCGGCCGGTAATGGCAGGACTGCTGGCTTTCATCTGAGCGGGCTCTACAGCCCCCTGGGCTGGTGCAGTTGGGGGCAGCTGGTGGATGACTTCCTACGTGCCAAGGGCGACGCCCCGGCGCTGAAGGCGTTCGTCAACACCAGGCTGGCCGAAACATGGGAAGAGGACTACAGCGCGAAGGTGAATGCTGATGGCCTGATGGCCAAGCGCCTTGCCTATGAGCCAGGCACATGCCCTGATGGCGTGGTGCTGCTCACCGCTGGCGTTGACGTGCAGGACAATCGCCTCGCGGTGAGTGTGTGGGGCTGGGGCGAAGGCGAAACGGCTTGGTTGATCTGGCACCAAGAGCTGATGGGCGATCCGACCCAAACGGAAGTATGGGGGCAGCTTGATCAGGTGCTGGCGTCTGAATGGTCAACCGCCAGCGGCAAGACGTTGAAAGTGCGCCAGATGGCGATCGACTCTGGTGGCCACTGCACCCACGAGGTCTACCGCTACGTGCGCGACAGAGTGGCCCAGGGCGTGGTGGCCATTAAGGGCAGCAGCAAGCGCAACAGCCCTGCAGTGGGCAAGGGCAGCAAGGTTGATGTGAACTGGCGCGGGAAGGTGATTAAACGCGGCGTCACGCTCTACATGCTCGGCACTGACACGATCAAGACAACGCTGTTCGGCAGGCTGCGGCATAACGAAGCAGCAGGCAGCTTGAACTTCGGCATGGCAGCCGACTCTGAGTATTTCCAACAGCTGACCAGCGAACGGCAGGCGCTTCGCTATCACCGCGGGTTTCCAATCCGTGAATGGGTGAAGAAAGCAGGCGACCGGAACGAAGCTTTGGATTGCGCCGTTTATGGCTACGCCGCGATGTTGGTATTCAGCCGAAAGATGAATAAGGCCACGATGTGGGGCCAGTTGAAGGCTGAGATGGAAGGAGAGAAGAAGACGAAGCTAGGATCGAGGCAGAAGTCGCAGCCTGCGGCGTCAAGTTTCGTGAGCAGCTGGTGAGGCCGTGACGATTCCTGCCCAGATCCGAGCTGGCGACACGGTGAAGTGGCGGGATGATGCTGGCCGCGACAATCTCGGCAATTCGATCGACAGCAGCAACTGGTCGCTGACCTACTACCTGCGCACCAACACAGCAAGCGAAGGCGCAACAGTCACAGGCGTGGCCTATGGCCTGGGCTGGGAGTTCACCATCTCAGCCGCCACAAGCGCTGGTTTCGATGCCGGCACTTGGTACTGGCAATCGGTTGCTCAGCAGGGGAGTGAAAAACTGACCCTCGGCGCTGGCCAGCTTGAGGTTTTGGCGGCCCTTGAGTACAGCGGCACCCCTGGGGCCTTTGATGGTCGCACGCAGCTCGAGCAGGATCTCGACGCTGTGCAGGCTGCAATCCGCACCCTGATCAGCGGTGGCGCAGTCAAGCAATACAGCATTGCTGGCCGAAGCCTGACGAAGTACGAGCTGAAGGATCTGCTGGCCCTAGAAAGCCAGTTGAAAGCGCAGGTGAAACGCGAGCAGGCTGCGCAGCTACAGGCCAACGGCCTGGGCAATCCCCACAACCTCTTCGTCCGCTTCTGATGGGCCTCCGTACACAGCTGCTGAAAGCCCTTGGCTTCCGCCGGCCCCGGCGCCGGATGTACGAAGGCGCCCGCGTCAGCAGGCTTACCAGCGACTGGATCGCCAACGGGACTAGCGCCGATGCCGAAATCAACGGCAGCCTGAAGCGCCTGCGCAATCGCAGTCGCCAGCTGGTACGTGATAACGACTATGCGCGGCAGGCAGTTAGGGCCGTCAAGAACAACGTGATTGGCACCGGCGTGCGCCTGCAGGTACAGGTGCCGATGCAGCGCGGCGCTGGCCGGCTCGATCACACGGTGAACGATGCGATCGAAAAAGCCTGGAGAATGTGGGGCCGTAAGGAGACCTGCAACACCGCGGGCCGGCTGTGCTTCAACGACATTGAGCGCCTGGCCGTTGCCGCAATGTGCGAATCGGGCGAGGTGTTCATCCGCATCGTGCGGCGACCATTCGGCGGCGGCAGCATCCCTTTCGCCTTGGATGTGATCGAGGCCGATCTGCTCGATGACGAATACACCGGCGTCAGCACGCTGCCGGGCAACGAATGGCGCATGGGCATCGAGCTAGACCCCTGGGGCCGGCCGGTGCAATATGCCTTCTTGACCAGCCACCCAGGCGACACCCCATTCGCCCGGCCTGTGGCCGATCGCCACCAGCTGATCCCGGCCAACGAGATCATTCACCTCTACCAGCAGGAGCGCCCCGGCCAGACACGAGGTGTTCCCTGGTTCGCATCGGCGATCAAGCGGATGCACCATTTGAGTGGCTATGAGGAGGCCGAAGTCGTCCGGGCCCGCGCAAGCAGCGCCCTGATGGGCTTCATCACCAGCCCCGAGGGCGAGCTGCAGGGCGATGAGATCTACGACGGTGATCGTGTTCAGAACTTCGAGCCTGGGGTGTTTCGCTACCTGGCACCCGGCGAAAGCGTGTCAGTGCCGCAGCTCGATGCGCCTGATGGGCAGTTCGAGCCATTCTTGCGGGCCATGCTGCGGGCGATGGCCAGCGGCCTGGGCTGCAGCTACGAAACGATCAGCCGGGACTTCAGCCAAACCAACTACAGCAGCAGCCGGCTCAGCCTGCTGGAGGATCGCGACAACTGGCGGGCGCTGCAGAACTACATGATTGAGAACTTCCACCAGCCCGTCTATGCCGCCTGGCTGGAGATGGCAGTGCTGAGCGGTGTGCTGCCGCTTCCGAACTATGAGTCGAATCCTGAGCGCTACCTGAATGTGCGGTGGATGCCGCGCGGCTGGAGCTGGGTGGATCCGGCCAAAGAAGTCGATGCCTATTCCGCGGCAGTGCGCAATGGCTTCAAGACGCTGGCGGATGTGGTGGCCGAAGGTGGCGGCGATCTCCAGGATCTGCTGCGTGCACGTAAGGCTGAGCTGGAGTTGATGGAGGAGATGGAGCTCACCTTCGACACAACGACGGGAATCGCTGAAGCGGAACCAGCTGAAGAGGCTGCGCCTGCTGCGCCTGCAGCCCCTGAGCAACCAGACCCTGATGAGGAGGATGATGGCGACGAAGAAAAGGATGATGCGAACGATGTCGAATAAAGTTGAAGAACCGTGCGGCGCTAGCCATGGATGACATCTCGCGAGACCTAGAAGGTCAGATCCTTAAAAGAGCAGAAACCACCGATTTCCAGGTGGCCGATGATGAGCGCACCATCGAGTTTCCCTTTAGCTCTGAGTACCCCGTCGCCCGGTATTTTGGCGAAGAAATCCTGAGCCACGAACGTGGCGCCGCTGATCTAACTCGCCTCAACAATGGCGCCCCACTCCTGTTCAATCACGACCCTGATCGCGTGATCGGCGTGGTTGAGCGTGGCTGGATTGATGAACAGAAAAAGCGCGGCTACGTGAACGTCCGGTTCAGCCGCAACGCCTTCGCTCAGGAGATCCTGGCGGATGTGAAAGATGGAGTTTTGCGCAACGTGTCCTTCGGATACCAGATCCGAGAGATGGATCAACGCGCTGATGGAGAGTTCGTTGCCACTTCGTGGGGAGTTCACGAAGTGAGCGTCGTTAGCATACCTGCAGACCCCACGGTCGGCGTCGGGCGTGCTCTTGACGCTCAACCCGCGGCCCCTGCCGCACCACAAACCCCTAAACCTCAACCTGTGGTTGAAATGGACAACACCCCTGACATCTCAGTGGTGCGGGCTGAAGCGGCTGCCGAGGCTGCTAAGGCTGAGCGCACCCGAATCGCTGGCATCACTGCACTGACCGAAAAGCACGGCATGGGCGACCTTGGCCGTCAGCTGATCGAGTCTGGCCGCAGCATTGACGAAGCTCGCGCCGCTGTGCTCGACAAGCTTGACGCCAAGCCTGTTGAGCCCGTCAAGCAGATCGAAATGGATCAGCGTGACGCTGCTCAGTACAGCATCACCGCTGGCATCCAAGCAGTTCTCTCTGGAGACTGGTCTTCCCGTGATGCCGGCCTGGTGCGCGAGATTAGCCAAGAGGTGATGCGCACCTCTGGCCTTAAGGCATCTGGCAAGCGTTCCTTCTTCGTGCCTTTTTCGGCACTGCAGCAACGCGCCACCTATGTGACTTCCGGCGCCACCACTGGCGGCAACCTGGTGGCCACCGACCTGATGGCCGATGAGTTCATCGAGGCGCTGCGCAACAACTCGATCATGCTGGGTCTCGGCATCCGCACGATGACCGGACTGGTCGGCGATGTGGCGATTCCCCGCCGCGCTTCGGTGGCCAGCACCTACTACCTGGGCACTGAGACCACTGCGATCACCCAATCGGAATCCACTTTCGATCAGGTGACCCTCTCGCCGAAGAACCTGGCAGCCCTGTCTAAGTACAGCCGCCAGACCCTGCTGCAGGGCACCCCTGGCATCGAGCAGCTGGTCCGTCGGGACATCACTGATGGCATCAACCTGGGCATCGACCTGGGCATCCTCAACGGCTCCGGTTCCTCCGGCCAGCCCACCGGCATCATGCAGACCACCGGCATCGGCTCGGTGGCCCTGGGCACCAACGGCGGCCCCATCACTGTTGAGGCTCTGGTCAATCTGGAAGAGCAGGTGCTGATCGACAACGGCGCCCTGAACCGTGACAGCATCGCCTACGTGACCAACGCGAAGGTGCTGGCTGAGCTCAAGAAGCTCCGCGCTGGTGGCTCCACCACCGGCGACGGCCCATTCCTGATCAACAATCAGCTCGATGCAATCGGCCGCGGCCCCACCCCCACTTCGGCCAACGGATACCCGCTGTATGTCACCAATCAGGTTCCCAGCAACCTGACTAAGGGCACCAGCAGCGGCGTTTGCTCCGCGATGCTGATGGGCGACTTCAGCCAGGCCATGGTCGGCTTCTGGGGCAATGGCCTCGAAATCACCGTGGGCGAAGACAGCGACGACTTCAGCAAGGCGCTCACCAGCGTGCGCGGCATCGTCACCTATGACGTGGCCGTTCGTCACCCCGAGAGCTTCGCTGCAATCCTCGACATCACCACCTGATAGGAGAGGGGGCCGGGCAACCGGCCCTTTTTTGATCTGATGAAAGTCCTTGTCAAGCGCAGTTGTTGCGCCGCTGGCGGCCACCTTCAAGAAGGCAACACATACGAACTGGACACGCAGGTGGCACAGCAGTTGATCCGCATGGGTCGCGCTGTTGAGGCGCCCGCTGAAGTGAAAACACCAGTCAAAAAGGCAAAAGCCAATGCCGCTGGCTGAAGATCTCGGCGCATTCTTCAACGACTTCGGCGTCAGCTGCACGGCTGGCGCCGTTTCTGCATTGGGCATCCTCGACATGCCCACCCAAGTGCTGGCTGGTGATCAGATTCTGAGCACCGACTACACGCTGACGGCCAAGGCCTCTGACTTTGGCGGCTTGGTTTACGGCGACGCGATCACTGTCGCTGGCGTGGCTTACACAGTGCGCGAGGCCAGACTGATAGACGATGGCGCACTGGTCGAACTAGGCCTGCAAAAAACATGACCGTCTACGGATCCTCCGGCGAGCTGAACCGGAACGTCTACCACTTCGCTGAGCTCACAGATCTGGGCTCAACCGAAGCCGTGATGGTGCATGGCTCGCATCTCACCTTCGTGCATCGCGTCACTGGCAACGTGACGATTCGGGATGAAGGATCGCTCGATGGCATCCACTGGTTCGCGATCGACACTGAGAAAGCGCACAACGAGAGCGGCACTGATGGGCACTTCTATGAAGGCCGCGCTGTGCAATATGTGCGCTCAACGGTGACCAGCGTTAGTGGGAGCGTTACCGTCAACATCAGCGTGATGTGCCACTGATGACGAAGCGCGAGCAAATCCTGGCGGCACTGCGCACTGCGCTGACTGGCACCGCTCAGGTGGGCACCAGGATCTACCGCAGCAGGGTGGAGCCCTTCACCCGTGGCGAAAGTCCGGCCATCGTCATCGAGCCGGTCAACGACACGGCGGTGCAGAACACTGCGCTCCCCACCTTGGACTGGAGCCTGACCGTGCGTGTGGCGATCATCGTGCGCGGCAACGTGCCAGATCAGATGGCCGATCCGATCGTCGAGGATGCCCACGGCAAGATTATGGCCGACCTGACCCTGGGCGGCTATGCCATCGATGTGCAGCCGCAGTCGGCATCGTTCGAGCTGCTGGAAGCCGATCAGCCGGCTGGTGTGATCAGTCTGGATTATTTAGTTCGGTATCGAACGAGCATCACCGATCTGGCAATTTCTTGATAGCTACGATGGTTCAGACCCCGGCGATCAGAGCCGGCCTGCACCTTATGGAACTGAGCGATGGCTCTGACACGTAAAGGCCTGATTGTCGCGGCCAAAGAAACCACCTACGGCACCGACGCAACGCCAGGCGGCGCTGACGCGATCAAGGTGATCAACATCAGCATCACCCCCCTGCAATCTGATGTGGTCAGCCGCCAGATCATCCGGCCATTCCTCGGCAACCCTGAGCAGCTGCTGGCCAATCAGCGCGTTGAGCTGACTTTTGAGGTTGAGCTTGTTGGCTCCGGCACTGCAGGCAGTGCCCCGGCTTATGGCCTTCTGCTGGAGGCTTGCGGCTTTGATGTGACCACGGTGGCGGGCACCAGCGTGACCTACACGCCTCTAAGCGCATCTTTCCCGTCTGCCACCATCTATTACTTCAACGACAACATCCGCCACAAGCTGACCGGCGCCCGCGGTAGCTTCAGCCTCAACACTGAAGTGGGCCAAATCCCGACGATCAGCTTCACCTTCATGGGCATCTACAACGCCCCTGGCGATTCGAGCCCACCGAGCACCACCTACAACGACCAAGCCGATCCGGTGATCTTCAAGGCCGGCAACACGTCGGGTTTCCAGCTGTTCAGCTATGCCGGCTGCCTGCAGTCTGTGACCATGGATCTGGCCAACGAGATGGTCTACCGCGAGCTGATTGGATGCACCAAGGAGGTGCTGATCACCAACCGTGCCCCTAGCGGAACCGTCGTTATTGAGGCGCCAGACATCGCTGACCATGATTACTTCGCTGATGCCATCGGCGCCGATACCGGAAACCTTGTTTTCCAGCATGGCCAAACCGCAGGCAACATCGTCACATTCACATCAGCGCAAACTGATCTAGGCTCGCCAACCTACAGCGACCAAGACGGCGTGCAGATGCTGAACTTGCCCTTTATTGCAACTCCTACAGATGCGGGCAATGATGAGCTGCAGATCGCTTTTACCTGATGGCGTTTGTTCTGAAGCAAGATGATCGGTTCACTTGGCCGATCAGCTTCGATGTGCCGGTCGATGGCGGCCGGCACCAGCGTCAGACCTTTGATGGCGAGTTTGTGCGGGTGAGCCAAAGCCGGCTGCGCGAGCTGGGTGAGGCTGTTCAGAACGAAGAAACCAGCGACCAGGACATCGCCCGTGAGGTGTTGGTGGGCTGGTCTGGCATCACTGACGATGATGGCGAAGAAGTGCCGTTCAGCAAAGCTTCGCTGGATCGCCTGCTCGACATCCCGATGCTCGCAACTGCGATCGTGACCACCTATTTCAAGAGCCTGCAGGGAGCAAAGGCAAAAAACTGACGGAGGCCGCTGAGCATTGGGCAGCCGGCGGCGTTGATGATCGCACCCAGGAAGACGCTGCCGCTTTGGGCGTGGCTCTACCGGCCAGCAACGATGCAAAGCACTTTGAGGTGCTGCCCGAAAACTGGGATTCTGTGCAGCTGTTCATCCGATGCCAGACTCAATGGCGAACTGGGATGGCAGGCCTTATTGGTTTGGACTATGGCGCTGTGCAGTGGCTCCTTAGACTTTACGAAGTAGAAGACCAGCGCTCTGTTCTGGAGGATCTGCAGATCATGGAAGCGGCGGTTTTGACTTTGATTGCAAAGCGAGGCAAGTAGATGGCTTTAAATCTCGACGCTTTGCTCCGCATCAAGGCGGACGTGCAAGGAGAAAACAACATCCGCAGGCTGGGCAACTCCATGCAAGGAGTCGCTGGCCAAGTCAAAAACCTTCAAAACGCTGTTAGCGGCTTGAATGCATCGTTCAAAGCGCTTGGGGGTGCTTTTCTGGTTGGCGATGCTGCCCGCCGTTATTTCAAAGGCTTTGACGAAGCCCAAAAGGCATCCGCTGCTGTTCGTACCCTTGGCGTTGATAGCAAGGCCCTTGAGCGTCAATTGCTTGGCGTCAGCAATCGACTGGGTGGGCTGTTCTCGCAAACTCAATTGCTCACAGCTGCTTATGACGTAGCCAGCGCTGGGTTTTCCAATGCTGCCGACAACGCCAAGATCTTAGAGGCGGCAGCCAAAGGCGCCACTGGCGGATTGTCCGACATCAACACAGTTGGCAATGCAGCGACTTCAGTCCTCAACGCTTATGGCCTATCAGCAGACAAGGCGGCAAAGCTGATCGATGGCTTCATCCAGACGCAGAATGACGGCAAAATCGTTGTCGATCAATACGCAAAACAGATCGGCAACATCGCGCCAACAGCAGCAGCCGCCGGCATCTCGATTGAAGAGCTAAACGCAGCGATCTCAACGGTGACCGCCACTGGCGTGCCTGTTGAGGCGACCTTTACTGGCCTGCGGCAAGCGATCGTTTCAATTCTGAAGCCATCGTCTGAAGCGCAAAAGCTTGCGGCAAGCCTTGGCATTGACTTCAACGAAGCAGCGCTGCGTTCCAAAGGTTTTGCTGGCGTTCTCACAGAAGTGGCGGCCAAAACAAAAGGCAGCACCACGGCGCTCACGACATTGTTCGGCAGCGTTGAGGCTGTATCGGCCCTTCTGCCGATCACAAATGATGGTCTTACCAAATACAACGAGAATCTAGAAAAGCAGGCTCGTTCATCTGGTGTTGCCGAAGAGGCGACGCGTGAACTGGGTGGCACTGTTTCTAGCGAAGTTACGAAGATGATCAATCAAATCGGGAACCTTACCCGATCGCTAGACACTGTGCTTGGCCCTACATTGGGTGGAATCGTGAAATTGATCAACGTAATAATTGCCGAGGCCACTCGAGGCATAAACGTTCTGGGCCAGCTGTTTAGCTTAAGCCAAAACACCACCATCTTGCGCAATACTCTTCAATCTGGTGATCTTCGCGGATCATCTGCTGCACGAGTGATTCCTGGCGTTGATGAACTGATTGGTCAACAGCGGCGGCAAGCATTGCAGCGCGAGGCTGGCGCGGGCACTGGATTCCTCGGGCTCGGATTCAATGCGCAGAAGTTCGGGGAACTACTTAAGCAGCAACCCGAGATCAAGCGCTTACTAGGTGCAGAGCAGCAGTCTCAACCCAGCCGGCCAGATCGGCTTCAAATTGATCCTCAGCTTCAGGCGTTACTTGAAGGCGGCACAGATACCAAGAAGGGTTTGACCGATTCGCAACGCGAAGCCGAGCGATTAGCTAAAGAAATAGAGCGCTCTTTGGCTGCCGGCCGAGAGCTGGCCACACAATTTGAGCGCCAGATCCTGCTAGGAGTCGCATCGTCTGACAATGAACGCGAACGTTTGCAGATTGGCTTTGAATATGAAGACCGCCAAAAGCAAATTGCAGGGCTAAAGAACGAAGAGCAGCGGATTACCTTAACAGCGCTGAACAACGAAATCAAACGGCTTGATCTGATTGACTTGCAGACATCGCTTGTCAAACAACAGACCAAGGAAGCGCAAGAGCTGGCCAAGGCATTTCTCGATGCTTCATCGTTTGGAGTGCAGCCAAGTTTCGGGATTGAGCTGCGCGGTGCCATTACGGAGGCTCGAGGAAGCCTGCAGGATTTGGTGGCACCGCTCAACGTGGTAAAGAATCTGGGCGAAGGCATCGGTCGGGCATTTAGCAATGCATTCCGCGGTTTGGTCACCGGCAGCCTGAGCGCTAAGGAAGCACTGGCCAGCTTCTTTCAAGCAACCGCAGACGCTTTCCTGGATCTGTCCTCTCAGATCATTTCGCAGCTGATCAAGATCACCATCCTTGAATCCATTTCCAAGATCTTCGGCGCTGCTTCGAGCTTGACTGGTGCAGGTGCCCTAGGGAGTTCTGGCGTTCCTGACATCAGCGGCACGCCCGTGTCTGGCGCCGGCTTTGGCCTTGGCTCGATCGGCACACCAGGCAGCAGCGCAGCTTTTAGTGGATTCCTGCCGGGCTTTGCTGCTGGTGGCATTGTCACCCGGCCAACGTTGGCAATGGTGGGCGAAGGTGGTGAGCCTGAGGCGATCATCCCGTTCTCAAAGATGGGCTCTGTGATGTCTGCCATGGCCGATGGCCAAGGTTCTGCCGCTGGAGGCTTCGCTCAGCTTGGGGCCGCCTCGATTCCTTTCACCAAAACAACCGAGCGGATGATGTCTGAGCGCAGCGAGCGCGAAACGATTACGGCGCTTAACAACGCGAAGCCTCTAGATGTGCGCTACGAATCTCAGGTGATTAACAACGTCGAGTACGTGACCGTCGATCAGTACCAGAAGGGCCTCGCCCAAGCGGCAGAACGCGGCAGGACACTGACTTTGGCAGCCTTGCAGAACTCCGTTAAAACACGCAAGCGAGTGGGTATCGGCTGATGAACGCTTTTGCTTTTGTCAACTACGCCCGCTTCCTGGAGCAGGATGGCACGCCGACCATCTACGCCTACCAGAACTTCAGCATCAATCAGCAGCGCGTGTACCAAAGCGTGACGTACGAGTTCGCGCCTTTCGGCTACACGCTCGGTGCTGGCAGCAAAGGCGGTGATCGCAGCGATTCGAGTTTGGTTGCCGGATTGGATCAGCTGACGGTGAACCTCTTTGCAGAAGCGGTGCAGAGCCGCTGGCTGCTTGAGATCAAGACGGTGAGCCTGATCCCGGTGAACTTCGCTGATGATGTTTTGGTGCGCACCGAGCTGTGGCGCATCGCTCAGTACGAGATGGACACCGAGCGGATCATCTTGAAGCTGTCCAGCCCGTTGGATGCCACCAAAGGCAATGTGCCACGCAGGCGGCTGACAACAGGATTAGTCGGCGCCCTGCCCACCACCGGCAGCTTGGTGATTAGCTGATGG
>Ga0208899_1002374_pt1 | contig 12607 bp, 8 predicted proteins | sample VirMetDEL_Nov_24_FD_184518 | JGI IMG/M metagenome (GOLD analysis project Ga0208899, IMG submission 184518) | Aqueous microbial communities from the Delaware River and Bay under freshwater to marine salinity gradient to study organic matter... | ecosystem: Environmental > Aquatic > Marine >... | reverse complement strand
GAGGTTGTGGATGTCCTACCTAGACAGGGAAGATGATGTCCTGCGCTACCAAGGTCTAGCGTTTAGTTGGATAGGCTTTGACGAGTTAACTCAATGGCCCACACCTTTTGCGTGGAACTATATGAGGTCACGTCTACGGTCCACTGCACCCGACTTGCCTGTGTATATGAGAGCTACTACTAACCCAGGAGGTAGAGGTCATCATTGGGTTAAAAAAATGTTTATTGACCCTGCTGCGTATGGAGTAGCTTTTGAAGCAACAGATATTGAAACAAGTGAAGTATTACGCTATCCTGCTGGACACGCAAAAGCTGGTAAATCTTTATTCAAACGTAGGTTTATACCTGCCCGTCTTTCCGATAATCCTTACCTAGCTGAACAGGGTGACTATGAAGCAATGCTTTTGTCACTACCTGAACAACAAAGAAGGCAGTTACTAGATGGTGATTGGGATATTAAAGAAGGTGCAGCCTTTACTGAGTTTGATAGAAAGGTACATGTAATTGAACCTTTTGATATACCTAATAATTGGGTAAAGTTTAGAGCTTGCGATTACGGGTATGGAAGTAAGTCTGGTGTAATTTGGTTTGCTGTATCACCTGATGAAAAATTAATTGTGTACAGAGAATTATATGTAGGTAAAGTTCTTGCAACAGACTTAGCTGACATGATACTAGAGCTAGAGATGGGTGACGGTAACATTAAGTATGGTGTACTAGATTCTAGTTTGTGGCATAAACGAGGGGATACTGGTCCTAGCCTAGCAGAGCAAATGATTATGAGAGGTTGTAGGTGGCGACCATCAGATAGATCAAAAGGATCGCGGGTATCTGGAAAGAATGAAGTTCACAGACGTTTACAAATAGATGAATTTACAGAAGAACCCAGACTAGTATTTTTTGAAAACTGTACAAATTTAATTGCACAGCTACCTGCACTACCTATTGATAAAAGAAATCCAGAAGATATAGATACTACATCAGAAGATCACTTGTACGATGCTTTACGGTATGGTATCATGTCAAGGCCAAGGTTTAGTATATTTGACTACGATCCTATGGGTCCACCTAAAAGAAGTATGAAAGTTGCAGACTCAACGTTTGGCTATTAAGGAAAAATAAATGGCAGAAGATAACGAAGGTTTTATTGAAGATGATTCTATTGTCTTAGAAGATAGTGATAACTCTGAAGTAGAAGACGTAAATACATCAAAAATTATTCCATTTATTATGGATAGATATAGTCGTGCAGAAGATCATAGACAACAAGATGAACAAAGGTGGCTACGTTCCTACAGAAACTATCGTGGTTTGTATGGACCTGATGTGCAGTTTACAGAGGCTGAAAAGTCAAGAGTATTTATTAAAGTAACTAAAACAAAAACACTTGCTGCTTATGGGCAGATTGTTGATGTATTATTTGCTAGTCAAAAGTTTCCGCTAACAGTAGACCCAACAGAATTACCTGACGGTGTAGTTGCAGATGTACACTTTGATCCTAAAGAACCAGAGCAACTAAAAGACTCTGGTATGGATGAAGAAATAAATCCGTATGGTTTTAAAGGTGACGGTAAAGAATTACCTAAAGGTGCTACAGCAGCAACATCAGCAGATAGCCTTGGCCCACTATCAGAAAAATTAAGTGATGTAAGTGGCCTACGTCAAGGTGTAGGTAAGACACCTACTGCAATTACATTTAGCCCTGCTATGGTAGCTGCTAAAACAATGCAAAAGAAAATACACGATCAACTAGAAGAATCTAGTGCAAGTAAACATTTACGCAGTACGGCTTTTGAGATGGCGTTATTTGGTACTGGTGTAATGAAAGGTCCGTTTGCTGTAGATAAAGAGTATCCTAATTGGGGAGAAGATGGTGAGTATAACCCTGTTATAAAAACAATACCACAAGTATCCCATGTATCTGTGTGGAATTTTTATCCTGATCCAGACGCAACTAATATGGATGAAGCTCAGTTTGTTATTGAAAGACACAAGATGTCACGTACACAGTTACGTGCATTAAAACGTAGACCATACTTTCGTCCTACTGTAATCGAAGAAGCTGTACAGTTAGGTGAGAATTACAATAAAGAATATTGGGAAGATGACCTAGCTGACTATGTACCTGACTATGGTGTAAATCGTTATGAAGTCCTAGAGTATTGGGGCATGTGCGATACAGAAATGTTAATAGAACAAGGTGTAGACATTCCTAAAGAATTATCTAATGTAGACGAACTACAAGCAAACATATGGATATGTAATGGTAAATTATTGCGTATGGTTCTTAATCCGTTTAAACCTGCTACTATACCTTACATGGCTGCACCATACGAATTAAACCCTTACTCATTCTTTGGAGTAGGTATTGCAGAGAATATGGATGACACACAAACTCTTATGAATGGTTTTATGAGAATGGCTGTTGACAATGCTGTATTATCTGGTAATCTTCTTATTGAGGTAGATGAAACTAACTTAGTTCCAGGCCAAGACTTATCAGTATACCCAGGCAAGGTATTCCGTAGACAAGGTGGAGCACCTGGACAAGCTATCTTTGGCACTAAATTTCCTAATGTGTCACAAGAAAACTTACAGTTATTTGATAAGGCAAGGGTATTAGCAGATGAGTCAACTGGATTTCCATCTTTCGCACATGGTCAAACGGGCGTATCTGGGGTGGGTCGTACTGCTTCTGGTATTAGTATGCTTATGGGTGCCGCACAAGGTAGTATAAAAAGCGTTATTAAAAATGTAGATGACTATTTACTTAGACCACTAGGTGAAGGTTTGTTTAGATTTAATATGCAGTTTGACTTTGATCCAAACATTAAAGGTGACTTAGAAGTTAAGGCTCGTGGTACAGAAAGTCTAATGGCTAATGAAGTACGTAGTCAAAGACTAATGCAGTTTATGCAAATTGCATCTAGCCCTGCACTTGCACCCTTTGCTAAGTTTCAATATGTTATTCGTGAGATTGCAAAGTCTCTTGATCTTGACCCAGATAAAGTAACTAACAATATGGATGAGGCTGCTTTACAGGCAGAACTTATGAAAGGTTTCCAACAACCAGCACCTGAAGGACAACCACCAGCAGGTGCAAACCCAGCAGACCCTACAGGCGCAGGTGGTGGCACTATAGGTACAGGACAAGTTCCAGTACCACAAGAACAAGGATTTAGTGGTAATGAAGGACAAGGAGCACCTCAACAAGCTCAAGGGGCTGGTCAGCAACCACCAGCAGTGGGACCAGTTCAGTAGTTATTTAAATACTATTATAGAACAGCAGCATCGTTCTATGGAACAAGCAGACAACACTATGACAATACATAGAGCACAAGGTGCAATATATCAGTTACGTAGATTACAGTTACTACGAGATGAGGTACTAAAAAATGGATAACATGCAACGTCAAATGGATATGTTTGAAGAAGGCGGCTTACGTGATGAAGGTGGTATGGTAGATGAAGAATCAGGTAACGAAGTTCCCATTGGTAGTACTCGTAAAGAAGTTAGAGATGATATACCTGCACAGGTAAGTGAAGGTGAGTTTGTATTTCCTGCTGATGTAGTTAGGTTCCTTGGCCTTGAAAAACTTATGGAGATGCGGCAAGCTGCTAAGATGGGCCTCAAGCAAATGGAAGCTATGGGTCAAATGGGTAATAGTGATGAAGCTACAATACCTGATGATATGCCATTTGGTATGGCTGATCTAGTTGTTATTGGTGGGCCAGATGAAGATGATGAACCACAGAAGAAAGCACAGGGTGGTTTAGCATTTGCAAGTGGTGGTATAAGTATGCCCGACTTTGATTTTAGTAATCAAGATGTTCGTATATATGTAAAAAAAGGTTCACCAGATAGACGTATACCTTTCTTTAATGGTGAGCCAGTTATACCTATTCCAGCAGGTTATGTACTAAAAGGTTCTGCACCTGTAGAAGAAGAAACAGAAACAGAAAAAGCTATACCTACAGGCGGCGATGACGATGATCGACCTCCAGTAAAACAATCAGAATTTCAAGAAGCTGGTGGTTGGGATATGGATTTTGGTAATCCACCTGATGCTTCTAAAGTTGACTTATGGATTAAAGAAGCAGAAAAAACTGTTGGGTATGGGCCTACAATTGCTACAGGTGTAGCTGCTGCGTTTGGTGGACCTTTAGCTGCTTTTGTGCATCTTGGTAATAAAATGAATGCTAAAGGTAGAGATGCTGGATTTGCAAAAGCATTAGCTGCAGCAAAGAAAACAGCTACCCCAGGACAGGTTGCTAAACTTAATGCTATAAGTAAAACTATTGATGAAGGTGCTGATAAAAGTATACTTGAAAAAGGCTTAGATGCTATTTCTAAAGCACTTGGATTTAATCAAAAACAAAAAGATACAGCTACAAAAGTTTCAGGTACTGCTATTTCAGGATCTATACGCCCTAAAGCAAGACCAAATTTAGAAGAAGAAGAAAATAAAAACAAAAATCAAATAGATGAAAAAGACCTAGAAGCAATGCAAGCTGTTATAGATCAAAAAGGTGATACAGATAGCCCACAATCAGATGAAATAGAAAATATAGAAAATGCAATTGCTGCTGCAAGTAAAGAGTTAGGTTTAAATACAAATAGAGAAGATATACCTGATAGTGTATACAATGTAGGTCCAGAAGCTCAAGGCTTTACTTTATCATCTTCATCAGGAGTATCTCCAGATTACGGTATAACTAAAGAAGTTTCTGGAGATATAGTTGGGGCTAGAGTAGGTGATCCTATAAATACTGGTAGAAGAACTAAAACGGTGGTTGCGCCTGATCAAGAAGCAGAGACATTTGCAAACTTGAGGGATAATCAAAATTATAAAACAGTACTTGAAGATACTATTGGACAATTTAATAATACGTATGATCAACTAGTAGAGGATATTAGGTATTCTTCTAGTAAAGCAACATCTATGAAAGGCAAAACAGTATTAAGAAATCAATTAAATGAGCAAGCGGAAAGTTATTTTGATAAATTAAAACAAGGATTAGGATTTGAAGGCCCACCAGAAGTAAATGAAAAAATACGTGATGATGGAAGTACTGAGCCATTTACACCTAAAGTTGATAAACCCGATTCTGACGATCCACCACCATCTACTGTGCCTACACCAAGTGGCGGGGGTGATAATAATAATGATGATGATGGGCCTGGATTTGCACCAGTAGCTACACAAGAACAAATATCACAGGCGCAAGAACAAGCAACAAGTTCTGCAATAGCAAGTGGAGCTACACAAGAAGAAGCAGAGCAAGCAGGTGCAATTGCAGGTGGTCAAATGGGAGGTAAAGGATATGTAGGAGGCTATGGATTTAAAAAAGGTGGACTAGCCTCTCGTAGAAAATAACAATCACCTTATATGCTGGCTACTCATCCCCCTACCAACACTAGGCTACGGTGGCCCCAGAAAGAAAGAACTATAATGAATACTACTAATACATCAGGAGAAGTAACCACTCCCAAAAAGGTTGCATTTGTAGATAGGAAAAGTGCTAACTCAAATCGCATTGATCAAGATGAAAAAGAGTTAAAGCAACTACTTGCAGATAAAGAAGATGCAACAGAAACTCAAGTACAAGAAGCTGAACCTATTAATGCAGAAGAAAAAAGTTTTAAGAAACGTTACGGTGATCTTAGACGACACATGCAAGATAAAGAAAAGTCTTGGGAAGATAAGTTTAGTCAACTAGAAGCACAGTTAAAAGACGTTACACGTAAAGAGATTAAGCTACCTAAGTCTGATGAAGACATTGATGCATGGGCAGCACAATACCCTGACGTAGCAGCTATTGTAGAAACAATTGCAATTAAGAAAGCTCGTGAGCAGTCAGAAGGTTTAGAGAGCCGTGTAAAAGAAATTGATGAAATGCGAGCTACAGCATCTCGTGAGAAAGCAGAAGTAGAACTACTAAAAGTTCATCCTGACTTTGGTGAGATACGAGATAGTGATGACTTTCATAATTGGGCAGAAGAACAACCTAAGTGGGTTCAAGATGCTCTATACGAAAATGATACAGATGCTCGTTCTGCAAGTCGTGCAATTGATTTGTACAAAGCAGACATGAATATTAGCACAAAGAAACCTGCAAGCAATAAAGATGCTGCACGTTCTGTTAATCGTACTGGTCGTAATGCACCTGATACAGGTAGCAAAGATGGTACATTTAGTGAATCGCAAGTTGCCAGTATGACAACTAATCAATACGAAAAAGCTTCCGATGCGATTATGGAAGCAATAAGAACTGGAAAATTTATTTATGATATGTCTGGTTCTGCACGATAAAATACTGTTGACAAATAAAATTAATACAGTATAACTATAGGTATAATCATTATTAGCCACCCATTGGGTCTACCTAATAATAAACTACCAAATACAAAACTAAACAATACGTAAGACTTACCTGTTCAAGTATAGGCCCATAACGTTATTGGTAGGCCAACTAATAACAATATGCACCCTAGAAAACGTACAGCCTCTATGTGATAATGTTTAGCTTATAAGCAAGCCTAAACTTTATAGGAGGATATAATGGCTTTTACAACCGCAACAGGTTATGGGAATTTACCCAATGGTAATTTTAGTCCTGTAATCTACTCCAAGCAGGTACAACTTGCGTTTCGCAAGTCTACTGTAGTAGGAGATATTACTAACTCTGATTATTTCGGAGAGATCAGTGGTCAAGGCGATACCGTTAAGATCATTAAAGAACCTGAGATTTCAGTCTCGGAATATGCGCGTGGCACAAATGTTACAGCACAAGATTTGCAAGATGAAGACTTTTCATTAGTTATTGACAAGGCCAATTACTATGCCTTTAAAATGGACGATATTGAAGAGGCGCATAGCCATGTTAATTTTATGGATCTTGCAAGTAATCGTGCAGCGTATCGTTTGTCTGATCAGTATGACCAAGAAGTTCTTGGATATATGTCTGGTTATGCACAAAGTTCTCTGCATAGTAAAGCAAGTGCTCTTAACACAACTGTTAATGGTACTAAAGCTGTATCTACTGCAGGTTCAAACGAACTGCTTTCTTCAATGCAGCTTCATAAAGGTGACTTCGGTAACATTACGACAACATCTGCTGGTACTCATTCGATTCCAGTAACTGCTCGTATGCCTGGAGCTACATCACTACCTACAGCAACTGTTTCCCCTGCGATGATTGTTTCACGCATGAAACGTTTGCTTGACCAACAGCAAGTTGATTCACAAAATCGTTGGCTTGTAGTTGATCCAGTGTTTATGGAAATTCTTGCCGATGAAGATTCACGTTTTATGAACGCTGATTTTGGTGAGTCAGGTGGACTACGTAATGGTCTAACTATTAATAACTTCCACGGTTTCCGTGTCTATACATCTTCCAATCTACCTGCCCTTGGCACTGGACCTGGAACATCAGGCACAGCTAATCAATTAACAAACCTTGGTGTTATTGTTGCTGGACATGATTCTGCTGTTGCAACTGCGGAGCAAATCAATAAGACAGAAACATATCGTGATCAAGACAGCTTTGCTGACATTGTTCGTGGTATGCATCTATACGGCAGAAAGATACTTCGTCCAGAAGCTATCGTTACTGCTCGTTATAACGCAGCATAAGGGAGGATATAACTTATGGCTACTTTTGATATGACTCTCGCATCTACTGCTGGTGTTGGCGCAGACGTTCTTCCTGTTCACACTAATGTAGGTAACACAGTACGCACTCTTGAAGCAATCTTAGATATTGATGCTATGATTACTGCAGGAGCTACGCTTGCTAATGGTGACATCTTTCAACTACTAGAAGTACCTGCTGAATCCTTTGTGATTGCTGCTGGTGCTGAAATTATGAAGTCTTTTACTGCAAGTTGTACTTGTAATATTGACTTTGGTGGTGGTGATGACATCATTGATGGTGCGGCACTTGATGCTGCTGCAGGTACATACCTTGCAAAAGGTTCTAATGGTGAAGCTAACCTTGTTAATACAGGTGCGGCTTCTACATATGCTGCAGAAGCTCTAGCTCTTGTTGGTGCTGCAGATACCATTGATGTAACAATTGCTGGTGCTGATCCTGCAACTGGACGCTTACGTGTCTATTGTGTAGTGGTTGACGTTTCTGCCGCAATGACAGAAGCTGCAGTTGCTCAACGTGACTTAATTTAAAATAACTTTAGGGGCTGGTATTGCACTGGCCCCTTTAGCTTATCTAAAGGAAACCTAATGGCACTTACATTTTTATCATTAACTAATGATGTTATAACAAGAATGAATGAAGTATCTCTTACCTCTAGTGATTTTGCAAATGCTAGGGGAGTACAAGTGCAATGTAAAAATGCTGTTAACGAAGCTATTAGATATATTAATCAAAGAGAGTTTGGTTATTCTTTTAATCATGCTACTAATAGTTCTACGCTTACTGCTGGTGTAGCACGATACTCTTTACCTACAAGTACAAAGTCTGTAGATTATAGTACAGCTAGAATTAAAAAAGATACAGATGTAAACGCATCTGGTAACAATTTAAAAACATTAAATTATAATGAGTACATTCAAAAAGAATATGCTACACAAGAAGATGAAGTTGTATCTACAACACTTAATGGTTCTCATTCTAGTTCTGTAGCAACCTTAACGTTAACGTCTACTACAGGACTTGATACATCTGGTACTGTACACATTGGCGGTGAACAAGTTACCTATACAGGTATATTAGGTAATGATATTACAGGGTGCACTCGTGGTGCTAATAGTACTACTGCAGCTACACATAGTAGTGGAGTAACTGTAACACAGTTTGAAAATGGTGGGATACCACAGTTTATAGTACGTTCACCCGATAATAATTATTTATTGTATCCTTTACCTGATAAACAATACACATTAGTTTTTGATTATTTTACATTTCCTAGTGACTTAGATGCACATGGAGATACTACTACTATACCCGAAAGATTTGCTCCTGTAATTGTAGATGGTGCTTCTGCTTTTGTATATCAATATCGTGGAGAAGGACAGCAATATCAAATAACGTTTGATAGATTCCAACAAGGAATTAAAAATATGCAAAGTCTTCTTATTAATAAATATGAATATGTTAGATCTACTTATATTGAAAGATCAACAGGCTATGGTAATACTTTGATGGGAACTATTTCTTAATGCCTGATAATGCTCAATTACAACCTGTTGCATTTAATTGTCAAGGTGGATTAGTCCTTAATCGTTCTAGTTTCTTAATGGACCCAGGACAGGCATTACAATTAGAAAACTTTGAGCCTGATATTCAAGGTGGTTATAGACGAATAAATGGCTATACTAAATATGTTAATCAAGTAATACCTATTACCAATACTACTGCTGAAGAACCTTTAATGGTTGCTTCTTTTGATAATAAAGTATTAGCAGCTAGAGGTGAAAGGATATACTATTCTGCCTCTACACAGTTAGCTATTCGTATTGAATCAAGTACAAGTATGTCTGGTGCAGGTTCTTTAACTGTAGATTCTACTACAGGATTTTCTACTAGTGGTACAATTCAAATTGGTGATGAAAAGTTTACGTATACAGGAGTTACAGCAAATTCATTTACAGGTGTGACTAGAGCTACTTCAAGTACTACTGCTGCAGTACATGTTACTGATTCTTCTATATCACAAGATTGGACACAAATAGATACTGGCAGGACTAATGCTAAAAAATATCAATTTGAAAGATTTAATTTTGATGGTAATGAAAAAATTATTTTAGTAGATCAAGTTAACGCACCTGTAGTTTTTGATACTTCTTTGTCTGCTACAGATGTTTCTCCTTCTCAGGTAGGTTCAGGTAAAGTTACATCTCTTGGAGCAGATATTGCTTCAACTACAACTATGACAGGATCAGGTACTATTACAGTAAAAAGTACTACAGGTTTTATTAATCCTGATTCAGGTACTCAATCCGTATTAATTAATAGTGAAATATTTACATATACAGGACTTTCTTCTACTACTTTTACAGGTGTAACAAGGGCTACGGGCGGTACTACAGCAGCAGAACATAAAATAGCTGACTCTGTTTCTGATTTATTTCCACCTGCAGTTACGGGTGCTAAAATTGTTGTAGCGTATAAAGAACATATGTTTTATGCAGGAATGTCTAACACTCCACAAGAAATAGTTTTTAGTTTACCTTTTGATGAAGATAATTTTTCTGTAGCTCTTGGTGCAGGTAGTATTAATGTTGATGATACAATAGTTGCACTAAAAGTATTTAGAGATAGTTTATTTGTTTTTTGTGAAAATAGAATATTTAAATTAACAGGTACTAGCCAAGCTGATTTTACTATGACTGCTGTTACCAGACATATTGGATGTATTAATAGTTTTACTGTACAAGAATTTGCAGGTGATTTAATATTTCTTGGCCCCGATGGTTTACGTACTATTGCTGCTACAGAACGTATTGGCGATACAGAGCTAGGAACAATTAGTAAAAATATACAATCTATTTTTGATGAACAAATCAGTAGTTCAGTAGATTTTGATAGTGTAGTTATTCCTGACAAAACTCAATATAGAATATTTTTTAATAAGACAGGTCAGTCTGCTGCACTTTCCAGAGGAGTTACTTGTGTTTTAAAAAAAGAAGGTTTTGAGTTTTCAGAACTAAAAGGTTTTAAAACTACGTGTACAGATACTTTTGTAGAAACAGGTGATGTAATTGTTTTACATGGAGATATAAATGGTTTTGTACAAAGACAAGAAATAGGAAGTACCTTTGATGGAACAACTATAAAAGGTAAATATAGAGGACCAGACATGGTGTTTGGTGATTCTGGCATACGTAAACATATGCAAAAAGTTATTATTAACTATAGACCTGAAGGAAGTGTTGACGCTGATTTAATTGTACGATATGATAATGAAGATAAAAACTCAGCTAGGCCAGCAGTCTATCCTTTTTCTACAGTAAATTTATCTGCAGCATATGGAACAGCAGTTTATAGTACAACCTCTAGTACAACACAATTTATATATGGTGGAGGATCAGACCCTTTAGATAGAAAAGCTGTTGAAGGATCAGGTTTTTCTGTAATACTTAAAGTAGAAGATGATGGAGAAAGTAACCCATACTCCTTAAAAGGGTTTCAACTAGAATATCAATTAGGAGCTAGACGTTAAATGGGTGCTACATACACAAGACAATCAACTTACGCAGATGGAGATACCATTACTGCAGCACACACTAATGATGAATTTGATCAGCTATTAGCTGCATTTGCAGCAAGCACAGGACACACACATGACGGTACTACAGGTGAAGGTGGACCCATTAGTACAATGGCTGGTCACGCTTTAACGTTTGGTGCAGGTACTTCAGGTACGGATATTGTTATAACCTTTGATGGTGAAACAAATGACGGTGTTTTAAAATGGATGGAAGATGAAGATTACTTTGAATTTTCTGATGACATTCTTATTGCAACTTCAGAAAAAATACAGTTTCGTGATACTGCTATATATATTAATTCTAGTGCTGATGGTCAACTTGATCTTGTAGCGGATACAGAAATACAAATTGCTGCTACTACTATTGACATAAATGGTCTTGTTGATATATCAGGTAACTTGTCTGTGGGTGGTAACTTAGATGTTACAGGAACGTTTGACCTTAGTGACGCAAACTTTACTAATGCTGGTGACATACAATTAGATAGCATATCTGGTGATAGTGATACAAACACAAGTATAGCATTTAGTGGTTCAGATGTAATTACAATTACTACTGGCGGTGAAACACAGATTACATTTAACAACGGCTCTATACTTCCTACAACAGATAATGACGTAGATTTAGGTTCTAGTTCATTGGAATTTAAAGATATATACATAGATGGTACAGCGTACTTAGATGCTATTAATTTTAATGGTACAGCTATTTCAGCAACTGCTGCTGAACTTAATATTATGGATGGCGTAACTAGTACTGCTGCTGAATTAAACATTTTAGATGGTGTAACAGCTACTGCAGCAGAGTTAAATATTCTTGATGTAAGTAATACTACTATAGGAGATTTATCAGAAATTAGTACAGTAGCCAACGATGATGTATTTCTTGCTGTTGATACTTCTGGTGGTGGCCTTAAAAAAATAACAAGGTCAAATATAGTTTCAGGACTTGCTACATCTTCTGCTTTATCTAATGTAGTAGAAGACACCTCACCACAGCTAGGTGGTAACTTAGATACAAATTCTAATAACATACTTATTGACGATGCACATTTTATTGGTGATGAAAATGGTAATGAACAGATAGTTTTTCAAACTACTAGCTCTGCAGTCAATCAAATAGAAGTTACTAATGCCGCTAGTGGTAGTGGTGTACAGATTGCTTCTACTGGTGGTGATACTAATATTGATTTAAAATTATTACCTAAAGGCTCTGGTCAAGTAGTTATTGATGGTAATGTAGGAATAGAGTCAGGATTAATTGATTTAAAGAATGCAGGTGCACAATCACAAATTAAATTTTATTGTGAGTCTAGTAATGCCCATGCACAAATACTTCAAGGAGCACCACACTCTGAGGCTGCTTCAAACACTC
>Ga0208899_1002371_pt1 | contig 12612 bp, 15 predicted proteins | sample VirMetDEL_Nov_24_FD_184518 | JGI IMG/M metagenome (GOLD analysis project Ga0208899, IMG submission 184518) | Aqueous microbial communities from the Delaware River and Bay under freshwater to marine salinity gradient to study organic matter... | ecosystem: Environmental > Aquatic > Marine >... | reverse complement strand
TTAGAAAAGATCTTAATACTGTTGCGCTAACAAAATCTTTTAAGAATATGTAAAGATGCATACCACCACTTTTAGATAGCACCGGTATTAATGGTAAATCAAACTTCTGTATTGTATCAAAAAACTTTTTACGGTCGTACTTCTCATAATCTTTGAAGTCGACATCGATGGCACCAAACCTTGCCAGTCCATCCTTAGTACAAGGTTGGATACCGATCGACCTTTCTCCAGCCAGGTGATCGTTGTAGACTTGGTCTGTTATGTCCTCATCATTCCAACGATAACTTGGTTTCTGCTTCTTGGTAATTGGATCTATCTCAAGGCGACTCATGTCGGCTTGACCATACGCAAGATCATACCCAGCGAAATATTTAGAAAATAAATTATCCATAATTATTTAAAGGGCGGATCCAGTCTCCCATCACCGCCCTTTCTCCCTAACGAGGAAGTCCTAAATAATCGAATCCTTTTCTTCTGATTCATTTCCATGTTTGACTTTTACTTGTCCTTTGGAAATGTTTTCAGAGAACGCTTTCGCTTGTTGGTAAAGAGCTGCGTCTTCTATTGGACCCACCTTATTTACTTTCCAACCAAACCAAGTACCTTTATCATTTGACATTTGAGTTGTTGCTAGATTGTAAATATGACTAAATGCAGGTGGTTGATATAAATTACCACTCTTGCCTTTTAGTCTTAGGCTTGACAACATTGAGTTCCAATTTCTACTTACTTTTAGTTGAGTAGATTTCATCGTAATCAACGCTGTGCATGGGCTGTCACCAGTTACAATTACATAATGACTCGCAGTTTTTTCTACGTAATTACCATTTGGTAATCTGTCTTTGTAATTTGCATCCGGTTTTGTTTTACTGATTATGTCAGATGTAGACGGGTGTACCGTTACTGGCGCACCAGAACCTTCACCTCTATCTTTCCACTCAACATACTCAAGTTTGTAAAAACAAGGTATGACATTGATACCCTTCTCACCATCAAACAATTGATGTGATACAGAGTTGTATATCATCCCTGGTTCTGCACCTTCGACATACTTACCATCCCTTTTGTTTACTTCGGGTGATAACTGTCCAAGGATTTTCAAAAAAGGCAGCGCTAGATCTTCTTGACCTAACGTACCTAAACCTTTTCCAGCATCCTGTTCCATTACATTGGCAGGTAGGCTAGCAGTTTTTTTTGTTACGTTTCCTGTTTCCATGTTATTTGTTCCTTGTTATTTTTGTCCTGTTGCCTGAGAACACGTTAAACAAGTCCGCTGGCATATCCTGTCCAGCCTCGATACGCTCACGGACTAGTGCTTTAAGTGTCATGGGTTCGACCTTTAGTTTCTGGACGGGTTCGTACCCTTGACCTTGCGCAAGGACAGCATATTGCTGTGCCTTGTTATCTTCGTCACGACCAAAGGCAACGGTTATCTCATTTTTGATAAGATCACCTAAGCCGTGCTCACGAAGCCATTTAAATGCTTCTTCCTTCTTGGCGATAGGAATAGAAGCACCGTAGACAGGTTTAACTTCAACAGCTGAACCGTCTGCTAATTTAAGAGATGAGATGTTCATTTCCTGCATGATTGTAGGAATTACCTCACCCGAAACTTTATCTGCTTCTCGCTTTTTATCTTTTAGTTGCACCTCTAGATCTTTGATTTGATCCTCTAAAGATTGCAATCTAACGACCTGTGTTGAAAGCTCACCTGCATTATCTGCAGAAGCTAGGTCTTTTGTTTTGTCTTGTTCAAAGTCAATACTACTCATTTATTTCTCCTTTCTCATATAAATTGATTTCAATTGGATAGTATCTTTTTTCTTGTTTGTCCCACTTTAACAAATTGAATTTACCGTTTGTTAATTCTGATATGATAGAACAAGCTACACCTATTATTGCAGGGTCACCTGTAAGTAACACATAGTCAGTGGGTTTATAATCTCTCAACAGTTTTCTTAATTTAAAAATTAATGGACCTGGTGAAAAAATTATTTGCGATAGTTCTGGTAGTAGAAATTCTAACTTACCATATTGAGAAGCACCCATAATATTAAACTTAGGACGACCATCCCTGGTCCCCGCTACTTCTTGCAAGACATATACTTTAGGTATACGTGATTGCTTAACATTTGAGTAATCCTGCTTTCTATCGTCTTTCATACTTGACATTAATAAACCATATAGTATGAATGTCAATAGAAAGATGAATTATAAATTTAAAACAAAACCGTATGAGCATCAGCTCAAGGCTTTAGAAATGTCTTGGGACAAAGAATTTTTTGCGTACTTCATGGAGATGGGTACCGGCAAATCTAAAGTATTAATAGACAATATAGCTATGCTTTATGACAAAGGTAAGATAGATGGTGCCTTAATTGTGGCACCAAAAGGTGTAGTGGGTACCTGGTATTTAAATCAGGTTCCTGACCATCTACCTGACCATATAGAAAAAACCAATGTATTGTGGAAAGCTACAATAACAAAGAAACAGAAACAAAGATTATCTAGTTTGTTTGAAACTAACGAAAAGCTACATATTTTAATTATGAATGTAGAATCTTTTTCTACAACAAAGGGTTGTGAGTTTGCTAAAAAGTTTTTAAATAGTCACAGAACATTGATGGCTATTGACGAGTCTACAACTATCAAGAACCCGGATGCTAAAAGAACCAAGAATATATGTGAGCTTGCTAAGTTAAGTAGATACAGAAGAATATTAACAGGATCACCTGTAACCAAATCACCTTTAGATCTTTATAAACAATGTGATTTTTTATTAGAGGAATTACTAGGTCATGGATCTTATTATACTTTTAGAACAAGATACGCGATTATGAAGACGGCAAATTTTGGTGGACGATCTGTTCAGATTGTGGTGGGTTATCGTAACTTAAGCGAACTGTCAGAGAAACTAAAACCTTTCTCATACCGTGTATTGAAAGATGATTGTTTAGATCTACCGGATAAAATATTTATGAAGAGGGTTGTGCAGTTATCGCCAGACCAACAGAAAGTTTATCGACAAATGAAACAACTTGCACTAGCAGAACTTAACGGCAAGACTATGTCCACAGCCACAGTATTAACGCAACTGATGAGACTACATCAAATTACTTGTGGTCACTTCACATCAGATGATGGTACGGTTCAAGAACTTAAGTCAAATCGTTTAGAAGAACTTATGGACGTATTAGCAGAGATGGAGGGCAAAGTTATTATTTGGGCCCACTATCAATACGACGTTGAATCTATTGTAAAAGCCATACGTAAACAATATGGAAATAATTCTGTTGTCGATTACTATGGACGGACAAGACCGGAACATAGGCAATCTAATATTGAAAGTTTTCAAAACAAAGATGAGTGTAGATTCTTTGTCGGCACACCATCTACAGGTGGCTATGGTATTACATTAACCCAGGCTAGTAATGTAGTTTATTATTCTAACGGCTACGATCTCGAAAAACGTATGCAATCAGAAGACAGAGCGCACAGAATAGGACAAGTTCAAAAAGTGACATATGTAGATTTTATAGCAGAAGAGACGGTTGATGAGAAGATTGTAAAATCTTTAAGAAAGAAAGTAAATATTGCTACCCAAATCATGGGAGAAGAGTTAAAAGATTGGATATGAAGTATCCGTTTTATATTCGAATGGCAATCCTGTTGTGTATAGGAGGATTTGCACCTATTTTAATTCACCATATTATTATGAAGTTATGGGACGTAAGTATACTCAGAGCCGCTGAATATACATTTATTGTCTGTATACCTGTTGCCTTCTGGATGGCCGAAAAAATCAACGAACGTTGGCACGACGACAGAGAGTAGTAAAAATCAAAAAAGCGTTTTTTTAATTTTTTTTCACCTACTGCCACAATAATTATTTTTTGCCTTAATTCACTTTGCTCACTTCTAGAACATTTTGAAAAAGTGCATGTGGTATAATAGGTTATGAAACAGAAAGAAAAAGAAAAATTAACATACGAAGAAAAACTTAAACTACATAGACAATGGGTTAAGTTTTATCGAGAACATAAATGGATACAACAAGAGAATGGTAGATGGAAGTTTGTTGAGCTTACTCTAACCAAGGTTGATAGTTAACCTTACCGTCTATTCTTTGTGCGCGTAACCATTGTCCCCGGTTACTGTTGCGTGAATAACTGCAATGGATCCAGCCCGACGATGGTTCGCCGTCTTTGTAAAATTCTAAGATCCCTTGGTCCACTTCTAAGTTATCTCTAATCCAACGAGCGAGTTCTCTATTATCTACACCGGGTATTTCAAAGTCAGCTGCAGCCGCTTCGTTGTCAGCTACATGTTGGCTGTTAATTGAACTGCCAATCTCTATACACAGTTGGGCACATCGGAATCCGCTAGATATAATTAGTGGCTTGTCATAGTGTGAACGAATCGGTTGCAATACATTTATTGCAAGAGCTTTTAAATTTTCTATTTGTTCAGGGCTAGGATTATTATTAATTCCTTTACGCTCTGCCGTTTGACTTTTTGTTAACTCATCAAGAGTTATATTTGCTGTAAGTTTCATTATGTTAAGAGTTTGTCTAGAAAGAATAAGGCTACAGTCCCCACCGTAGCTAAAAGAACCCAGTAGATTTTGTCTACCTTGCCACCCAATTTGTCTAAATCCGAATGCATATGTTTGAGATGATTATTTTTAATTTGTGATATATCTCTTCTTACGCCTGTTAGGTAGCCGTACAGGGCCAAAATATGTTCTCGTGTATTTTTAGGTTCTATTGCCATAATTAATTAGGGAAAAGGATAGCAAGTTTTTGCGCTGTTGTTAAGCCCTGAAGTGAATTATTTTGTCCCGTTTTACTTAACGTTTGTTGATCAATATTAGGTAAATTTAGAGCACTTGGGCCGGTTACTGGTGATGATAATGGTAGTAATGGGTTTTCTATAAATGGAAACTCTCCTTCACTTAATTTTAATTTATTTAGTTGTCCTTGAACTCTGTTGATAGCAGGGAAAGCTTGTAGGAAAGGATTCTCAACACCAATGTTTCTTGCATTTTCAGCAAAGGCTCTTCGAACTTCTGTTGATATAGCTAAAGGTCTAAATCTATCAGCATCAATAGTTCTAAAATCTATATTTGAAAGACGTTCTGTGACTGTTTGAACTAAATTATTTTCTGAAATACCTAAAACTCTCGCGGCATCAATGTCTTTTTGAAACCCTTGTCTTACTTGATACAGTGCTCTATTTGCGTTTATGTAGTTTTGTACGATGTCTCTAGGATCTATAGGCCCACCTCGTAATGACTTCGCTGTAAATAAAGATCTAGAATCCCTAACACCTTTTTGATAGTCAGCAATTTTAAAATTAAGTGATCGTTCTGGGTTTAATTGTACAGCTCTAAAACCTACGAAACCTGCAAGCTCATCACTTAACTCAAACGTTTGACCATACTTATCAAACTTACCCTTTTCAATTACATCTAAATCTTTTAATCCTGCTTTAAATACTCTATTAATCTGACTAGCAGAGAATGGCATCTGTGCTTCTACTAAGTGTTTCATGATAGCTCTGGCTTTATCACCTGGTGTATCTAAATCATTATATATTCTAGAACCAGATCTTGTTCTACCGCCTCTTCCTATAATGTCTGCTGCAGCTTCTGTCCAAATAGATTCACTAATAAATGGCTCACCTAATTCTTTTGTTGCGGTAAAGATACCTGCTAAAAAGTCATCCATGATACCATCTTCATCTGTTCTACCTTCAGCAACAGCGTTGATAACAGCTTGAACAGGTCTAATTAGTGTGTCGTAAGCATTAGCGTGACTAAAATCTACATACTTTAGTTTACCATCTTCTGTTCTGATTGGCACAATCGTAGAATTTTTTGACCAGTCAGGAACATATCTTTTAATAGCCTGCATTTCTTCTTCTGTAATATCATATAGTGCCTTAAATGCTTCAGCTGTTGCATATGGGACAGCTACCGTTGTTGCACCAAAACCAAATAATCTAGTATGTCCAATAGCTTGAAAAGGTTTTACCACCGTGCCATCTGCTCTAGTTACGGTGTAATTAATTTCTTTTAAACCACGTCTTACAATGTTTGTACCTGTTCTTAATATTTCTGCGGGGAAAGATACGAAGTTACCTATGGGAAACTTTCTTAACTCTTTAATAAAACTACCCACATAGTCATAGTTTGGTATATTATTTTTAACTATATTAGCTGCTTCTTGTTCTAGATAATCATCAGTAAACTTAACTGTGTTACCTGCAAGATCTGTAAACTCCTCACCTTTTTTAATACCTGCTTTTATTAATGAATCACCTAATCTTTTCTTCTCTTGTGACCATGAATAGATCTTCCAAAAGTCATCCTCCGCAGTATACAAATCTTGTGACGCTTGTTTTAATTTTGATAAAGGTTTTAATAACAAACGCATACCTTTATCAGACGTCATCGTTTCACCAAATCTTACATCCTCAAGCAATCGTGTTAAGTCTCCTAATCTTACGTTACTGTTTACGACACCAAGTTTAAGAAGTTTTTCATAAAATTCATTTTGTATTCTTGTTCCCTTAAGTGGTGTCTGTAATGCTTGATATGCGTTTTTAACTGCAGCAGCATCTACAGCAGGTATGATACCGTTAGCAGCAGCAAATGCACCTGCACTAATAAAGTTTCGTAAGTGTGTTACTGGTGATAAAATTGTTTTTGCAATCTGTGATGTTGCTTTTGGATACAAAAATAAATTTTCGTATACACGCATAAATGCGCTTGTATTTCTATTTGTTGCATTTGTTTTTTCTAATGCTTCGGCTACACCATTCTTTGCAAACTTGCCATTAATAGGATTAGTAGAACCAGCCTCTAATTGTTTTGCAGGATCTATATTTATTTTTCTAAAGTCATCACCAAACTCTCGTATAGCATCATCATAAGTATCAACTAAGAGTGGTGTTTTACCTTGTGATTTTAATTCATCAGATTTTTTAACTAAACTATCAAAGAACTCATTACGTCTTGTTATTAATGATAACCTACTTGTGCCTCCAAGAATAGTTTGCATAGGGTTTTTAGTTTTACCTAACAACTCTTCAAATACTTCTCTATCAGCTTGTTTAGATATTTGTGATAAAGATGCAATACCTTTAAAACTAGTTACATCTTTTGCAGATGTTCTATTAACAAAGAAATCTGGAACCTGAAAAATAGGATCAGATGGCATATCCATCTTAAATCCTTTTGGTAGTTTGGCTGTCTTAATTATATTGTTAACATAGTATTCAGCTTCTTCTCTTGTAATAGGTTTACCTTGTTGTTGCGCTGCATCTTGAAAAACTTTAATTGTTTTATCAATAGCTTGTCTCGTTGGTTTATAAGCAAGATAAGGTATAATTGATTTGTTTTGAAAGATATCATAGGTTGCACCTAACCAACTTTTTACTTTATCTCCAAACAAACCTTTAAACTCATCCAGATCTTTACCTGTTGCTGTTTTACCTAATCTTGTAAATAAGTCTCCCCACTTACTTCTAATGGCACTAAAGCCACCAAAGATATCGGCTATGGTTTCGTTATCGGCTCCATATTTTTTTAATGTAGCTTCTAATTTTTTGTAAGATGCATCATCAATTTTACCAAAGGTAACCACACCATCAGCGTTCATTGTGGGTTTTCCAGATAACAATACATCATTCATTTCACCAAGTAACAGATCTCTATTTTTTCCTGATTGTGCATTAGTTATAGTTTTAAATGGTGCGAATAATTTATCGATGTCTTGATCTAGTTCTCTAGATATGTTTCTTGCTCCAACTAAGTCAGCAGATCTTTCACCTACTTGTAATCTTTCTAATTGAAAAAATTCGTCAGGTACTTTTCCCCGAGCCCTGAGCCCTGTTGCTATCTTATATAAAAACTGATCAAACCTACTGTGACTTTTAGCAAGATCATCGGATCGAGTAGCTAATTTTTTTATTGTAATGCCAAGACCACCAAGTAATCCTGTAAACAATGCACCTTCGGTTCCAAATTTAATTCTATTAACTAGTTGTCTTGCAGGATCTTTTTGATCTTCCTCTCTGTTTATTTCTGTAGGACCACCTAATAGATCACCAAAAGTTCCTATACCTTCTACATCACCAACAAAAACACCTTCTGCTACACCACCAGCACCAGCGCCTGCTAAGAATTGTACCCGTCTACCTTTAGCATTTAGTTCACCAACACCTTTTGCAGTGTCTACAAATTGTTTACTAGGTTTAAAATATGTGCCTGCGTTTTTAGCAGCCATGGCTTGTTTTGCCATTCGTGATCCAGCTTTAAATGCAATACCACCAGGTATACCAATATTAACAAGTGTCTCTACAAGTTTACCTGCAGCTGTTGCTTCTGCTTTTTCATCAAAGTCTGTAAGATCATCAAAGAATGCTTCTACCTCTGCTGCTGTATTTGAACCAGCACCAAGGTCAACTAATGTTGCACCGAGAGAAAAGAAACCTTTAGGAATTGCAATAGCACCAGATATTACTCCAGAGAATATAGACTCTAATGTTCCAACTCTGTCTGCGCCAGAGCTACTAAAACCACTTGCAATTTTATCAAATTCAGTTGCCATATATTTATCCCACCATTATTTTATGGGTTTAATATTAAGTTTTTATAAGTTTAACTATAGGACCAGATTTTTCATAAACCCTAGTTCCTAAAATGTAGAGACCATCATCTCCACCTTGTAATTTTTCTGTGATAACTCCTAGTTCATCTGTTTTAAATCTATCATTCTTTTCAAACTGAGCAAGTAGATCATCATTTCCAATCGATCCTCTATACTTTTTATTTGTTAAATCTGCAAATTCTCTTGCTATACCCAATGTTCCTGAGTGAGTTAAGCCCATGCCTGACTTATCAGCTCTTACAAGATCACCCATGGTAATCATTCCACGCTTTCTTCTCTCGATCTCTAGAGCTTTTTCTGTAGTGGCCGTGGCCTGCGCTGCTATTTGCTGTTTCTTTAATTCGTTTTCTATTAATGCTAAGTCTACTTTCTTTTGTATATCAGATACTTTATCGAACTCTCCACTTGCCACATCAATCACAGAACTAGGATCTTTAATCGACGCCTCACCTGTTCTAAGTTGTTGACCAAATTTTATAGCTGTATCGGCGGCTGCATCTGTTCTAGCTCTTTTAACAATACCTTTTAATAATCTTTCAACAGAGGTATCTTTTTTAGTACCATCATCATTAAACTGATTGGAAGGAGCTGAACCTCCTTGTTCATTAACCTCAACTTTGCTGTCTATATTTGCACCTCCTTTTGGATCTTGGCCTGGTAATGTAGCTTTTTCTTTCCCATCTCCTTCAATTTCTGGATCATCACCAAAAAGTGCTTTGGCTGTTTTTCTAACTGGGCTAAATAAAAGTTCAGTCCCTAGTAATCCTGTTGGAGTTGTTAAACTGTATCTAAGAGTATCTTTTGCTATGCCTAATCCCTTTCCAAGAAGACCAGATCCTGTTGGTCCAGTTAGTCCCATTAATAAGGGATCTTTTGATATCAATGGTATTGATCTAAATTTTTCTAATGCAGACATAGGGGCCATTCTTGTTTTTGCATATTCAGAAGCAGTTCTTAATCCTCCGCCTCCAGTTACTTGTCCAGCTGTTGGTCTTAAGAATGCGGGTAATCTAGATGCTGCAGATCGCAAAGCTGCTGGTATAGCAACCCTTGCTGCTGTCAAAGCTGTTGGAATACCTGCTGCAAGAAAGAAACCGTGCTTCTCTCTTCCTGTTCTAGGATCTCTATTTGCATTGTTACCAACACCAAATGTTGCTTGTGGTTCTTTAATACCTTCCATAACCCCTTCTTTTACAGAGCCGCCCATTTTGAACATTGGTCTATTTAATGGTCTCATATTATCTTATTACCACTTGTGGTTTAGCAAAAATCTTAGCGTACAATCCACCAACACCTAATGCAGTTCCAAGAGCTTTGTCTAATGGGTTTGCTGCTTCTGTTGGTAATTGTGGAGACACTGCACCAAATCCAGCCACTTGTCCTAAACCAGATCCATACTGTTGTAATCTTTGTTGTGGTTCAAAGGCTGCTGCTTGTGCCGCTTGTTGATCTGCTGTTAATTGTGCTTGTGTAATTCCTTGTCTTAAAGATCCTAAACCACCGAGAGCTTGTATATCAGATGCTCTGCTTGATTGTAAGAAATTAGATAAACCTGTTTGAAATCCTGCCTGACCAAATTGTTGTCCAGCTAAACCTTGTAATGCTCCAGAAAATTGTTGTTGTGCACCTGCTAAACCTAATTGATTAGCTAACGCTTGTTGTGCTGCGGCTTGTCCTTGACCAAAACCTTGAGATAATAATTGTGCTTGTAATGCTGCACGATCTCTATCTGATCCTGTTTGAAACTCTGCAAGTTGTACACCTGCTCTGCCCGCACCTAATACACCAAGCTGTGCTTGTTGATCTCTAATCTGTTGTTCTTGCATAGCTCTGTTTCTGTCAAACTCTGCAAGAGTTGTGTCAATAACTTGTTGTTGAAACGGAGACATAAAGTCTTGTGCCTGAGCTGCAGCTTGTGCACCTGTAGTTGGAGCTAAACCTTGTGCTGCCGTTATGTTAGGTTGAGCACCACCCAATGCTGTGGCTGCCGTTCCTAATGTTGTTGCTCCTGATACTCCAGCTTGTTGTGCTGCAGTTAAAAAAGGTTGATAAGATCCAACACCTTGTTGTGCTATACCGATAGCTTGTGTTTGTAATGGATCCTCACCACCAACAAATTGTCTGCCTGTAAACTTAGTTGTATCTATTGGAACAGACGTTGTTGCTGTTAATTGTTTTGCAAAATCTTTTGCTGTATCTTGTAAATAATCTGGTAATGCCATTATACTACTCTGCTCTCTAGTTCTCTCATTTGATCATACATTTTCTGGGCTCCTTTTTCTACGTTACCGTCACCCATACCTCTAACAGCATCTGCTGTCATAACAAACTCATTTTTTGATAACATCGCTGGAACGTCATCTGCTTTTTCTTTTTTGCCTACGGGCACAAAGCCACCTGATTCTCTGTAATCTATTTCAGGCATGCCTCCCTCTAACATTCTAACTTTAGGTAAATCTGCTATACCACCTTCAGCTGCTTCCATAGTTGGCAAAGTTTCTTTTTTACCTCTCATTAAATTTCTGATCATTCCTGCTGGTGTTATAGATCCTCCCATTTGTAAAAGCTTCATTAAACTTTCTTGATCCATACCTCTTAATAACATAGGTAGTCCTCCTGCAAAAAGTTCAGCTCTAGGTGTACCACCTTCTGCTGCTGTAAAAAAACCTGGTTGAGCAAACTGTGTTTGTGGTAAGAATCTTAAACTTGGATCTCTTCTTTTTGCTTGAGCTACGATATTTGAAATTGAACCAGGTGTAACATCAAAACCTTCTACAACCTCTTCCTCTTCTTCAGCACCTCCTGTTAAGAAAGGTAATAAAGATAAACCAGCTCCAGCACCTAAAAATGCTTTTTGACCAAAAGATAAACCATCAAAACCTTTTTTAGCACCACTAAATAATTTACTTAAAATACCTGTTGGTGCCTTGCCACTAGCTATTGTACTTAAATCTCTACCTCTTGAAAAAAATCTTCCTATGCCAGGTATATTTCCAGCTTTAAAACCGCCAGCACCAAATCCACCACCTAGTCCATAGATTGCAGCAGCACCTAACGCCGCTTTACCGATAGGACTTTTAACTATCTTCTTGATAGGTTTAGTAATCTTTTTTACTAGGCTACCAAGGCCATATAATTGTCTAGGTTCTTGCATTCTTGATATCGTCATAGTTGTAATTAAGCTTTAAATAAGGCAGGTAAAATACCTGAATTATCACATTACTTGGTTTTTGGAAACAAATCAAGAGATGGCATGACTACTTTTACATCCCTTCTTATCTCTGTTTCTGGTATACCTTTGGCTTTCCACTCCTTATCATCTTTGTATATTTCCCCTGTTTTCAGGTTAGAAATAGTTGTTATTATCTCTTTTGGTTTTAACACCTGCATTACGTCACGACCTCTCTTGGCTGTATTTCTAATATCGAAGCTATGACGTGCAGCTCGTTCGCGTCAGAAGCTTGTACTTTTAGGATCTCACTCTCCTCCATAACTAGAGGTTGAGTTAAAAGTTCTGTTGTTGTGTTAGAGGATATAGTCTTAGACTTGAACAAGCTAAATATATTTGATGATGAATCAACCAACGTAATCGTTATGTTAGCCCCGGACCCTGCATCCTCAGACACTAAGATAGATTTAACAACCGCGGTCTTTGCAGTAGGGACCGTGTACAAAGTTGTAAGATCTGTCGTTGTTAAGTCTGCTTTTTTATTTATAAAACTGTTAGCCATTATTGTAAAAAGAAATTAAATGCTTCTACCTCATCCTTTAGTTCTTGTTGAAACGTTGTATTTAGTTTTTGAATTATAGCATCAAGATCTCTAACCTGTGAGTCAGCCACTTCTTGCTTATATTCCTTACTAGGTCTTGTTAATACTTGTACTATCTTTGCCATTATTCTGTAGTTCCCGGATCGTATGTGTCTTCGTAATTACCA
>Ga0208899_1002361_pt1 | contig 12643 bp, 17 predicted proteins | sample VirMetDEL_Nov_24_FD_184518 | JGI IMG/M metagenome (GOLD analysis project Ga0208899, IMG submission 184518) | Aqueous microbial communities from the Delaware River and Bay under freshwater to marine salinity gradient to study organic matter... | ecosystem: Environmental > Aquatic > Marine >... | reverse complement strand
TGTGCGCCCCTGCCAGCGGTTTCTGCCTCCATAAGACCCAGACGTGACCCAAAGCCACCACCGCCTGTGGAAGCCCTTGCACGGGCATCATTTTGCGCCCTCATTGTTTGTTCTTCAATCTCACGAACGGCGGGGTCCATTGATGATTGGTATATGTCCATAAACGGCTGTGCTGTTTCCATGCTAAACGGATCGCCCAGAAGTTCTTGTCGGCTTGCGCCTTGGTAGTTACCCAATAAGTCTTGTCGGCTTGCGCCTTGATATGGGTCACCCATAAGTTCGCCACGGGACATGCTGTCATATCCACGGCCCAGCGTGTTGGCTACCTCGCCTGCGCGGTTCATGTAGGGCATATAGTTTTCAGCGCCTTCGCGCAGAATGCTCATGCCAGCACGTTCATCTTCCGTTAGCCTATCGCCGCCGTAAGTTGCAGTTCTTGCGCCTGTATACATGGGATAGTCAGAATCAGCTAATTCAGCAGACCGCTCAAACAATGTTCGCCCAGCGGCGGCAACCCATGCTGGGATTTCCGTACCCTCAACGGTTTCACCAGATTCTGGTAGTGGCGAGTATGTTGGTGTGCAAAAGCTGCCCATTTAAGCCTCCATATAGAGCGACCCGACCTTGGATAGTCCAAGACGCTCATAAAAATTATCTTTCCGATCTCCATCAAGGCCATATACGTGGCCCAGCTTTACCTTTATTTCCGCATCTCTGCCAACTTCCATAAAGTTTTTGATCAGATTTACTGCAATTCTGGATTTCCTGTGTTCTTTGTACACGAAATAAAACAGGTCAGCCAAGTATTTCTCTTCAGACCACCAGTCGGATGTTTCCATGCCCCCAATGGCCCCAGCAATTTTTCCGTCAACCTCTGCAATAATAACAACGCCCCTGTGAAGGGCGTTGCTAAGTGCGTTGGTTAATTTCTCAGAGCAGATTGGCGATGTGTTGGACACGGTCTCTGAGTGCATGACGTGTAGCATCATGTAAAGTTCAGAGAGGTCTTCGACAGTCGCCAGTCGCATCATTATCCCATGCCGCCCAGTGCGCCCATTGGCGGCTCTTGTGGTGCCTGACGGGGCATTGGAGGAGCCTCTGCCATCATTGGGTCCATTTCCTCTTCAACGCCGTCTAGAGCCTTTACAAGCTCTTCAAGCTCTGGAAGCACCATAAGCAGCGCCCGTGCGGCGTCTGGGGTTATGACCCTGTCGAGCATTTCAAGTTGCTCTTCGCTGAGTGCGCCCAGCCGTGCCATTAGTACAGCGCCGATTTCGGGTGATGGCCTCATTACGGCCATGTTGGCTTCTGGCGTCATGCCTTCTTCACTACGCATATTTGCACCCGCCATATCAGGCATTGGTGGTCTTTGTCCGTTCATTGCTTCTGCCATGATAGGCTCCTGTTAGTTTAAAAGAGTTTCTTGAATAGCTTCTTAACTTTTTTCAAGATCGGTTGTGCGAACTGCCCTGCGATTGCGCCTATGAGTGGGCTTCCTGTAAGTGCAGTTGCGGCGTATTGCACCCCGAAAGATTTCCCTGCCGCTTCGGCTGCTCGTATTGGGTCTTGCCCCGCGATCATGCGCCCTGCCCAATTGCCTAGAGCCGCCCCACCAGACATTTTTAAGTTCTGCATTCCAATGTCAGTTCTTGGGTCTAGGCGATTTCCGACTTTGCCAAAGTAATCTGGGCTGGGGGGTAATATCTGGCTCTGAGGTACAGTAAGCTCTCCCGGTGCTTCCATTAATGCTTGATCCGCACTTGCATCCGTTGTCAATCCAGCCTTCATATCGGCTTTTTGTCGTGTTTGTATTTCTTTTAATGGACTTGGTGCAGCGCCATTTTTCTTAAAATCAAACGGCAGTGAAATTGCTTCTTTTGCCGCTGGCATCAAGGCGTCTTCGAAGGACACGTTATTGCTCATAAGAGCAGTTAACGCCCCGCCAGCCCGACTGCCAATTGCGCCACCAGTAGCGTATCCAGCCTGTTTCATGGCTTCTTCAGCCGACATGCCCTGCTCGTCTGCAAAATCTTTTTTTAGTCTATCAGCTTCTTCGTCTGTAATTTGCCCCTCGTTTGGATCAAATGTAACTTCTCCAGTTCTTTGCTGACTAACCCAGCGAAACATCGGCATGTATTTTGTGCCGTATAAGTTTTGCATTTCGTTCAAATCAAACGTGGGCGTGTTTGATCTAAGTTGATAGATTGGCGCGGTGACCGTACCATCCTCGTTTGTTACTGGCCTTTCGCGTGGCGCTGTGGCAGGCGAACTGTATATGTTTTGCAGCGCCCCAATATTTTGTGGGGTTGAAGGTATTATGTTTGACCCCAACAGAAGTGGGTCATTATAATTCAATGCCATTAACTTACCTCCAAGAATGAAGCCACAACATGCAATCTATTTGCAGTGGCCGCTGTGACTTTTAGTATTTCGTTCTCTTGAACAACCAGCGGGGCCGTCAAGAGTTCCACAGTAGTATTAGCAGCAACGGCCTTAACTTTAAATAGGCTAAATACCGCAGCGTCTGCGTCCGTTATTGTAACTGTTATCGTATCAGCATTGCCGCTATCTTCAGATGCCAAGATTGATTTGACCAAAGAAGTAGTTGCCGCAGGGCAAGTGTACAACACAGTCGCGTCTGTTGTTGTCAAATCAACTTTGGCGTTTTTATAATTGTTGGGCATTACGATATAAACCACGCTGTTGCTTCGGCCTGCTCGACGGCGTTGGTCAGGCCAACGGACGCCGCAAAGTACGTTGCCTGCTTTTCTAGCTCCAAAGTGTTCGTAAGTCGAGCCATATAGCCCTGCTGATAATTTTCGGGTGGGTTTGGTAGCCGCAGGACGGCAAGAGGCGCTCCTTGGCTCATCGCATTCCATCCCCTCTGACGTTCGCCCTAAAGTCTCCCAGCGTCCATTCATCGGTTGCGCCAGTGCTTTCAAACTTCAACGCGATCTGTCTGCCCTTGGCGCGAGTGCTTACCTTTTCCGTAGATGACGTTATGGTAAACGGCCCTTTGGTTGTTTCAGTCGCGTTGGGATATTTGCGCGTATTCATGTACAGAAACAAATTGGTATTGGCGCTCATGGTTACGTCAGGCACTACTTTATCCACCATGTAGAGTTCTGTCCCATCTGCTGTGATTTCGCGGGGGGAGCCTTCAATGAAAGAAGTCATGGCCGCACCATTGTCACTGGTGCCTGTTTCGTGGTTGTACAGATAGCCGTCTGGATCAAAAGCGAACGGCTCTGTCTTGGCCCCAAAGCTGTCGTTCCAAACTGTGCGATCCATTGTTCCAACGGTCCACGCGTTTTCTGCGTAGTTGTAGGTCACATAGCTATCGTTTTCGGGATTAGTTGTTCCTGCCGTATTGTCGTTTGAAACATAGAACCATGTCACTTCTTTAAAGCGTTTATTGTGTCCGACCACCACTTTATCAATGTATCGTTTTTGCATACGGTCAAAGACGAAATACTGCACTGAGCAGGGCAATTCTTTCACAATACCGTCATATCTGAAGAAATTTCGTTTTCCCATCCACATGACGTTCCCATCGACAGAAATCATTGTGTTTAGGCCAGCGGCCCCTGCGTCAGTTGCCAGCAGTCTAAAGCTAAAAATAAACGGCGCACCCACAAAAGTCATGCCATAAATGGCCTCGTCGGTGGATATGATTGTCTCTTCACGGGCATTAACGATTGCCACAATTTTTGTGCCGATCTGTAGTCTTTGATCGCCTGCCGTATTTGTTGATGTTGGCTTGAAGTTTGTAAAGTCTTCCTGCGTTGACCATCGTACCAGCATGTCATCCACATTTCCGCTACCGCCTGCCGCATAAGCCTGACAGCCGCCTGCAATGAAGTGTCGGTCAGGAAAGGACACTGTGGTCACTCTGGCAATCGTAGGGACGCTGTCAGCACTTGCTAGGGACGATACAAGAACAGCCCTATTGTTTGTGCCTGCTGACGTGTCCCAATAATAAATCGCGCCGTTACGAACGGTTGCAATCAGGTCTTCGCCCCACAGCGATAGGCTCCAAGAGCTATTGTCTAGGGATACATCAGATGCGGATGCCGACCTTGGTTGCCCCCACCCCTCAAGACCCCAGCCTCCAACGCCCCACCCCAGCGCAGGGTCAGAGCTTTGCGCCCCAAGTCCACCAGAAATTCCCACTAAATACTTAATGACAACCGCATTGCCACCGCCTGCCGACACTGTCGATGTGGCCGCAGATGGAACTGTGATGGTATATGTGTTCACCGTCAGGACGGTCACTTGGTAGCCAGCCATGCTATTAAGATCGGCTGCTGTTACGCCGCCAGTGGCCGCTGCGCCAGATAAAACCACCCAATCGCCAGTTGTTGCCCCGTGACCCGTGTCTGTAATGGTGACGGTGGTGCTTTCATCTGCGGTGGTGATGGGATCAATTAATATCTGGGTCACCACTACGCCACTATCGTGTGCCGCTGCTGTGGTGCTGTCAGCGCCTCTGGTGCAGCCAGTTAGGGTCAGAGTGCTAATTCCAGTGTAAGTTATGACCTCAGTGCCAATCAGGACTGCGCCAGCCGTCTTAAAGCCAGTCACGCTTGTCAGATCAATCGCTGTCTCACTATCGTCCAGAGCCTCTGTGGTTGTGGTCGCTGCATTGGTTTCATCACGCAGGGGCGTGATGTCGTACAGCGCACCGTTTTCAACGATGTACAAATGGTTGTGAGTGCCGACAGCCAGCCGATCTTCGCCATCGGCAAAAGCTCTCCAGTACACCATGCGTCTGGCAATGCCTGTGATGGTGGTTTCGATGTTTGTAATACTGCCAGCCGTGTCGAGGGCGTTAATCTGTTCTTTCTGCCAGCCGCCCAGCTTTTCAGCGTAGCCGTTTTTAAAACGGATTAGATCACCGTCCACCCAAAACGGGCCGTTCTTCCCTGCTGAATATTCCGTGATGTCTTTCACAATGCCGGGGTTATACTTTAATAATGATAGTGGCATCTGGCGTCTCTCACTTAATCATGGCGGCGTATGTCTTTGGTCCGACAATGCCGTCAGCGTTCAATTTGTTTTTGTCCTGCCATTCTTCTACAGCAGCCTTGGTCATAAGTCCAAAGATACCGTCAGCGTCCAGACCAAGAGCCTCTTGCACCTTGGTGACCTCTGGGCCTCTAGAGCCGACCTTTAGCAGCACAGGGGATTTTTGGGGCTTGTATGAGCCATCTAGGATAGACATAGCGCGGTGGTAGTGATGCTCACGATCAGACAGGCCGTTATAGCCGCCATTAATCCGTTTGGTTGCGCCCTTAATGTCGCCACTGTCAGAATATTTATTTAGGCCGTTTGTATTCCAGAACCAGCAGGCGCTTTCCAGTGCGCCGTCCTTGCTGCCTAGATATTTAATTGTGGCGTCCTTGGTCTTGCCTATGGCCTCTGCGAATAAACAATAATTGTGCGACCCAGTAAGCTGGATAACGCCACGCCCTCTGTGCAGCCATCCGTCTCCGCTAGATGTATCGCCATTACCCATACGATCAGCATAGACCACATTAGCGATACGCTCACTATCGCGGTGATACAGCGATGCGTCACGTCCTGCCCTTTGAAAGTATTTCGGGAATACTGCATTCAAGCCCTTTGCGGAGTAATTTAGATTTTCTTCTAGTACCGTAAAGTTTAGGCTCTCATGCCCACACTGGGCGATAAACATTGCAATGCGTTGTGGCGTGTTAATCTGATACTTGGCAAGAATATCTTTTAGAGGCTGCTCCCAAGCCTTCCAGTCTTTGTTGCCATGCAGTAGCTGCTCAATTTGCCCCGACGATAATATCATTTCTGTCCTGCGTATTTACTGATTGCCCGATTTCCGAACCAGAATGCTAAAACTGCGCTCATAAGCCCAGCGGTTTCTTGATCCCACATAAGCTCAACAGCCTCTGTCCACTCTCCACCAGACTGCCCGACCTTAACCATAATGACCACTTTGGTGGCTACGAACAGTCCGAAAAAGGCATAAGTAATAACAGGACGAACACTACCCCTGAGAGCGTTGATAAAGCCTCCAGCGTCAATAGATCGGTCATGTGCGTACAGCCCCTTTGTTTCTTCGATGTCTGCCTTTTTGTCTAGCTCGACCAGCTTCATCTCAGATCGCTTTTGGGCAAGCTCTGTCTCAATTTGCATCATTTCGATGCGGTGCTTCTGCTGTTGATTGGCCTTGAAGTAATCCAGCACAGACGGCAGGAAAGATGATCCGAAGCCCAGCAGGCTTCCCAGAAGCGCCATCATGTCTTTTCTCCATTAATGAAGATGCCAAAGCAGCCAGTCAACGCGCCCATACAGACGCTGACCAGCCCCGCTTGGGCATTTGTGACTTGATCGGGAGGGATAGACATAAACCAGTGAACACTTTGATACGTTAGCACCGTGACAGCCAACATCATCAAACGAGGTAATATTTTTAATTTGTCAAAAGTCTCTGGCGTCATATTCATTTCATCACCCCATTTTTGTGAGAACCGCTACCAGCATTAAAATGATAGCACCGCTGGCTCCGATTAATATTGCCTCTAAACGCTTGACCCGGTTGAAGGTTTCCTTGAATTGAATCTTCACTTCGGTCGAAAGGGCAATCATATCCTTCTCCAGTGTATCTATGCGCTGATGTGCGCTGCTGACGGTTCGTTTATCCATTATTAAGCGGCCTCTTCTGCTGGTGTCTCCAATGATTTTGTCAATAGGCTCATAAATGCCTGCTTGCCAATTTGAAGCTGATCCAGATTAAACTGGGTAGACCCAATCTTGCGGTCCAAGTCAGTAACGTGATTAACAAAAACTTTTTGTTGGTCTGTCAGTTGGTCTTCGGTGTAGTCAGTGCCGTTGATCGAAATGGTTTTTGTTTTTTTCTCAGCCATCGTGATCTCCTTTCGGGGTTGGGGTCATGCGTTCTCCAATGCCGTAATTCGTGCTAATGCTTCCTGCAGTGCAGCCACAAGCAATGGGACCATCTTGCTCTAGTCATTTGTAATTATCCTTCCAATGCTGCTAGTCTTGTCTCAATAGCTGCAAACCGCTGCTCATTATATGCTGCTACGAATGACAACAACTCAGGGTATCTAATGCCCATACGTGTCTTGCTAGTTGCACCCTCTGGTGCTTCATCTTCTGTGTCATATGTATCTGTGCGTGTGTAAGCATCAACGGCTTCTACGGCTTCTGTCGTTACAGTTACAACATCGTTACCGTCTTCATCTGTAGTTGTCTCAGTGACTTCAGCAACAGCTTCAACAGCAGGAACATCAACGTCATGCTCCCACCAAGTGCTTGAGATAAACAGTGAGTAGTCACCAGCGTCTAAGCTCTCAGCCGTGAATGCAGCTTGTACGTCTTGAGCTATAATACCTGTGTGAGTTCTTGCATCGTTACCTTTAGCTGCAACTTTGTCTCTCCAACGGAAGGTCTTAAACAAGGCTGAGATACGTTTACCTACCAGCATTTCGGCTGAAGTTAGGCTTGCAATGTCTTGCTTTTCATTAGCATCAGAGGTTTGAATAGTGCCGTTGGTGGCGTAGATGTCGTCGAAGCGTGTACCCGATGTACCAATATCTATAGCATTATCTCTTCCGCTTGTTGATGAATTTGACGCAGGATAAACCGCATCAATGTCTCCTGCAAAGGTAAGGAATGTGTCACCACTACCAATAGCTATACGACTAGACCCAGTCCCAATACTCCCCACAGTGGTGCCGTCTTTGCGCAGGTCAATAATAGTACCATCGCTAGAGGTACGGTTCATGTACATCACTGTGGCGTTGTCTTTTGCTACCTCAATAGTTGTGCCACCATCTGCACCACTACCAAAATAACGTGCGGCAAACCCAAGGTTAGCTACGCCCAAACTGGTCTTGCCCACCATTAAGCTACCGCCAATGAAGTAACTGTCACCGTGTGTGCTGATTAGAACCGCATCAGTACCATCGTTTTTCTCTAGCAATAAATCTGCGTCACCTGAGGTGTTTTGGGCAAACCTAAAAGTACGATTGCCGTTATCGTTGCGGAACTCAGCAGTGTTTGTTGTAGTGTCGTTTACGTTTTGAACAGTCAGCCCATCAGCCGTAATTGCGCCTGTTACGTCAATGCCTGTGGACGTGGTGGCGAGTTTAGATGCGTTGTCGTAATACAAAACCACAGCGTTATTTTCATTGGTAGAAACCATTGTTTCGCCAGTAATGGTCTGAATCTTAACTTGATCTGAGCCTTGTAAGATTAAATCACCAGTACCGTTGTCTTTTATATAACTGTGCGAACCATCATGGTAAATCTGTAGGTCAGACCCAGCGCCAAAAATGGCCTTGGCATTGTCTGAGAATATCAAACTGTCTGCACTACTATCCCAAACAACATTCCTAGCAGCCGTATCGCCGTGCAAGGTAACGTCATAGCCTTGGTCGTTAGCACCTACAGTAAAAGTGGCGTCTAGTTGGACTGCACCATCAATGTCCACAACGTCTAGGTTAGTTGTTCCGTCTACGTCTATGTCGCCAGATATGTCTAAGGCTGTACCTATCAGTGTTTGTGTAAGAGTCACTTGCCCGTTGGAAGCTATGGTAATGGCGTCTACATCTGAGGCAGAGCCAATAGTCTTACCATCACCAATAATAATATCATCAGTAAATGTAGCAATGCCTGTCACACCAAGAGTGCCACCAACGGTTGCCAACCCACCAATCGCCACATCATCAGTAACCGTCAGATCGTCTTGAACCTTGAGGTCAACAACAGACAAAGAGGCAAAGGCGTCAACCATTGCCGCGCCAGAGCCTGCGCCGTCAGAATAGATGGCTTTAGTGTCACCCGCAGGAATTGTAATGTTAGCCCCAGACCCTTGGGATATAATAATATTTTGAGAGCCGCTTGTGCCGTTCTCAATGAACCACAACTTGCTGACCGTGTTAGGCGCAATTGTAATTGTACAGGCAGAGTCCAACGTACCAGTGTATTTCAAGAACATTGATCGTCCGGGATCAGTTGCCCCGTCTGCAATTGTAGTTGTATGCGTGTCAGCGTTTGTCGTGATACCTTCTGTACCAAAAGAAAACGCTTCCGCAATCAGTTCTAGGTTTGTATTTGTGACTGTTCCCCATGATCCCGACTGGTCGCCAGTCGCCATTTCGTTTAGGCGTAAGTCGTTTACATAAGTTGAAGCCATTTTAGTCGATCCTTACTATTGCGTTTGATGCAGTGGCGGCAGGAAATACGATCTTAAACGTACCGCCTGCAACAGTGAAGTCGCCACCAAAATCCAAGATAGCAATTGCTCCTCTTGCGTTTGATGAAGCATCGCCCAGCGTCTTGTTGTAAATTAATGCGCCCCGCGCCGTGAATGTTGCGCTTGTCCACTCAGGATCATCCGCATCAAAGCAGCCGCTGGTGCTGTTTTCAGTTACAGCCTTGCTTGCCAGAGCCACGCCGCCAGTGGTGTATCCACCGCCGTTCGCCACTTCATTTGATGTTATGTAACCGTCTGTCGCTGCCGACAGGGTTGCCGAACTTGTGTACAGTGCAATATAGACACTGTCTGTGTCGAGGTGGTGATCACCAAGCAACACGTCTTTTTTAAACAGCGTACTCATCGCTTGTGTGATAGCCATTAGATGCCTCCGTTATATTCTGCTGCGTAGTCACGCTGCATTTCTTGTACAAACAAAGCAACCGCTTCGTCAAATTGTGTCTTGTAGAGCGCCAGTGTTTCTGGAGCCTTCAGAAAGGCTGACGCCTCGTAGAGACACGCAGCTAGTAACACAGTTTCTGCGTTATCACCAATCCAGTTATTTGCGTTGGAGCTTGATAAGCCCGTTTCTGGGGCGATGAAGTCTACTTGGTAGGTGTCAGTCGAGTTTGGCGTTGGTGCCAATGTAATGACCATCCCAGCCGTTCCTGCGTTCTTTGTGCTGTACATGCGAGGAGTGCCTTGTGTAGTGGAATTGGGCCAATAGTCACGAACGTATGAATCAATTCTGTGATCCAAATAAGACAATACACTTGAGCTTGTCACCGCAACCTGACGTATCATTCTGGCTGACGCTACTGTGTAGTCTGCCGTGCCTGCTACAAGGCTTGCGGATGTTGCCTGCCGATAGCACGGTAGGTTTGGGAGGCGTTGGAAGATCATGCCCTCTGCCTGATCGATTATTGTATCGATAGATGCAACAAGTTCTGTTGAATCGTCTTCCAGAAAGTTTTGAATGTTTGCGACTAAAGTTGTGTAATTCATTTAGTTACCCCATGTCCCTTCTCCCCAGTCGCCAGAACCCCAGAAACTTTCGTCTATAGATATGCTTTCGTTACCTACATCACCATCGCCTGCAACGCCAGTTTCAGCTATTGTTAAAATCAGAGCCTCTGCACCTACAGCGCCAGTGCCTGCAACGCCAGCCTCATCAATCGACAGGCTGAGAGCCTCAACACCAACACCGCCCGTGCCGCCGCTACCAGATACGCCCTTAACGCCTGTGGGAGATACAGTGCCAACAGCACCCGTACCAGCCACGCCAGCCTCATCAATAGACATTTCTAGTGCTTCAGTGCCTATTGCGCCTGTGCCAGCAACTCCAGTTTCATTTATATTGGTTTCAATGTAAACATTACCAACATTAGCAAATGCAGGGACACCAACGGGCGGTAAAAGCCTTGGGTCTATTGTCCAGTCCTGTGTAAATCCAATAAAGACCTCAATATTTTCTGGGTCATTATCTGGCCGTGCATTAAATAGTGCGGTAGCATCTACAACATTTTTTCTTGGAGTTAGTTGCGGATGTTTAGGCTCATAATCTTCTGGCGATACGCGCAGCCCATCCCAAGTGGTTCTGAGTTCTGTGTATTTAACCCGCAGACCACTTATGTCGCTTATTGCTAAAGATTTTTTGCCTGTCGCGTATTTTGGCATTACTCTATACTCACGATGGTTATTCCCACGCCACCCGTCGATGATATTCCGATATTAGGCAATTGATTGCGCGGGGCAAATATATCGTAACTAAAACCGACATAAAATATTATGTTTTCTGGGTCGTTATCATATCGCGGGTTCTTCAACACTACTGCATCTACAACATTTTTGGCAGGCGTTAGCTGTGGCTGCTTTGGTTCAAAGTCCTCTGGCGATACGCGCAGTCCATCCCAAGTAGTTTTCAGTTGGGTGTAGGGAACCCGAAGGCCACTTATGTCGCTTATTGCTTTGCTTTTCTTTCCTCTTGCATATTTTGCCATTAATATAAATTCAGCGCAGTGGGCTGAACCCTCAAACTTACACCATCATTATCAGAAGACGCCGCAAAATTAAACGATCTTTCGTACATTTCATTTAGGATCGAAAACTTCTCTGTCGCGTATTTTAGCGACAGCTTGCTTGCCAGCCCCGCGCAGATACATTCGCTCCATCGATATGGAATATCGGCGTCCTGATTGGACGCTGTAACGTCCTCAAGCTGATTTATTGACCAATACACCAAGCTGTATGTTGACACGTCAGGTATTTGCCAGATGTACAAAATCGGGGTATATTGCTTGTCCAGCATGTACTGGCTTGGCTTTCCCGAAGATGTTTTGTTTGGCAATTGATTGTAGTCGGATATTGACACACGATTAATTATTTGGTCGGACGTGTCTGTCCCAGAGCTATCGCGGATGACGGCATCCAGAATATCGATAGTGCCAACAGGCAGTGTGTATGGCGTTGTCTGGCCGTTCACTAGCGTCAGCGTATTCTGGGAAAGCGCCCAGTAATTTATGCCTCTGTTTGCCCACTCAGAGAAGAGTAGGTTTAGGCTGCGCCTTGCCGACACAGCCCTATCGCCTGTCTGGGTCTGGGGATCAATGCCACAACGCTCAAATGCTTCGGCAATGATCTCTTCGACATCTGGACGAAACGCTACGGTTCCTGACTGAGCCATGTCCTACCTCTATCAATATTTTTTAACGGCGCGAATAATCACTTGATATGCATCACCAGCCGCTCCAGCCCCAGTTGTTGTAAACTTGATGTCTCCAGTCCCATTAGCTCCGTATGTCGCGCTATTGGGCAAGCCACCAAATTTTTCAAAAGTTTGGTATCCCTGTTGATCTTCGGCCAGATGCAAAACAATAATATCAGTATCTGCGTCTGCCAATACCTCAACTGTCATTCCATGCAAAATCCACTGGCACTCGACAATGCGTACGCCTGTGCAGGTTTCGCCGTTTGCATTTGCCGCAAGGGAAGACACATCTATTTTAGCCACTGCGCTTTCGTTGCCACCATCGACATACTGATATTGGAATGCAAATACACATTCGTGTGTGTTGTCGATGATCGTAGTTGATGTTGTAATATCAGCCATATTAATCTCCTAGATTGTAAAGTGGGGGTTGCCCCCCCACCAGATTAATTAAGCAATTTGCACGTACTCAATGATGAATGTAAACGATCCCGCTGTTGTCGCATCCACTGTGTTAGTAACATTGCAATAGATGGTTCGTTCTGCTGAAGCGTACTGAGCAGAGATAGGGGCCGTGGCGGCGTTTTGTGTTTGTACAACAAGAGTTGTTGTAGTTACGTTACCTACGACAACCGTTGTACCGCCATCCAATATTTCATCTGCAATAGCCGCAACAATTT
>Ga0208899_1002360_pt1 | contig 12645 bp, 19 predicted proteins | sample VirMetDEL_Nov_24_FD_184518 | JGI IMG/M metagenome (GOLD analysis project Ga0208899, IMG submission 184518) | Aqueous microbial communities from the Delaware River and Bay under freshwater to marine salinity gradient to study organic matter... | ecosystem: Environmental > Aquatic > Marine >... | reverse complement strand
GAACTTGCTACTGAACTTGGTTTGACAATTCAAGATAGTGAGATTATTAGAACCGATAGCATGGGTTTAACTATCTTCAATCCTAAAAATCTAGCTGATAGAATTAAAGGAATGAAAAACAAGGTCAAACAAAGTAGAGAGGAAAAAATAGCCATAGCTAAAATGCAACAATCACAAGCTATAAATTAAGCTATTGACATTGATTATAGGATAGTGTATAATTATCCTATAATCAATAAGACAACAAGAAAGGCAGAAATGCAAACAAAAGACCACGCAAAAGAGTTAGCAAACTTAAACAGACAAATAAGAATATCAGACGTTATAGATGTTCTAATGTCACAATCTTTACAATTAATGGACATTGTAAATAAGAACCAGACAGAAGTTAACAGACTAAAGATGGAACAAGAAAAACTGAAAGAGGTAGCATAAATGATTTTACATAAACAATTTATGATTACTTATTTCTCTACTAAAGATGGAAAGACAATCACAAGGAAAGGAACTTGGACAGAAAAATGCAAATACTTCACAAGTAAAGTAGGCAACCATATGATGACATACTTTGATATGGACGCACAAGGTTATAGAACTGCCAAAGGTTCTTGGACAGTGAGGTATTAATGGAATACTTCTTAATAGCTATGTGCATAGCAATAATAATAATAGGGTATATGGGGTATAAATCATGAAATATTGTCAAGGTACTAGGTGTCATACATATGACACCAAGGACAGAAAAAAAGGTAGCAAGGATAATAAAAGAAATGAAACAAGAAAAAGAACTTCTTTTTATTATGGCAATGGTAATTTCTGTTCTTTAAATTGTCAGACCGATTGGTTCAATACTCATGGAGATAATGCAATCAATCACTTTGGTAGAGTAGAGCAACCAATAGTATTAGAAGAATCTAATGCATGGCAAAGAAGATACAATTATGATTGGTATGATAACCAAGATACTCAACCAAGATACCATGAAGTTAATATAATAACCAAAGCAACAAGGGAGTGTGAGCAATGACACAAGAGCAACTAATGAAAGTTAAGATTAAATATCTTGAAGATAGAATAGCAACCATGGAGAAGTCTTTGGGTCGTATCAATAATATACTTGGTAGGTTTCAGATGACCGAAGATAAACAAAGCAATGACCCATTCATCAGGGTCATGGAATCAGGGGAGAGTGACTACGAGTTAATATAGATTGACAATGGTTATAGGATATCTTATAATATCCTATAACTAACAAAGGAAATATATGAACATATCACACAACAACAAAACATACTCAATACCAAAACCATTTGACAAATGCGACTTTGGTAGCAATCCAACTAAGATGATGAATGTAATGAATAGGTTTAGTGATGAGAATACTACGCAGTATGCGTGCCTGCCTGCATTCGCTGTTGCTATCTATGATACTATTATAGGTGCTGAAGCTAGTGAAGATTATAAACTTATGCAAAAGGGATTGACATGGTTTCAAAAGAATTTTACTAATGAGTATTATGTACTGTTAGACTAGTATCTAGTATATGGTGTATGCAGTAAATGCATACACCAACATAGTGTGTGTCAAGAAAAAAATGCCCACAACATGTAGCTATGAGGAGACCGGGCGGGCCCACCCCAATCAATAGAGGTACCAGGCACGTTGGCAAATAGAATACGTTAATACATAACCCTACACCCCCTTACATATAATAGGGATCCTAAGTCTAGTATATATGGACTAATTCATACGATTAAGGTAAAAGATTTGAAATCATATTATTGATATGCCAAAAAATATTTTAAAAAATCTGGAGGGATTGACTCCGGACGAAAGTGCTCAACTACTTGAGCTTGAACGAAGCGTTGCTTTAGATGAAGCTCGTCCAAATATTACAGAAAATTTTTTAAGTTTTGTTAAGTATGTTTGGCCAGAATTCATTGAAGGTTCTCACCACAAAATTATTAATAAAAAATTTAATGACTTAGCTACAGGTAAGATCAAACGGCTTATTATCAATATGCCACCTAGACACACTAAGTCCGAGTTTGCCTCGTACCTGCTCCCTGCTTGGATGATAGGGAAGAATCCAAAACTAAAAATTATTCAAGCGACCCACACAGCGGATCTAGCTATTGACTTTGGTCGTAAGACTAAAAACTTGGTTGACCAAGATAACTACAAGGAACTGTTTCCAACTAGACTACAAGAAGATAGTCAGGCAGCAGGGAAATGGAAAACAGATAAAGGCGGAGAATACTTTGCAGCTGGTGTAGGTGGAGCGATTACAGGTCGTGGTGCTGATCTACTAATTATTGATGATCCACACAAGGAGCAAGATATAAGAGCAGACGGTAAAGCATTTGAGAAAGCTATGAATTGGTATACGTCAGGTCCACGTCAAAGACTACAACCTGGAGGTGCTATTGTAATTGTAATGACTAGATGGTCTACAAAAGATGTAACCGGACAATTACTAAAAGCTCAATCTGAGGAAGGATCTGACCAATGGGATGTAGTAGAACTACCGGCCCTGCTCCCCGATGGAAAACCCGTGTGGCCTGAGTTCTGGACATCAGAAGAATTACTTAAGACTAAAGCATCAATACCTGTATCTAACTGGAACGCACAGTATATGCAATCTCCGACCGGGGAAGAGGGAGCTTTACTTAAAAGAGACTGGTGGCAGGACTGGACTAAGAAGTATCCACCTAAATTAGATTACATTATTCAAAGTTATGACACAGCATTTACTAAAGGCACAAAGTCAGATTACTCAGCTATTACTACCTGGGGTGTGTTCGAGACAGAAGCAGACGGTCAAAATATTATATTACTTGATGCTTTTAAAGATCGATATGAATTTCCTGAACTAAGACGTGTGGCTTATCAACAATATTTAGAATGGAAACCAGACATGGTAATCATAGAAGCTAAGGCTTCAGGACTGCCTCTGACCCACGAACTTAGACAAATGGATATTCCAGTAATTAACTTTACTCCTTCACGTGGAAATGATAAGCATGTAAGAGTAAATTCTGTAGCCCCTCTTTTTGAGAGTGGCAAGATATGGGCTCCTATGCATGAACACTTTGCACAAGAGGTCGTGGAAGAATGTGCGGCTTTCCCATTTGGAGAGCACGATGACTTTGTGGATAGTACGACACAAGCCATTATGAGAATTAGACAGGGCGGTATGGTTCGTCACCCTGAAGACTACAAAGAAGAACCGATTGTTAAAGGGGAAATAAAATACTATGGCTAGTAGCAAATTAATAGATATTGGTGTTAAACTAGGAAAACAGTTAGGTGCTAATACTAACAAGTTCCTTGGTACCCGATCAAATATTAACTTTTTAGGTAAAGGGCCTGACGAAGGCAAACTCTTTCAACAAGATATTAATACTGAAGTATTAGCTAACATAGAACTTAAATCAGCTTTACCGGAAATTGAAACATCTCTAGGTTATTTAACAGCTGGTAAGCTAAACGACATTCAAGCTAATAAGTTAATTGATAACTTAACTAAGATGAATGACTTTTATTATCCAATCACCGGAGATTCAATCGCTAACGTCACTGACATGGCAACAAGGACCGGGGGACTTACAAGAGGTGGCATAGAGTCTTTAAGAGGATTAGGTTTAAAGAATTTTGATAATATAAAAAATAGAAAAATAGATCCTGCAGCATATGAAGATCGAGGTGGAAATATAATTCCTGCAGAATTTGGTAAAAGCGGACCGTTAGCTGAAAGTCCGTTAATGTCTAGACTAGGAGACAAAGTTAAAAATATTCAAACGCAAACAAATGATGCATCAGCTATTATGGAAACTATTCCAAAAAATGAAATACCGGGTAAAACTGCATCAGCTAGAGAATTTTTATTAAACGCTTTAAAAGATGAAAATGTAAATAGAACTGTTTTTCGTGACGTAGTTTCACCACAAGATTTAAAAGCAATTACTGAAGGTGGCGGCGGAGTTGATATGGATCCAATCGTATTAGTACAAAAATACTTTGGTCCAAGAGTTGCAGAATTATTACCTTCAAACGCTACGGTAGAGGACATTGCAATTTTCAGTCAAAGAATTTTAAACAATGCAACAGATGCTAAAGGTCTTAGACCCACTGATCCTGGGTTTGATAAACTTACTTTAAAAATAGAAGAATCCATTAAACCTAATCCAGATGGTTTACCTTTTGCAGATGGCGGTAGAGCTAACTATAGATTTGGTGGTCTTACAAAATCATTACTAAAAAAATTAAACACTAAAAAAATTAAAGCAGCTGTTGATGATATATTTCCATCAGGTGATTACAAGTATGATGCCGAGATGGCAGCAGAAGCATTAGTTGAAAATAACCCTAAATTATTTGGTGGACAACTTTATGAAGATTTAGATGATATGGTAAGATCAGATGTTTATGGTCTAGTATTAAAAGAATTAAGCCAAAGAAATGCATTAAAGATGCAGGCAACTAGAGCTGCTAGAAGTCAAGGACCTGTTGTAGACACTACTATAACGGAAGCAGTTACTCCAAGAGGGTTTTCATTAAATGTTGAAAGAGCTGTAAGTGAATTAAATATTCCAAGAGAAGAAGCAGAAAGAATTGCAAGACTTTCTTCTGATCAACAGAAAGCAGCTTTACAAACATATTTAGATAGAGATCTTGGACAAAGATTTGCACTATCAGAATATAACCCTAAAAAGTTTGACGCAGCAAAAGGCGGGTTAGCTAAAATACTGGAGTTGTAATGGTTAAAACAATTGGAGGCGGTGGAAGTGATCTATCTCCTGACATGCAAAAAATTGCCGATAAGTTAAAACAACTTTTAAAAGACGGTAAATCATTAAATATAAGTATTGATGAGTTAAAGAAAAAAGCAGGAGTATTTAATGTTAAAAATGCTACTGTCAGTGCATATATAGCTAGAAACAAAGATAAATTTAAAAAGCTTACTATTAAAAAATTTGGTGGTGCAACTGAAGTTGGTACCAGCAAGTATGACACTGACTATAAAAACAATAAAAAATTTAGAACATTTTATAATGAAATATATGATACACCTTGGAGTGAGGCGAGTTCCACAAATAAAGTAAATTCCTATAAATCGTTTATTAATGATAAAACTAAATTAAAAAAACCTGGTTTTAATTTAACAGGCGATCAAATTGCTAAGAAGTTTGGGATAACTTATAATACCCTTAAATCTTATTTAACTCCTGGAAAAGAAAAATTAGATAGCACTACTTCAAAATTTTTAAGAGACAACATTGAAAAAATAAGAACCACAGTCAATAGAAAACAGGGTGTTTATTTCAAAGACCCAAGTGAGGCTGTGATGGCCAAATGGAAATTAATACAGGATTCAGGTAAAATATCTTCTCAGATGGCGGACAATATTAAAGAGTATAATAAAGTTTTTAGGGACGTTATTATAAAAGAAAAAAGATTACCTGATTTAAAAGAAGTCTTTGAAAAAACTTCTATGAAAACACCTGCTACGGTGGCCAATACTGAAGCACTATATTCCAGGATCTTAAGAGGAGAGAAATTTAGAAGAAAAATAGATATACCAGTAAATGTAAATGCCGGAGCTAGACTCATAGATCTACTGGCATCAGCAGAAGGATTTAATTCTCGTAGAAGTGCTTTTTATAGATTAGCTTTAAATAATGTAAATAAAACGTTTCCAAATAAATCTGGAAATTTAGAAACATTTAAAAATAACTTTAGAGATGAATTAAAAAAAATATTAGGTAAAGAAAATTTAAAAAAATTCAATAAAGGCCAGGTTCCTTTTAGTGTAAATGAAATAATTAGTTTAAGTGCAGGTGAGTCTAGAGGAATACAACAATTCAGTGTTTTTGTAGATGCAGTTGCAAACAACATAAATAAAAAAGAACTTTCTACTTATCAAGTAGCGTTTTCTAAAAAAGTAAAAAAAGTACAAGATGCATTGTCGGGAAAAAATCCAAACATTGCCAAAGCCGAAAAAATTGCACTTTCTTTAGCTTCAGATAGAAAAACTCTAATGGATAAACTGACTAAACAAAGATATACAACATCTCAAATGGAAGCATTAAATTTACCAGAAATTAAAATCGGTGGAGACGCTACTCAAACTTACAAAGCAGCGGACCTAGCTAGATATAAAAAACAAAGCAAGGGTGCTGTAGACATAGGACAATTTGCAAAAGATAAGGGTTATTATATTGATGTTAAAAAAGGTAAACCGTTTTGGGAAAGTACAATTAAAAATGATATTGTAACTTTAGCTAAAAATAATACAGGAAACATTTGCAACATTTTTAAAGGTAAAATTGCTTTTAGTGCTGACGGTGGAAGAATTGGTTTTGCTGGAGGTTGTGCTGGTGAAATGGTAGAATCTTTAGAAGCTGATTCTAAAGGTACATTGCAAAAAATAAATAAAACAGAAGGTGTCTTAGGATCTGCCAAGAATGTAGCAACAAGATTTTTAACAGGATTTAAAAACACTGGAAGTTTTAAAACTAAAGTTGCCCTCGGTGCCGGAGCCGTGATTGGTGGATTTGGAGCCGGTGCTCTTGTTAAACAATTTAGAAATGATGATCCTAGTACTTACTTAACTAACGAAGGTCAGATGGAAGGAATGTTAATTTCAGATGTTGAAGAAGCAGCAAGCAGAGTAGAAGACAATCCAATTTTAAATAATCAATTTAAATTAGAAGCATTGGCTGCTGCAGGAATTACTGCACCGATTGCAAAAGGTGTTTACAATACACAAAGATTTGGCACACCACAACTTCTTGAAACTCCAATGGAGTTAGATCAAGAAATGAAAACTCTTAAAAGAACTATAAGACAAATAACTCACCCAGGTGGTAAAAAAGCAAAAAGAATTGGAGCTGCTGCGCAAGAGACAATTAGAATGGCCAGACAAAGAATGGCTGAGTTAAATAAATATATAGTTGAAACTACAGACCCATTAATCTCAAGTGGTAAAGGTCCAATAAGATCTGCACTTGGTTTAAGTGGTGTCCTTGGAAAAGGGTTATGGGCATTAACTTCACCTATCGTAGCTTTACCATCAACTGCAATGTATATTGCAAAAGATAAGATGGAAGGCAAAAGTACAACTGATGCTTTAACAAATCCTTTAACTTATTTAGCTCCTGCATTTATGAATCAATCTGTAAAAGCTTTAGCAAAAGCTGGAGCGTCTAGAGGGTTGTTAGCAATCGCTGGAGCAGGTTTAGCTGGAACAGCGGCACTGCCGGCACTTTCAATTGCTTCAGGAATAGCTGCTGCAGGTTCGTTAGGTTACCAAGCATACAAAAAGTTTTTTGATAAAACAACAGACGAGGATTTTTTTAATAGATAATGGCAATCTCTAAAGCAAAACAAATAGCGGAATTAGTTAAAGGTGTTAACGCAACTTTAAAGGCTAGAGCTTTATCTGGAAAAGTTCAACAGATGACTACAGAGTCTGCACTGCCTAAAGAAGCATTCAATAGTTTTAGTAATGCAAGAATACCTAGAGCACCATTGATTGAAGATGATTTTGTAACAACAGCCTCTAAAATGAGTTTTGCAAAATCAGGATTAAATGCTTCTTTGTATAATAAAAGAAGATTGTTAAATGCTGTTGAAAATTGGAATAAAAATAAAAAATATACTTATTATAGAGGGGAAAATACTAGATCAAGTCCCTATAAACCAAAAGACCTTAGTTCACCTGAAGGAATACGTTATTTAGAAGGAGAAGAAAGTGTTTTAAAAAATATGGTCAACGCTGGTTTTAATAGAGGTATAAGAGGTGGTAGAAAACCAGTTGATAAATATAAAAGAGAATTTAGAGATGCATTTTTTTCAAATCGTCCTGAGATAGCTGATGCATATGCAAGAAGCGATAAGTTAGGTATTCCAATAATTAAAAAAATTCAATTAAACAAAGAACAGATTCAAAGAGGTATGGAACGTAATTTTGAAAATAACACAGCTGCGGGTCAAGAAGATATTATACTTGATTTACAATTACTTGATAAAGCAACAAGATCTTTTTGGAGAGGTATAGCTAGAAAGTTTCAAAAATATAATAAGGGCGGTTTAGCAACGGTATTAAAAATATGAAAAATAAAACTCTTGTTGCAAATATGCAACATGTTAAAAGGGATCAAATCCCACCACTTAAGGGACCTGACTCACAAGGCTTGAATGTTCCATTAAAACAAGCTACAACAATAAAGAACTCGGAGAATATAAATGGCAGATATGGACAAAGCTCTACCAAACGTAGAGACAGAACTTAAAATACCTAACGACGAAGAAGTAGCATTAGCAGAACAGTCAGTAGCTGAGGAACAAGTTAGTCCTGAGGACATTGATGTAGTTCAAGAAGAAGATGGTGGAGCTACAATTAATTTTGACCCAGCAGCAGTTAATCAAGAGGGCGGAGAAGGTCACGGAGATAACTTAGCAGAATTATTGCCTGAATCAGTCTTAGGAAAACTAGGCTCAGACCTAGCAGAAAATTATTCAACATACAAATCTGCAAGAAAAGATTGGGAAGACAGTTATACAAAAGGTTTAGATCTTTTAGGATTTAAATACGAAAACCCAACTCAACCCTTTCAAGGAGCTAGTGGTGCAACTCACCCAGTTCTTGCAGAAGCAGTTACACAGTTTCAAGCGCAAGCTTACAAGGAATTATTACCAGCTACAGGACCAGTACATACTCAAACTATTGGTTTAGCTAGTAGACAAAAAGAAGACCAAGCACAACGTGTTAAAGAATTCATGAACTATCAACTCATGGACGTGATGAAAGAGTACGAACCCGAGTTCGATCAAATGCTTTTTTATCTCCCTCTTAGCGGCTCTTCGTTTAAGAAAGTTTATTACGATGAACTACTTGGAAGAGCCGTTTCAAAGTTTGTACCAGCTGACGACCTGTTAGTCCCCTATACGGCAACATCTTTACAAGATGCGGAAGCTATTATTCATGTCATTAAAATGTCAGAGAATGATTTAAGAAAAAAACAAGTAGCAGGGTTCTATGTTGATATAGAACTTACACCTGGCTACAATGAAGAAACAGAAGTAGAAAAAAAAGAAAGAGAACTAGAAGGTGTTAAAAGAACTAGAGACGAGGATGTCTTTACTGTTTTAGAAATACACACAGATTTAGATTTAGAAGGATTTGAAGATAAAGATACTGGTGGAGATGAAACAGGAATTAAACTTCCATACATTGTAACAATAGAACTTGGAAGTAGAGAAGTATTATCAATTAGAAGAAACTATAGTGCAGAAGATCCAACTAAAGCAAGACAGGATTATTTTGTACACTTTAAATTTTTACCTGGAATGGGTTTTTATGGTTTTGGTTTAATTCATATGATCGGTGGACTGTCTAGAACAGCAACCACTGCATTAAGACAATTATTGGACGCAGGTACTTTAAGTAACTTGCCTTCAGGATTTAAACAACGTGGAATACGTGTTAGAGATGAGGCTCAGTCAATACAGCCTGGCGAATTCAGAGATGTCGATGCACCTGGTGGAAACATTAAGGATGCATTTATGCCTTTACCATTTAAAGAACCTTCACAGACTTTATTGCAGTTGATGGGTGTAGTGGTTTCGGCAGGGCAACGATTTGCCGCCATCGCTGACATGCAAGTCGGGGACGGCAACCAGCAAGCAGCTGTTGGGACGACTATAGCCCTATTAGAGCGAGGCTCTAGGGTCATGTCAGCCATACATAAAAGATTGTATGTGGCTATGAAAAGCGAATTTAATTTATTGGCAGGAGTTTTTAAAACTTATTTACCACCTGAATATCCTTATGATGTTGTTGGTGGACAAAAAAATGTTAAGGTTGCAGATTTTGATGACAAGGTAGATATTTTACCTGTTGCAGATCCAAATATTTTTTCTCAATCGCAAAGAATATCTCTTGCACAAACAGAATTACAACTTGCACAGTCAAATCCACAAATGCATAATTTATATGAAGCATACAGACACATGTATGAAGCAATTGGTGTAAAAAATATTGATCAAATATTGCCACCACCACAACAACCGGCACCAATAGACCCAGCACAAGAAAATATTATGTCAATGTCTAATAAACCGTTCCAAGCTTTCAAAGGACAAGACCACCAAGCACATATTACAACTCATTTAAATTTTATGTCGACTAGTTTAGCTAGAAATAACCCAGTTGTACTTGGTGCATTAGAAAAAAATATCTTTGAACACATTTCTTTGATGGCACAAGAGCAAATTGAAGTTGAAATGAGAGAAGAACTTGGACAATTGATGCAACTTCAACAACAAATCCAACAAAATCCTCAAATGGGACAAAATCCACAGGTTCAACAACAAATGATGCAAATGTCTATGGCTATGGAGTCTAGAAAAGCTAAATTAATTGCTGAAATGACCCAAGAATTTATGGAAGAAGAAAATAAAATTATGGGTGACATGGCAAACGATCCAATTGCAAAATTAAAGTCTAGAGAACTTGATTTAAGAGCTATGGACGACCAAAGAAAAATAGATGAAGGTCAAGAACGTATAAATATAGATAAAATGAAGGCTATGATGAATCAAAACCAACATGAAGACAAATTAGAGCAAAATGAAGAGTTAGCAGAACTTAGAGCAGACACTTCTTTGGAAAAAACACAGATGGGTATTGACTCTAAACGAGAAAATGACCTTATGAAACAAATGGACGTTAGGATCTTGAAAGGTCCAAGAAGATAGTATATAATAATAGCATAGGAGAAAAATATGAAACCAAAAGACTTTTTTACAAAAAACAATCCAAGATATGTTGGTCCTGTTGTATCAGATACACCTAGAGCAGATGGTACTAATACATGTAACATTAACTCAGATGGATTTTCAAAAGAAGTAGAGATTAAAGCACCTTTAGGACAACCGACTATTAATAAAGTTGGTGGACAAAAGAGAATGCTTGCTTCAAAGAAATCTTCCGTTAAGTGGTATTAACATGTGGTTATCGGCAATTAAATTAGCCGTTTCTGCTGGTAGTAAAATTTACGCTAACAAGCAAAGAACAAAGATGGCTATGTCAGACGCGCAGTTAATGCACGCTGAAAAGATGGCTACTGGTGCGGAAGCTTACCAGGGAAAATTATTAGAATCTAGACAATCAGATTGGAAAGACGAATTTATTTTGCTTTTACTTTCGGTCCCCATCGTAATGTTGGGATGGTCTGTCTGGTCAGATAATCCTGTACACATGGAGAAAATGGAGTTATTCTTTGTGCACTTTGGAAATTTACCGCTTTGGTATCAAACAATTTTTGTCGGAGTAATTGCGAGCGTCTATGGACTTAAGGCAACACATCTGATAAAGAATAAATAACAACGGAGATAATATTATGAGAAATGATTACGGAAATAGACAAAAAAGAAACATGGGTGGTTCTATGAACACTGCTAGAAAAGACATGGCTTCTGGTTATTATCCATCAGATATGGGTATGGCCGGTGGTGCTATGTATAAAAAAGGCGGAAAAGTTAAAAAGAAAAAGAAAACTAAAAAATAATGTTTAAGAAACTTATAGAAAAATTATTTGGAAGAAGATGTGCTTGCACAACTCAATCTATGTGTGAACACTTAAATACTCATACTAAAAAAGTAGTAGAGTATTGTTTAGATTGCAACAAAGTAATGGAGGAAAAATAATATGACGGGAAAACCAATAAGCAAAAGTAAAAACAAAGGACTAGCTAAACTAGCTAAAAAGAAACCCGAGTTAGCAAAAAAATTTGGATACAATCCAAAAAGAATGGTTGCTAAAAAAGGTGGTAGAGCATAATGGCTAAACGTGGTTTGTACGCGAATATTCACGCGAAAAAAAAGAGAATCGCTGCTGGCTCAGGTGAGAAAATGAGAAAACCTGGAACTAAAGGCGCACCAACAAAAGCTAACTTCGTAAGATCAGCTAAGACTGCAAAGAAACCTAAAAAGAAAAAATAATGGCTTCTGCAGCTTGGACTAGAAAAGAAGGTAAATCCAAATCAGGTGGATTGAATGCTAAAGGTCGTGCTAGTTATAAAGGTGGTACACTTAAAGCACCGACAAAATCTAAAACAAGTTCGAGAAGAAAATCATTTTGCGCTCGTATGGGTGGAATGAAAAAGAAATTAACTTCAGCAAAAACAGCAAGAGATCCCAATAGTAGAATTAATAAATCATTGAGGAAATGGGACTGTTAATGAGACAAGCTTTATTAGACGCATTAGAAGCAAGGTATGAAGCAGAAGTAGCTGAAGCCCATGCAATCATTAAAATATTCTTAGAGAATCCGGTCGGAATCGGCGAGCATCCGCAGCATCTAGATGAACTAGATAAACAATTTGAGAAAATTGCAAACGCAGAAGAAAAACTTGAAGCATTAAAAAGTTTTCATATAGAAAGGAAGGAAATGTAATGGACGAAATGACATTTATAGAAAAGATAAGAAAAATAATAAAGATGAGACACGATGATATGGTATCAGCCATGGCATCTGGAGGTGTTGACAATATGGAAAAATACAACTATATGTTAGGACAGATACGAACGTATCAATATTTAAGTCAGGAAATATCCAGCCTGCTAAACAAAAAGG
>Ga0208899_1002357_pt1 | contig 12655 bp, 8 predicted proteins | sample VirMetDEL_Nov_24_FD_184518 | JGI IMG/M metagenome (GOLD analysis project Ga0208899, IMG submission 184518) | Aqueous microbial communities from the Delaware River and Bay under freshwater to marine salinity gradient to study organic matter... | ecosystem: Environmental > Aquatic > Marine >... | reverse complement strand
AATGCTTGAGCTTGTAGCATAACCTTCCTTCTGGTTCGGGGTGGCGGGCATTCCTTTGTCCATAGTAGCCCGCCGCCCCTTTACCAGACTGACACCATGTCTCTTACATTATCAACTAAACTCGAAGCCGTTAATGAGATATTAGGGGCCATTGGTGAAGCACCAGTAAACACACTGAATGCGGGATCAGGTAAACCCATTCAAGCAGTACAGGCAGAAACACTGCTCGATAACACCAGTAGGGAAATACAATCAAAGGGGTGGCACTTCAATAGCGAGAAAAAATACACGCTAACCAGGGCAAACGACAACACGATCACCGTGCCGAGCAACACGCTCCAGGTGGACACGGAGGTAAATAAGTATATCGACATTGATATCGTGCAGCGTGGCACAAGCCTGTACGACAGAAAGAACCATCGTAGTACCTTTACGCAGGATTTGGAAGTAGACATCGTATTCCTGCTAGACTTTACAGAACTGCCAGAACAATTCAGGCAATGGATTACTATACGTGCAGCACGTAAGATGGCAGCAAGATTCGTCGGAAGTGGCGAGATTGAAGTCTTTACGTTGCGGGATGAAATGGAAGCGAAGGCAATGGCAAGACGCAGTAATGCCAAGAATGCTGACCACACAATATTTGACAACGAACTGTCCACCATTACGCTTCGCAGATAATGCCACTTGTAAACACCAGCATACCCAATCTGGCACAAGGTGTATCACAGCAACCTGATAACCTTAGATTTGCTGGACAACATGAGGCACAGGAGAATATGCTCAGTAGCGTGGTCGATGGATTACGCAAAAGACCATTCACTGAATTTGTTGGGGAACTAGGTAGTGATCGTGATATACACCCAGACAGCTTTGTGTACCTAATAAATAGGGACGCAAGCAATCGGCATGTGCTAGTTATCGAACCAAGTGGAGAGAGTCAGAACCCGAAGATATACGATACCGCAGATGGTAGTAGTGTAAACCTGTATGATGCTTCTACTGGAACCAGCACCACAGGTATCAACCCAAGCTACTTGCAAGACACGAATCCAAGGGAGAACCTGCGAGCCTTAACAATAGCAGATACTACATTCATCCTGAACAAGACGCAAACGATCAGTGCGTTGGGGACGAATAGTGATTCTCAAGTCAAGAAGGCAGTGGTGTTCGTAAAGCAAGGTGCATACGCTACAGATTATAGTGTTGATATTGAGGTTGATGGAGAAATTAAATACTCCAGATATAAATCAGGAGATGGAATAAGCAATGGCGTATCTGAAGTGAATACCGTTGCCGTTTCATCACATCTAAAAGGATATGCAGCAAAGGCAGAAGGTGCTATTTCTGAAGTTATTGCCCAAGGAATAGATGCGGCGATAAATGACTCTTCTCATACAGGGATAAGAACTACATTGGCACAATTAAGTGGCGTAGAGACATCAAACTATGTTAATGCCACAAACGCTAGTGCAATATTGATTGAATACACTGGAGTAAATAGTTTTAATCTAAAAGTACATGATGGTATTGCCGATCAAGGACTAGGATTGATTTATGATGAGGTAGATAGTATTACGGATCTTCCTCAAAAGTGCTTTGCAGGTATTAAGGTAAAAATAAAAGGTAGCACTGAAACAGCACAAGATGACTATTATGTAGAATTTCAAACAAAAGAAGGTGCTGAGTTTGATGGTACTATAAAAGAAGTTCAATTATACTATAAAGGAGCGGGATATACTGATAACACTGGCTACGCTCTCGGAATCACTGGTGATGGCACAGGTGCAACAGGTACTTTTGATGTCGTATCAGGAAAGGTAGAGAATATTGTCATAACAAATGCAGGTACGGGATATACTTATCGACCTGATTTAGATTTCTCAGCAGCAGGAGGATCGACTCAAGCAGAAGCGTATGCTATATTGCAGCCATATGGAGAAGGTTCATGGGTAGAGACGATTGCACCAGACACACCTACGGCACTTACGGCAACGGATATGCCTTACAAGCTGCTGCCACAACCAGCAGGGCAAATCAAAGACCTAACAATCGCAGCAGTTGGCAGTGGTTATTCGGACGGGAATCTAATTTTTACAGGTGGTACTCCCACAACGGAAGCGACAGGCACATACACAGTAACCGCAGGCGAGGTTACCAGTGTGACTATCACAAACTACGGCAGTGGATACACTTCTGCACCAACCATAAGCTTTAGTGCTGGTGGTAGTGGTGCATCTGTGACAGCAACAATAACTGATGGCAGTGAATACTACATCAACACCAACACTTGGGGAACCCGTCTTGTAGGTGATACGGAAACCAACCCAGACCCAAGCTTTGTAAGCACGGCAATTGAAACAAGGACTATCGAGAATATCTTCTTCTGGAAAAACAGACTTGGATTCCTCAGTGGTCAAAATATTATCTTCTCGGAAGCGGATGAATACTATAACTTCTTCCGCACCACAGTCTTACAGCTACTCGACTCCGCACCGATTGATGTGGGTATCTCCCATACGAAGGTCAGTAACCTCAAGCACGTTTCCACATTCCAAGAGAAGTTGATTGTGTTTAGTGATGAGACGCAGTTCGTTATCAAAGGTAATGAACTACTGACACCTAAGACAATCAACGTCACGCCGACAACGGAATACACGGCACTTGCTGGAGTGGAGCCATTGACGCAGGGTAACTTTATCTACTTCCCATTTCCACGTAACAGCTACAACGGAGTCAATGAGTACGCTATTGATCTAAACACCGACACATTCAGGGGTGAGGAGATTACAGGACAAGTGCCTAAGTATATCCCCGCCAATATTAAGCAGTTAGTTGGATCACCAACAGAGGACATCATAGTAGCCACCACAAGCAACGGTAGCGGCACTACCGACCTCTACGTATATAAATACTTCTGGCGTGGCAATGAGAGGGTACAGAGTGCTTGGAGCAAGTTCACATTCCAAGACGATATAGTACATGCTTTTTTTATTGAAAGCGACCTGTACTTGGTAACGGAAGACGGTACGAATACACACCTTGAGAAAATGTCTTTGGAGAGTGGGCTTGTAGACACTGGAGAATCTTACGCAATCCATTTAGATAAAAGACGTGCAGTGTCGGGCCTCTCTCCATCTTATGATGCTGGCACTGACAAGACCACGATTGATGCAGGGTATCCGATTACTAATGCGGAAGTGTGGTCACAGGGGGGAACCAAGGCAACGAAAGATGCTAGCAGTTCAGGCAACACCATCGTAGTCAATGGTGACTACACACAGGAACCAACATTAGACTTCAGTGCATCATCGGGAGGTAGTGGAGCTTCTGGTACAATTAGCTATGATTCCGATGGAACGATCACAGGTATTGCAGTAGCAGCAGGAGGTGGTTCTTACACTAATGGCACAGGCTTTACTCTTACAATCACAGGCGGCAATCCTACTACCGCAGCAACCGCAACCTTTGATGTCTCAGGTAATGCAGTTACGGCAATCACTGTAACCAATGGAGGTGCAGGATACCAACGGGAAGCATACGTAGGAATACCGTACACAGGCTCAGTTACTCTTACTCGTCCTACAGTAAAGCAATCAGCAGATGGCAATGGTAGATCCGTATCAGGATACTCTCACCAGATTGTACGTAACGGCTCAATCGAATACGCCAACACTGGACACTTCAAAGTAAGCGTTGCTACCAAATTCCGCAGCAGTTACGAACACATCTTTAACGCAAACATACTCGGAGCAAACACACTACTTGGACAACTCGTGTTGCAAGATGGTACATTCCAGTTTCCAGTATATTCCAATGTGAACGACATTACTATTACCATCACTAGCGAATCTGCTTTACCAATACAGTTACTTGCGACAGAGTTTGAAAGCACAGTCGCCTCACGAAGCAGGAGGATTGCAACATGATCGTTACCGAATACCCGAATTGCAGCATAAGCCTGATGGAAGAGTCGGACATAACCGAGTTGGCAGAGAACCTACGCAACCAGGATGTCATTGAGATTTCAGGACTAGGAGCCACAAATGAATTTGCATGCCAGCAGTCCTACCTAAACTCAAACAAGAAGTTTACGGTACGCTTGAATAACAACAAGCTTGTTGCTTGCTTTGGTGTTGGCTCAGTAACCGACGACATTGGTATGATCTGGATGCTAGGCACTAAGTACATGAAGAACATTAAGCAAGTCCTACTAAGGCATGGCAGGGATTGGGTGACGCATTTAATGATAGGGTATGACTTTGTTTACAATGTGGTACACTTAGCCAACACTGTGAGCATTCGTTGGCTCAAGTGGCTTGGTGCAAAGTTCTTAGACAATCCAGCACCAGAAGGGTATCAATACTTTAGATTAGGAGGGGATGCGTAATGTGTTGGTTCGCAGCATTAGGTGCATTAGCAACAGGAACATCTACCGCAGGAGCAAGTGCGGCTCTTGCAGCAACACAAACCGCAGTCGGTGCATCACTAACCGCCTCGATAGGATCAGCCGCAGCAGGTATTATCGGGCAAACACAGCAAGCTCGCCAGCAACGTAAGTACCAAGCCGCAGCCTCGGAAGCAGAGCAAGTACGCTTACAACAGCAACTCCAGGCAATGCGTGTAAAGCAAGACCAGGAAATGCAAGCAAGGCAGAGTGAACTATTTGCAATCCAGCAACGTGCAAGGGCAAGTGTAGCTAGAGCAACGGTAGCTTCTGGAGAGGCTGGAGTATCAGGAAGCAGTGTTGATTTACTACTTGATGACTACTACAGGCAGATGGGTAATTACCAGTATGCACTTACAAGGGAGCAAGGGTTCCAAGATGTAGCTTATGGATTCCAGACTCAAAGTGCGATTACTGGCAGTCAGCAAACGCAGATCGGAATTAACCGACCCGTCAATGCACCAAGCTTCCTTGAGGCAGTAACTTCAATAGGTGCTTCTATACCACAAGGTATGGCACAAGGAATCACTATAGCACAAGCAAGGGGAGGTTCTATAACCAATACACCAAGTACAGCTAATACTACTGATTTTATCTAAGGGATCACTCACCTAATGGCACAGAGAAGAATATTTCAAGCAAGCAGGGAAGAAGTAAGCGACCTTCCTGTACGAGGATTAAGTCCAGCCAATGTTGTAGGAGGTCAGTACAGGGTGGCAGTACAGCAAGCACCTGAGAGCGGTTACACTAAACTTGCCCGATCATTGAGCAATGTCAGTGCAGGACTGCAAGCATACGCAAAGGCAGGGGAAACTGTGTCTGAGATGTATGAGCAGGAGTTGCAAGGCATGACCCTAGAGCAGATCAAGGCAGAGCAAGCCAAGATGCAGAAACGCCTTGATGGTGCGGAACGTAAAGGAATACTGTCATTCTTTGGCAATCCCCTGAATTGGGAGCGTAACGAAAAGGCATTAGGAAAGCGATATGCACAGTTATTGCATGATGATACGGTTTCCAGCAAGGGCAGGTTTTATAGCCCGAAGACAGGAGACGACCGACTGCCAGTTAGTGATATTTTACAGGACGAACGCAACCGCTGGTTGACTAATAATATTGAGTTGATGCAGAACCCTATCATGCTTCAGGCGTTTGAGGGTGAGTGGCAGCAACGGTCACGGATGCTGGAGCAAAGATTTAACGACCAGAAGCGTAAACAGTTCTTAGAAAATAACACAAGATCTAGCACTACGAGTATCGTTTCTGCATTTATTGGGGCAGAAGATTCATTGGACGAGAATGGGGAAATTGTTTTAGATGAGACACAGCAGGAGTTAATCACCCAAGCTTGGTCAGATATGAATGGCTTGTCAGTCAACGACCAACTCAAAGTTATACAAACTTCCGCAAAGATGTTAGCGTATGAGAGTCCAGCACTTGCACATAAGTTTCTAGAATATATGGAGGGACAGACTGTAGGAGGGGCCACATACTCAACATACAGTGCTGATATTATTGCAGCAAGGGAGATTATTGAGCGTATTGAAAAGCAAGATCAGCAAGATAGTATTGACGAGCATGTAGAGCAAAAGAAGAAAAGCCGAGCATTGGCAGATGTATCAATCGCTGACTATACCACAGGTGTTTCTATCCTAACAAGTGGTCGCCCATTTAAGTGGAATGGGAATACATACGAGAACACCACCGAGTTTCGCAATGACTTTAGGGTGTTTGCACAAAATGGTGCAGGTAAAGGGGATCGGTTGGCATCAAAGATGATACTTGATGACATGGAGTCCGTTCGTGATTTAAGTCCTAGCAGTCAAGCAAGAGCATTTATCGAAAGGAACGGTGACTCTGAGCAGATAATCAACAACCAAAGATCTGTGCTGAATGCGTACCTAGAATCACTAAATGAAGATGAACAACTCGATCAAAGGGCTTCTTCTGATTTGCTTTTAGAATTTGGGGAGGCATTGCTTGTAAAGCAAACCGAGTTATCTCATGCACTTGCAACTAATGATCCTACTGCTGAGTACTTTGGGGACGATGAAACAAGGGAAAGAATCTATGCTCAGGATCCATTTAGTAAAGCCACTACATACAAGCGTGTGTTTAATGAGCAAGCTAAAATCCTATTAGATGACTTCCGATTAAAAGCTGATAATCTTCGTTCTGCAACTGACAAAATCAAAGAGGATAGGGATACACAGGAAATTGAACCAAAGAAGGAGGAGTTGCGTCCTGTAAAGATTGGCAATAAGAAAGGCATAGATCGTGTTAGTGCGATGGAGGCAAACCTTAAAGCAATTATTTATGGCGATGAGAATGTAGCATCGAAAGCGGCAGACATTCTTTGGACAGACTACGATACCGAAGATATTCGCAATATCGCCAATGGTACAACCAAATGGAAAAAACAACCATCTTTAAGAACTTATGTAGGAACACAAGGCCCGTATGATGTAGAATTGGGAGGAGAAGAGTACACTGACGATGAACGTGCGGCATTTGAGAAGTTCTACCTCAAGGTCAAGGCACTAGATGGTGCATTCACTGACCTTCACTTGATGAAAGAAACATCTACCAAAGGTGTCTACATGGATACTGAACAGCTTGGCGGCTCGAAAACACGCACAAATTACGAAGTGGATGCAAGTAAGCTTAATATTTCCGTACACAGAATCCTAACAAGGGAAGAGGTGGAGCGTGGCGACCCCAATCAGGAGTCTGTTAAGATCAAGGCAGCTCGTCTTGGTGAGAATGGCGTGCCACCTGCTCAACTTATTCAGGAGCAAAAGCTTTTGTATGAAAAACTGAAACCTTTATTTGATAGAATAGATAACCGATAATGGCTAACGATCCTTTACAGAGTCAAGTTGATGACCCTAATATCTTTGTTGATGTATTAGCCGCACCATTCAGAGGTGTTGAGGGTGCATTGCAAAACACATGGGGGTTAGCCGACTTCCTTACAGGGGATATTCTGCCTGATTGGGACACTAGATTACTAGGTACAAGTGAGACTTTTGCAGGTGGCATGGTTGAGGGAGCATCACAATTCCTGACAGGATTCATCCCGATCATGGGACAAGCCAGCAAGATTGGAGCATTAGGGAAATCAGGTACAATACTTAGGAAACTTTCTGAGAGTCAGATTGCCCGAAGTGCAGCAGCAGGTATAGTTACTGACTTCACTGTCTTTAATGAGCAGGAGCAACGGTTATCCAACTTAATCCAACAGTTCCCAGATCTACAAAACCCTGTCACTGAGTTCCTTGCAGCAGACGAAGATGATGGATTGATCGAAGGCAGGCTTAAAAACGCATTAGAAGGGTTAGGGTTAGGTGTTGCTGTTGATCTCATGTTTCGTGGAATTAAGGGCATACGTGCGGGACGCAAAGCAAAGGCAAATGGCAGCACACCTGATGATGTGATTGAACAAATGGCAATGCCACTCAGCAGGTCAGACCAAGTGCAACCTGGTGGTGTTGTCCAGATTGATGAAACTGTATTTAGGTCAGAAGCAGAAGAGGTATTTAAGGAGTTAGAATTTACACAAGAAAAGACTCTCGAAGAGGAAGTTGATGATTTGTACCAAACCTATCAGGATAGGTATAAGCCTAATGCAGAAGCCACTCAAAAAGGAACGCCTAAGAAGGAAAAGAAACCTCAAGCTGAATCAGAAACCTTCGAGTATAACTTAAAGGAAGGTAGCGAGATAAAGTTCACTAGCGAGGAGGCTAGAAAGAAAGCAGATGAATATACAGACTCTTTAGTAGCCCAACTTTACCAAGGGGATTCAGGCTTTCAGGGTGACATCGGTAGGGGTGGCGACCAAATGGGTATCTTTCGTTCTGAAGTCGATGATATGGGGGCATTACGTATGCTCTATGATAAGATCAAGCGGCAAGAAAGGATTAAACCAGAGTCAACAACAAAAGCGGACGTAGACTTTAGTAAAGCACAGGCAGATGAGTATGAGAAACTACGTGCAACCATGTCACCAGAAGCTCGTAGGGCATGGGATGATTTATGGTTAAAGAAAGCAGATAGCGAGATTGAAAAGGCAGACCAGTATATCTCTTTTGCACGTAGCTTTCGACTAATCCTTAGCAATAAGGTCAAGTCAATGGTCAAGGTTGCACAGGATTTTAATATCTCTGACGTTGAGCGTAAGGCACAAATTGCAGCATGGGCCGATAATATCTACAACTTCCAAGCAAGAGAGCAAATGCTTGCCCGACAAATGGGTAGAGGTTTACGTGATGTGCAATTCTTTCGTGCTGGTAAACCACTCAAGGCTACGCCTATTGAGGAGTTGCGTACTGGAGGCAGGGAATTTAGCGAAGCATGGTTGCGTAATCGTCGCAAGGAATGGATTGATAAGATTGTTGCCATTATAGACCAAGGTGGATCAGAGGAGGATATTATCCGTAAGGTACTAGGCATTACCGAGAAGACAAAAGGTGGCAAATGGGATATGGCTAAGGAGTATTGGATTAACAACTTGCTCTCTGGTATCCCTACTCAAATGGTCAATATTCTTGGTGGTGGCTTAACAACACTACTGGACACTGCTGAACAATCCATAGGTGCTTTAATGTCTGGTCGTCCAGATGTCGCAAAAGCGGCACTCAAAAGCACATTCACTATGGATGCGTGGCGAGAAGCATGGAAATGGGGCAAGCAATCACTTAAAGAAGATCAGCAATTCCTTATGCCACAGGCTAATGCTGCGTTAGACTTGCGACCAAAGGCAGCCATTACCTCCGAGTCGGTAGCAAGGGAGTTCCCTGTACTTGACCCTATACTTGGTGTCGATAAGCCGTTTTATGATACATTCAACAAGATCGCAAATGTAATGCGTTGGCCTAGTCGTGGACTTTCTGGTGCTGATGAATTTTTCAAGCAACTAAATGCAAGGCGAGCTGCAAAATACAAAGCATCACTTGAGGGTATAGAGGCTGGAATTGTAGATCCTAAGAAGCTTGCCGAGTACGTAAACAAGAAGATTGAGAAGGTTATCACAGAAGGTGGAGAACTTTACAGTCAACACACGGTAGCTAAGAAGGCATTCCTCAAGGCTAGGCAACGTGAGTTATCGGATGAGGCTACAATAGCTTACGTCAACAAATACGTAAAAGAAAACTTTGACCCGAATGCAAGTGCGTTGGCAAGGTACGCAAAGGATGTTGCAGAGGAAATGACATTCACTAAGGACTTTGAATCTAATACATTGACTGGCGACCTAATGGCGATGGTGCAAAGAAATCCAGTAATGTCATTTGTGATACCATTCATTCGCACACCTGCACGTATTCTTGAGTATGCGACAAGGCGTACATTTGTAGGTATGTTTATGAAGCGGGATGGACTAAGCTTGCTGGATGAACTTCGTAGTACCGACCCAAGAATCAAAGCAGCAGCACTCGGTAGGGTTACGACTACTGCAACAGCAATGGCATCAGTATTTCCAGTTCTTTCGTTCTTTAGTGATCGGTTTACTGGTGGAGGCCCAACAGATCCAGATAAGCGGAAGAGACTTGAAGAGGCAGGTTGGCAACCATACAGTTTCAAATTACCAGAAGCAGCAGGAGGTGGTTATCTTGCATTCAATAGGCTTGATCCACTTGGTACTATTATCGGTGTTTATGCTGATATTAACGACCTGACAAGGGAAGGTGTTGAGGTTAATCAGGAACCAATAGAGTGGCTAGGTATGGCACTTCTTACATCCTTGGTTCGGAATATCACCAACAAATCCTATCTTGCAGGTATTGAGCAATTTACAGAAGCAATCTCCGATGAATCAGGTAGAGGCATTACTAGGTTTGCAGCAAACTTAGCCACAGGGTTTGTTCCGTTCTCTGGACTTGCCCGATCAGGTTTACAAAACATTTCTGGTGCTATCATGGACGAGAACTCTGCTAAGGAGTTGCGTAATATTGGTGATCGTCTTAGGCAGTTTGATCCACTTGGTTCTGGATTTAAGCTCGATCCACGCAGGAACCTTATCGGAGAGGAGAAGGAGATTGAAGGAGTATTTGGTACTAGGGCTACAAATGCGATCAATCCACTACGTTACAAGTCAGGCAAAAACGATGAGGTGTTGGATGAAATTGCAAACCTAGATCATTCATTTTCTACACCATCACCTAACTATAGAGGCTTGATTAACCTTACAGAGTACACGAACAACAAAGGACAGTCGGCACATGACCGAAGGCTTGAGTTGATGGGTACTGTAAAGATTAAAGGCAAGACATTAAGAGAGTCATTGCAAACACTGATCCGATCTAGGGAATACCAAAAGCATTCACCAAGAAGTGAACCAGGATTACCATCGCCACGCATTCGCATGATAAATACCATACTGTCCCGCTATCGTGCTGAAGGCTTAGAGAGGACACTGAAAGAGTATCCTGAACTCAATGATTTTTACAAACAATACCGAGAAGTACAACGTCAACAACGACAAGGTGCAGAACTCGACAACTTAATACAGACACTTAACTTCTAACTATCATGGCAATATTCATAGACTACACAGGCGACGGTACAAGGACTGACTTCCCTTTCAGTTTCCCGTATTTACAGGAATCACACGTCATCCTTGACATCGACGGAGTGCAGTACGACACATCCAGTACAGGCGGAACATATACATTTACCATTGAGTCAGGCCCACTTGTTAGAGTAACACCTGCACCTGCAAATAATGCGGTCATTCGCATATACCGCAACTCAAGAGGATTGAATAATGCTGACCTCGATGCCTTGTATGACTTTACGGACGGTTCTGTCGTTACCGAGGATCAGCTTGATGGGATCTACTTACACAATCTGTACTTAGCACAGGAAAGCACTCAGGAAAAGATTAACAGCATCGGAGCAGCAGCAGGGAGTGTATTGATTTACGATGCCACTAATAAGAATTGGAAAGTGTTGCCACTAAACCTACAGTATGACGCTACGAATGATACGGTAGGTATTGGTGGTGCGGCAGCAACTGACTACAAACACAAACTACATGGTGATCTGCTTGTTGAGCAAACGGGAACTGCCAATGGTGCTGTTGTGACTATTCAAAATACCGATGCCACAAATGACGATGCTGTGCTGATTCTAGCATCACAAGATCCAAAAGTACAGCACTATGATACAAACGGATCAACTGATAAGAAATATTTCTTAACAAAGTACGGTGATGGAACTTTAACTTTCATTGCACAAAATGATGCAGGTACGGAAAAGACAAACATCCCGCTAAGGTTGGTAGAGAATGGCTCAACTATTCTTGGAGGTGAGTCATCTGATGGAGCAATTGGTGGTTATACTCATACAATCTATGGTGACATTATCATGCAAGATGATAGTACTGAGGCTACACTTACCGTACAGAATACAAATGCAGGGGAGTATGCCGCAGTATTGCGGTTGATTGCAGATGCCCCTACAGTAGTTTGGAACGACGATGGTGGAGCGACAGACCAGAAATTTTTACATGCTGGCTTTGGAACGGGATCTTTGGATTTTACTTTCTACAGTGATGCAGGTTCAGCTTATGCCACTCCACTCCAATTGACGACTAATGGATCTACGGCTGGAGTTAAGCTTAATGCACTACCTACGTCAGACCCTGCTGTAGCTGGGCAGTTATGGCGTGATGGCACAGATCTTAAAGTAAGCCTAGGATAATGAGCAATAACCGAAAAAAACTAGAAGAACTCCACACCGTAATCTGTGAGAGTCTTACGGAATCCATCCAACTCATGAAGGGCATGGAACCCAAAGACCGTAATGCAGCACTCTACAATGCCGCTATCGGACTACTCAAGAATAGTGGAGTGAAGGCAGACGTGGAAGATGACAACAGTGCAGCAAGGGAACTACTGAAGTCACTACCATTCCCGACACAGGAAGAGAGAGAGCAGGACCAGGCATTCGGATAAGTGAACGTAGCACCAGAACTGAAGGACTTTAAAAATTTTCTGTGTCTTATTTGGAGGCACTTGTTGCTACCTGACCCTACGCCGATCCAGTATGATATTGCCGACTTCATGCAGAACGGGCCTAAACGTTCGGTAGTAGAAGCGTTCAGAGGCATAGGGAAATCCTGGATATGTTCTGCATTCGTAGTACACCAACTGTACCTTGATCCATCGAAGAACATCCTGGTTGTATCAGCATCAAAGACACGGTCTGACG
>Ga0208899_1002349_pt1 | contig 12677 bp, 9 predicted proteins | sample VirMetDEL_Nov_24_FD_184518 | JGI IMG/M metagenome (GOLD analysis project Ga0208899, IMG submission 184518) | Aqueous microbial communities from the Delaware River and Bay under freshwater to marine salinity gradient to study organic matter... | ecosystem: Environmental > Aquatic > Marine >... | reverse complement strand
CAGTTGGTGCTACTACGCCCTCTACTGGATCTTTTACTGACTTAACAGCAACAGGGACTGTAACGCTAACTAGCGCTATTTTAGAAACAGGAGTTAGTGGAACTGCTGTATTAGACGACGATACTTTTGCTACTGCTTCAGCAACAACACTAGCTACTTCTGAGTCTATTAAAGCATACGTAGACAGCGGAATAGCAGCTTCCGGTGTTGCTGGAATTACTTCTGCTTCTACGTCAGGAACAGCTATAGATATAAGCTCTAGTAATCTCGTTGGAATTGGCGGTTCTGCTGTAGACTATGCTGGACTGTCAGTCACTGGACGCGCAAGAGCAACAACTGGTTTTTACGCTTCTGAATTTAAAGGCGATGACGATTTAACGCAAACTAATTCTCTTACAGATTCTGTAAATTTTGCTTCTAACGGTGCTACCAATAACTCTGGAACGGCTACATCAGGCGCTGTTACTATCAATACCGGAACCGCCGTTTCAAACAACGCGTCGCAAGCAACAAGCGGCACAATTAGAATATATACAGGAACGGCTGCTTCTTTTGCAGTTGATCCTCTAGATCCTGATGGACCTTCAACAGCAGGCAAGGTGTACATTCAGAACGAAACAAGTAAAGGAATTGTTGTAGAACATACAGGAGACGTTGAAATAAAAGGAGATGTAATTGTGATGAGTAATCTTCCTACATCGGATCCTTTTAACGCCGGTCAACTATGGAACCAAAACGGAACTCTTAAGGTGAGTGCTGGTTAATATGTGGCAGGCACTTATATCGCCAATTACTAGCCTTCTTGGTCAGGTTCTTAAGAACAAGGCTGAAGAAAAAGCTGCTGTGCATACAGCCAAGATGGAAGTTATTAAGAACACTGCATCTTGGGAGCAGCTTATGGCGCAAGCTAGTGCTACTTCGTGGAAGGACGAGTGGTTTACTTTGTTGCTAAGTGCGCCCGTAGTGGCTCTTATGTGGGGCATAGGCATGAATGATCTTGAGATTATCGAGCGCATTGGCTTTGCGTTTACAGAGTTAGGACGCTTGCCTGACTGGTATCAGTACTTGCTGTTTATGGCTGTCAGTGCGTCCTTTGGTATTCGTGGCGCTGATAAGTTACTTGCATTGAAGGGGAAGAAATAGATGCCAGCAAATGATTTTGGAGTAGGTATTACCTGTCTGGTTGATGGCTGTTCAATCACTATTACCCCCAGCTATAGTTTTTGGCGGTATCTTCAGGACGCGCTTAGTTCGGAATTCTATGAAGATGATGACGCCCAAGATTTAGCACAAGCCAAGATGCTTCAGTTTTACACGCAAAAACTAAAAGAAGTTTCTGACGGTGTTATTGATTACGACACTTTTATTAGTGATATACAAGAGAGTGGATATCCTTTTGATGCTTATGTTGAAAATACTTTACAGAACCAGTTTGAAAACATACAGTACGGCGGGTTTTTAAGCCGCATTGGCGCAATTTTTGAAACAGGCGATGCACAGCGGATACAAGAGTTTTTTGATAAGTACGAAAACTCAGGGATTACTTCAAACTCTTTTATTTTAAATGCCCCAAGCGCAGCTGCTTTTTTGACTGCTCCGACTATTGATGATTGGGCTAGAGATGCAGTAAAAGACGCAGCACTAGGCGATGGTATTTTAGGCGGTACGGTTGATTTTGAAGACCTTCCCGGATATGGTGGTCTTTGGGACGGAATCATCAGGCACATCAAGGTAATCGGAAAAGGAATCAATTTACCTATTCCTGATTGGCTCCCGCTTCCCGGCATCTTTGAGTTGCCTACAATTGGAGATATTTTTGATACAATCACAGGCCCTTGGAAAGACGCGGCTGAAGACATTCTGAAGAACTGCATGGACCCTAACGGTGACGGGGTACAAGATAAAAGCGCATCTGATTGTCTAGAGGAACAGAGCGTCATTGATGTTATTACGGGCGGGATCGGCAACGCTACTACAGATATTTATAATAAAACAGGAACAGCTATAAGCGATGCCATAAAGGATGTAAAAGATTGCGCCGAAAATCCTGTAGAGTGTGCTCAAGATGTTTTTGACCAAATTAAAGATATCTTTGGCGAGGGCGCTGTAGATCCTACTCAGTCTGGTGGCTTGCCAGATTGGGTTAAAGCTATCATCATTGGCGGTTCTTATGGTGATGACGTATTAAAAGAAATAGAAAAAATATTTGACGCAGATATTGACGATGATGGTACTATTGGTTTAGGGCCAGAAGAGACTTTTGACTGCGCTTCAATAGGTAAATTTAGTCCTGATGGTGGAGCAACTTCAGAAGCGGACTGTATTGATGCTTGCGAACATGATTCAAATATTCCTTCTACAAGTCCAGAGTGTAAAGATCCCGCTCCTGACGGTTACTGTGAAGACGGTACTACTCCGAAAAATAATCCAGAAGGCACTAACTGCGAAGAGTATGAGCCTCCTTTAACTCCAGAAGAACAACTATGCGACGAACAGGGCAGAGTATATAATGAAATAACAGAAGAGTGTGAAGAAACTTGTGTAAACCTTAACCACGTTGTAGGACCAGACGGATACTGCGGACCTCCTGAAGAACAACCATGTAACAACGGAGCAGTAGACCCCGGAACTTGCAGAGAGTGTGCAGATGGCTCAACCCCTGACCAGCACCAAGGAGGCAACTGTGAAAACCCTCTGATTGATCCAAACGACCCTAATAACTGCGCTGCAGGCAGGCCTGAAGGATACAGTTTTGACACGCAGACTTGGGACAGACAGTGTTCTGCTGATTGGTGTCCTGAAGGAGTCCCAAAAGAAACTATAAATGGCGTATATGGAGCCAACTGTTCAGATTACAGGCCACCAGAAGAATGTACTAACGGTGCTGAAAACTATCCTAACTGTGACCAATGTCCACAAGGTCAATCATTAGTAAATGGGCAGTGCGTAGGCCAACCAGAAGAATGTACTAACGGTGCTACAAACTATCCTAACTGTGATGAGTGTCCACAAGGTCAATCATTAGTAAATGGAGAGTGCTCACAAAACACGTTTGAATGTGACCAGCAAGACAGGGTAACTAATGACGATGGTTCTTGTGGAGAGTGTAAGCCCGGATTTATAGAAGATCCTGATGGCTTTGACCAGTGTATTCAAGCTCCTCCAGAGTGTAATGACTGTAGCTGTGAAGAGTACGCTGCCGCTTATCCTGAAGAGTGTACTACGTGTCCTGAGGGTCAAGAATATTGTGCAGCTACGGGTTCTTGCGCTACAGCAGAAGAATGCGAGGCTGCAACTACTGATGATACTGAAGACAGCTCTGGTGGTGGCGGGGGCGGCTCTGGCGGCGGCGGTGGCGGTTTGTTTGATATTAGCCCGTTAGGAATATCAGCCGACCCGCAACTTTTAAGTAAGTCTGAGTTTCCTATAACAGACTTCTTGGCTGGAATATTTACTGGTTCTAGAGGCGGTAGATCATAATGACATATTTAAACTTAGTAAATAACGTACTTAAGCGCCTCAGAGAAGATGAGGTTGCTAGTGTATCTGCTAATAAGTACAGCAAATTAGTGGGTGCTTTTGTTAACGACGCAAAAAAAGCAGTTGAAGATGCTTGGGATTGGTCTGCGTTACGAGCCACGTTAACTGTTGAAACAACGGCTGACGTTTTTAACTACGCTATGACAGGCGCAGGTAACGAACTTAAGGTTTTACACGCGTACAACGACACGGATAATTGGGAGCTTCAGTACCAGACTCCTATTTGGTTCGACCAGAAATATATGATGTCAACCCCTCAGACTGGATCTCCTAGGTACTACACATTTAACGGGGTTAATTCTGACGGAGACACTCAGATTGACTTGTACCCAAAGCCAGATACGTCAGGTGTTGTTTTACGATTTAACGTAATACAAAGAGGAACAATAACTGACTCTTTGGGAGCCACTATTCGTCCCAAGGAGCTTTCTGAAGACGCAGATCAGCTTATTATTCCTAGCCAGCCTGTGATTCACATGGCAGTTGCTTTATTGGCGCGTGAGCGTGGAGAAACAGGAGGAACATCAGCGCCTGAGTACTTTGCTATAGCTGATAAGTACTTATCTGATGCTATTGCTCTGGACGCACAAAAGCACCCAGAAGAAGTTATTTGGCACACTCCTTAAGGAATTTAGAGTATGGCCCAGCCCTTACAAAGCATTAATCTAGTTGCTCCTGCGTTTAAAGGGGTTAACACAGAAGATTCGCCTATTGGTCAGGACGTTTCTTTTGCTGAAGTTGCAGACAACGCCGTAATTGACAAGAGTGGTCGTATTGCTGCTCGCAAAGGCCTTTCTGTATATACTACAGATATAACAGAACTAGGAAGGGTAGCACCCGCACTAGGAAATGACTATCTACATAAAGTGCATTTCTTTTACGACGATGTAGGAACTGAAGTAGTATTTAGCACAGGCAACAATAAGATACTGACAGGTACAACCACTCTGGTTGACGCCACAACTCCTATTGGATATACGCCTACAGCAAATAACTGGAAAATTGTAAACTTTAATAATAAGGCTTACTTTTTCCAGCGTGGACACGAGCCTCTTGTGTACGATGCCACAAACGGCCTAAGGACTTTTGGTACTGCCACAGGGACTACTACTAACACTAACTTATACTGTCACGAAGCACTTGCAGCTTACGGAAGACTGTGGATTGTAGATAGCAACGCTACGGCCCAAGTTATTTATTGGTCTGATCTGCTCATTGGAACAGACTTCACTGGAGGATCTAGCGGATCTATTGATGTTTCTAAAGCGTGGCCTGACGGAAAAGATGAAGTAAGAGCGCTGGTTGCTCACAACAACTCTTTGATTGTGTTAGGCAAACACAGCATTTTAGTGTACGCAAACGCCTTTAGTCCCGCTAATATGACGCTCCAAGACACAATAGCGGGTGTTGGGTGTATTTGTAGAAACTCAGTACAACACATTGGAACAGATGTTTTATTTATGTCTCCGTCGGGACTACGCAGCTTTGGCAGAGTTATACAAGAAAAATCTTTACCAATGTCTGATTTAAGTTTAAATATAAAAACAGAATTGATAAATGTTCTTAATAATCGTACTGTGCCTACAGCGTCTGTATACAGCGCTGAAAACTCTTTTTACTTAATTACGTTTCCAGATACTTCTACAACTTACTGTTTTGATCTAAAAGGAAAACTTGAAAATAACACTTACAGGGTTACTAGATGGACTTCTACTCCTTTTAAGTCTTATTACGCTAAAAATGATGGAACTCTTTTAATAGGAAGTCAGTACGGTGTAGGAGAATACTCAGGATACTCTGACAACGGATATAGTTATATTTTTAAGTACTATAGTCCTAAGTTAACTTTTGGTGACTCATCAAAAATAAAGATGCTTAAAAAATTAAGACCTACGTTTGTTGGAGGAAACAACCAGTTAGCGGTAGTAAAGTGGGCTTATGATTTTGATTCGTCCTATAAAAACTTTGACGTAACAATAGGCAATCAGGTTCCTAGCTACTTTTCTAATCCAGTAGACGACGCAGGAGATCCAATTACAGGTGGTTTGGCACAATATGGAACATCTCCAGATCGATTCGGAACTTCGTTTACAGAAGCAGAGTTTACTGGTGGAGAGTTTACATCTAGGCTTTCCATTAACACAACAGGCGGTGGCAGCTTAATTACAATAGGTGTCGAGTCAGAAATTAACGGAGCGGCTTTGTCTCTTCAAGAAATAAACGTATTAGCGCTTATAGGTAGACTGTTATGAACATTTATATAAACAATATTAGAGGTACTCTGCTATGGGGTGGTTAAGCGATCTTATTGGGGGGCTGGTCCCAGATCAAATTGATGATCTGTTCACAACGCCGCTTCCTCAAATTACTTCTCCAAATGTCTCGTTTCAGCCTTTTACTGTTAGTTCTGGCATTGGTGGTATTAGTGCTGGACCTACAGGAACTACTTATTCATTGTCTCGCGAACAGCAGGCAATGGCTAATAAGCTGTTTGGAGGTGCTGGTGGTTTTTACGACCAAGCTATGCAGGGCACTGGGGAAAGAGAGCAAGCTATTTATGAGCGTATGCGAGCCGCTATGCTTCCTGAGGAACAGCGTCAAAGAGCAGCTTTAGAAGAGCGTTTGCTTGCACAGGGTCGTTCAGGTGTTCAAACGAACCAATACGGGGGAACTCCAGAACAGCTTGCAATGGCTAAAGCTCAAGCGGAAGCACAAAACTCAGCAATGTTGGGAGCAATGCAACAAGCGCAAGCAGAGCAGATGCAGCAGGCGCAACTAGGAGGACAATTCCTTCAGCAGAGCTACGCACCTCAGGCGGCGCTGTTGTCAGCTTTTAGCCCTGCTCTCAATGTTGCTAGTATGTCTGACGTTGCTAGGCGTCAACAGGGTGAGTTTGACCTTGAGGCGCAAATTGCTAATATACAAGCGGCGCTTGGACAGCAAACGGGCAGAGCACAGCTGTACGGTGGAATATACGGAAATCTTTTGTCAGGCATTGGTGGCCTGTTGACTTCAGGAGATAAGTCAGGAACACCGTGGTGGTGGGACAAGGTGTTTGGTTAGGAGATAAAATAATGGCTTATAGTGACAGTGTAGGTGGTATGTTAGCCCAAGCAGGGCAAAATATAGGGCAAAGTATTGGTCAGCCTATTTCTTCTATTGGTTCTGGATTAGGCGGTATGCTTGCCGCAAGCCAGCAGAGACGAAAAGAAGCAACGGCAGCAGAAGAAGCTAAAAAGCTGCTTCAGCAGTACGCCAATAATCCTTCTCAGCTTAACGCGCTAGGGCAGAAGTACTCTATTGATGGTAACGACGAGTTTGCTAAGTTGTTCTTTGATGCGGCTAAGGCTGCTGTTGCTAAGGAGGCTGCAGGACAGCAACGAGGCACTCAAGGCGGTCTTATGGCTATTACCCAAGCTGCTTCTCGTGGTGTTCCTCTAGAGCAGTTGAAGGAAGGTGTGCAGTCTGTTCTGAATCAGGGCGGTACACAAGCAGATATTATGCAAGCGTATAAAGCCGGTGCTGATATGAGTAAAGGCGCTGGAGACAAGCTGACCACGGTTCCCGCAGGTAGCGCAGTAGTTCGGCAGACTCCTGCGGGTGGTGTCGAAGAAGTCTACAGAGCACCGTTTAAGCCGCAGGAATCTCCTAAAACAACTTTCAAGTACATGGAGCGTAATGACGGATCAATCATGGTTCTTGCTGACGGTCAAGTTTTGCAGACTATACCGCCACCCGAAAAAGTAGGCAATCAATCAGCAGCTATAAACACAATTCAAAAGTCTGTGTATATGCAAAGAGAAATTGCTAAACTGGTAGATGTTGATGAATTTTGGGAAGCAGGTGTAGTAGGAAAGACGTTAGCTACGGTGTGGGCCGGTTCTGACGCCTATGATCGTGATAGAGATATTATGAACATTAAGTCAAACTTAGGACTTGAGCAGATTAATGAGATGAAGAAGCTCGCTGCAGAGTCTGGAGCATCTGGTACTGGCTTGGGGCAGGTATCTAACATTGAATTTATGTCTTTACAGTCAACTGTGGATTCTCTAGACGTTGGTATGTCTGCTGAATCTCAAGTAGAAGCTCTTCAAAATATTGATCGACACCTCAAAGTTATTCAAAAGCTGGCTTCTGGTGTTGCTCCAGAAGATGCTATTGATTGGGAAAGTGTTGACTATAAAGCGTCCGGTTATCATAAAGACAAAGTAACAGGTAAAGTGTTTTTTGCTCCTGACGGAAAAAACGGGACTGTATACGAACTTCAAAACGGAAGTTTTGTTAAGATAAGGGGATAAGCATGGTATCAGAAAGCTCTCTAGATGCTTTTGACAGAGCCTTTAGTGAACAGCCGCAAGGCAAACCTATGGTTTCTGAAGAACAAAAGAAAGAGCAAGCTGTAGACACTGAGTCAGCGTTTGAAAGAGCATTTGAGTCTGACGCAGTAGACCTGTATAACTCTGAAGTAGAAACAGAGGATGATTCTCTGTGGAACAGATTCTTCTCTGAACCTTACCAGCGAGCAATACAAAGACAAGCGCAGACTTTTGAAAGAGCAGCTAACGCTATGCAGGCAGGATCTCCTCAAGGAATACAAGCTGCGCTGGCTGACCCTGAAGTACTAAAGGAGCAGTACCGACAATCTACTAACTTACCTTCGGTACTACTTCAGACTGTCACCACTCCTCTTAGGATGGTCTTTGACTCTGGATCAGAAATGGTTATGTTTGGTGTTGGTAAAACCGTTGGTATGCTTCCTGAAGGTCTTAAGGAAGGTGCTGCAGAAAAGTTTCATGCGCTTATGCAAACCAAGGGCGGTCAGATGGCTTGGGCTGCTGCTGGTGAAGGAATGGAGGCGTGGAAGGAGTTTGAAAAAAATTACCCTAACGAGGCGGCTAATCTCGTTGCTATAATGGACTTAGGTTTTACTAAGGGGACTGGTACGCTACAAAAACAGCCAACTAAGTTTATGAAACTAGAGCGTGTAGGTATGCGTAATGAAGTTAAACCTCTAGCTGGTGGTGACGCAGACGTATACAAGATTCTATTTGAAGAAAAAAAGAAAACGCCTGAACAGGTAAAACTAACAGAAGACCCTAGTCCAGTTCTAGGCTCTCAGGAACAGCTGGCATCTGCAGATCAGCTTGAGATTATAGACATTGCTAAATCTGCTGGAGTTTCTGGGAATAAAACTTTGCAAGCAAATTACAACGCTTTTCAGGCATATTACGATAAACTAGAAGAAAGCCTGATGAAGATGTTGGCAAAGAACGAAAAGAAAACTAATTGGGCAGAATTAGACGACAATCTACGCGTTAACCTTAAAGCTCAATTTGACGCTCTGGTAGCGTCGAATCCTAGCCTTATGGGTTCAAAACAGTCAAGGCAAATGGTAGCTCGTTTGTACAAAGAGGCTCTTCAAATAATTGATGAGCAAGGAGGAACACTTCAGGGGTTTCGTGTGTCACGTTCTATGTTTGACGAAAGGGTAGCACGAATGGGCTACGATTTATCTGGAGACTCCCTTACTGCCCAAAACTTAGCAGCTATGGCTGTACGCAGAGCGCTAAACCAGACTGTATATGATGTAGTACCTGATGCGGAAACTATCGTTACTAAAATGTCTAAGATTATACCAACGTTGGGTTCTCTAAACGCTAAAGCAGCAACAGAAGCAAAAACTAGATTTGGTAGGTTTATTGCGGAACTAGGCCTAACTGAGTACTCTGGTAGTAGCGCCCTGTCTAAAATACATAACGCCATCTGGGTTCTAGGCGGCACTGCTATTGTTGGCCCTATCGCTTATATTAAAAATCAACTTAGGCGTCCAAAGCCAGCAAAATTAAGAGCTAAAATTGCTTACGTAAAGCGTGATATGTTTGATGAAATAAACAAAGCAATCAAGTCTACAAAAGACCCAGTTAAACGAAGTATCCTTCAGCGAGACAGTAAAGAAATTTACGCCTATCTCAACGCAGCTTTCAAACAAGTCGAGTATGAGCTAGAGCAGGAAGAAACCGAATGAAGTGGCTAGAGCGTTTTTCCGATAACTATGCTAGATCGTTTGAGGCTGAGTCTCAGGCGTATCAGGCTGGGTTTAAAGCGCTAGGCGAAGTCATGGACACTGTTTCGGAAGCAGAGATGCGTCCTGTGCGTTCTGCTTTGGGCGATAGTCCAGAAGAGTTTACCTCAGAGGACGTTGTTATTCCTAGGGCAAGCGTTCTTGGCATAAACATGAGTAATCCTCAAGAGCCAATGCCAAATCAGCGTATACCAAAAGAGTTGGTCAATGCCGGTTTTGACATGACTTTTGCTCCGTCAAACGTATTAGGTGCGGGACTTGTGACAAAAGGAGTAAACAGGGTTCGTCAGGCCGCTCAAGATGCTGTAGAGTATTTTGGGCCTACGGCTGGTAGAGGCGGTGTAACAGCGTCAATGCCTAATTACATTGACAATTATTACGGCCCTACTGCTCCTGACCCTGATAAGCCAATTAGATCAGCAATAGGAACAGGAACAGATAAAGTAATTTCTGCTGTGTCAAGAGTTGATCCTGAAAAGGTCAGGGCGACACGACAAAAAGTATTAGGGATGTACAACTGGGGCAGAAGGTCTGTTACTGAGGGTATAGAATATCTTTTAGATCCACAGGCTAGAGCCACATACAAAGAAATGGGAATAACGCCCGGATCACAAAGACACGTATCTAGAGCTTTGGCTGATAACGCAATACACAAAGCAACAGCGCAGGTTCAATATACGTCTCACATTGGACGACAGGCGGGAAGGGAAGGCCCTGTAGCTCAAGAAGTTCAAACAATAATGAAAAAGTCAGGCGTGACCGACTACTTTGCTTACACAGATGGGTCTTATGCCAGCGCCATTAAAGAAGGTAAATTATATCCCACAAGTGGTGGACGTAAGTCAAACATGAGTTCTGATGATTTGGCATACATTGAAAATCATTTTGGGACCGTGTGGCGAACACCAGATCCTAAAGGAAATAGAGTAAAATTTAAGGACGACGAGGGTACTATACTTCTTATTAAAGCCCCCGGAATCGGTACTCAGACAGGGGACCACTACAATGATATTATACAGGCGGGGGGATACGTAGGTGATTTATATAAGGCCTTTACAAAATATGATGGAAAACCTTCCGTAGAACAACTCTGGAAAGAGCTAAAAAAAGCATCTGATAAAAACGCAAAGTTTAATGCCTTACCTAAAGGTGAAAGAAACGGAAAAAGCAAGTGGACACTGAAAGACGGAAGTAATACATTAGAAGGTGCTCAAGAGAACGGAATATGGATAACTAACTCAAAATCAGGCAGGGCATACACTGAAGGTGGTATTAATTATATAGTTAAGGTACAGCCCAACGGTAATATATTTGCCGTAATGTCAGACGAGCATAATTTTTTAGAAACTATACCAGCGAAAATTGACGAGGGAGTTAGGCGCGTCACTGGCAGAGAAGAAGGTGCAAGTTTAATTTCTCAGTTTGAAAAGGTCTTACCACACAGGTTAGTTGCTGTTACTCCTCCTATGCAAGCTAACATATTTAATTTAAGAAAGCAGCTTGGAAAAGAAGGCCCACAAATTAGCAACGTAACAACCGGAGAGGGTGCTGTGCGGCGTGAGGATCTTCAAGCGTTTGTAGACGCTAGACCAAGCGAAAGAGGAGTGTTAATAGAGAAACAGAGAAACAGGGGCGCTGCTGAAGTACTAGGCGGTGTCGGGATGCTTACATCAGGAGGAAACCGTGAAGAACAGCGATAAGCACACAGTAGAGTACACATCCATTGATTACCACAGTATGTGTCAGCGGTCTAAGGACCGTATTAAGAAAATGCAGAAAGAAGGATTACCTACGTCCCATGATCCCAAAAAGAAACCAGAGGACGTAGGCAGTAACGACAGAGGTTACTCTATCTTCTTTTTGTCATAACTCACAGTTGTTCCCTGTGCAGGCCAGTTGTTGTGATCCTTCGGTCATGTCGCTGGCCTCCTCTATATCCCAAGATATATCCTTTGGGAAATCCTTAGCTAACTGGTTGTACGTCTTCTTGTCCACAGGTTCGTAAGGAGCCTGTTGGTACGTGTGGTCTGAGTAGGGCAGGAAGCTAATCCCTGACACCTTGTCAAACTTGTTGTACAACCACTGTCCTACCTCCAGAAACTCCTCATCACGGTAGTAGCAAGTCATAGATGGCTTGTGCTCACACCAGTAGTCCTGATATATCTCCCATAGTTCTAGCTGCTCCATAGCACCCATGTCTGAGGCTGTCACAGCGCCCTCAGGAGACGCGATAGGGAAGCTGAATACCTTGGTACTGGGGGACATTAGATCGTCCTCCACAGGCACACCAGCGGCCTCTAGGACACCACAGAGAGGGTCACGACTGTCTGCACGTACTCGTCTAATATATTGATTAGAATAACGAGGATGTATCCCACTAGCACTATCAACCAACTGACTAACAGTGCCTGAAGGCTTAACTGCAGTAATTGCGGTAGACGGATTAATACCAAGTTTCTTAGCCCACGCCTCATTCGTGACGATAGCTTCATTACGCATCTCCGTAAGCCACTTCTTAAGTTTTGCACTGTCTTCCCTCCCACAGAGTAACGGGTGATCCATGATCCCTGTGAGGCTTACTCCCAGTAGCGCCTCTTCTTCTGTATTAGTCTTCCAGATGTTACGCAGATACCTGAAGTCTGTCAGCGTTGCTTGTAGAGTTCCAAGGATAGTCGCAACACGTACCTTTCGTTTGAGGCTTGCGAGTGTATCTTCTGGCCTGACAACAACTTCAGAGAGGTTGCAGAATTGATAGGGTCTGAGGATGATTTCTGAACACGGATTAGTTCCAAAATCAAAGGTAGCGTCTCGTCTGCCGTTCTTTGCAGCTTGTTTTTGACTTGCCACTCGACTAAAGACACCTCGTTCACCAGAGCGTGATTCATACAAACTTGTCCATTCGTTTAAGAAAGCCTCAAAATCAGGCTTCTCTGTGTAACAGGCTGAGTTATTCGCCAGTCCTCTCTGGGGTTCATCGACCCACCACTGACCGTGCTTACATCGACGGATTCTGTCGTCCGTCAGGTTACTCAGGCTAATCAGGGCTGATCTTCGG
>Ga0208899_1002346_pt1 | contig 12687 bp, 13 predicted proteins | sample VirMetDEL_Nov_24_FD_184518 | JGI IMG/M metagenome (GOLD analysis project Ga0208899, IMG submission 184518) | Aqueous microbial communities from the Delaware River and Bay under freshwater to marine salinity gradient to study organic matter... | ecosystem: Environmental > Aquatic > Marine >... | reverse complement strand
TATCAAAAACAGATACGACAAGCAGATTGACTCTGTAGACCAACTCTTTGCCGAGCGCGAGGAGGCCGAGGAGCTACCTGAAGATGTTGCTGCGTATCTGAAGTACAAGAAGGATACGGGAAGAGGTTTCAACGACTTCGTAAAACTGAACAAGGATTACGATGAGGTTGCCCCCGACCAACTCCTTCGTGAGTATTTGGTTGCCACCGAGAAGGGATTAGATGCAGAAGACATCGACACCCTGATGGAGGCTTATTCTTTTGACGAGGAGTTGGATGACGAATCGACGATTAAGAAGACCAAGCTCAACAAGAAAAAAGCTATTGCGAAGGCCAAAGACTTCTTTGAGTCTGAAAAGGAAAAGTACGGAACGCCCCTTGAGTCGAGCGGGAGTTCTATTTCCAAGGAAGACAAAGAAAAGTTGGAGGCGTATAACCAATATATCCAAGAGTCAAGCTCTTTTGAGGAGTCAATGAAGAAGCGACAGCAAGTCTTTCTTCAGCAGACCAACGAAGTTTTCGGAAGTGAGTTCAAGGGCTTTGAGTTCACGCTTGACGAAAACAAGAAGGTCACCTTCTCTCCGGGTGATGCTACTGAGTTGAAGAAGGCACAGTCTGATGCAACCAACTTCCTTAAGAAGTATGTTGATGAGAACGGTGTCATCATAGACGCAGCAGGTTACCACCGAGCGTTGGCTATCGCTATGAATCCCGAAAAGTTTGCCAAGTTCTTTTACGAGCAAGGCAAATCTGTTCAGGCTGACAGTACGATGCGTAAGATGAAGAATACTGACATGTCTATGCGCAGCGCACCTGAAGTCACGAGTAAGGGAGGAGTGCAAATAAAGTCCTTGAACAATGACTCAGGTCGAGGGCTAAAAATTAGGAGTCGCAAATAAAACATTAAGAAAAAAATGGCACTATCCGCTACACCGGGATTTGACCTCCAACCGAGTGCTCAACAGATTCCCGTCGCAACAAACTACATCAAGGACTTTGATTTCTTGAATCAGTACCTCCCTGACACCTACGAAAAGGAGTTCGAGAGATACGGCAACAGAACCATCTCTTCATTCCTCCGTATGGTGGGTGCTGAGATGCCTTCTAACTCTGACCTCGTCAAGTGGGCAGAGCAGGGCAGACTGCACACCAAGTACACTCAGGTAGGAACAGCAGGCGTTGTCGCTGCAGGCACTGATGTTGTGGACTTCATTGTTAATGACAACATTGCTCCGGGTGGAACTACCGCTTCTGCTACAGGGGGTATCGCCTTGCGTGACAACCAAACTATCATGATTGTTTGGAACAATGGTGCAGGCTCTAACAAAGCTATCGTGAGCAACGTTGACCCTGTCGCCAAGACTTTCAAGGCCAACATCTATGAGCAGGCAGGTTCTGCTGCTGCTACCACCGCAGGTGGAAACGACTGCACCATCTTCATCTACGGTTCTGAGTTCAACAAAGGAACAGGAGGTATGAACGGCTCTCTCGAAGCTGACGACTTCATCTTCCAAAACAAGCCTATCATCTTGAAGGATACCTACGAGGTGAGCGGTTCTGACATGGCTCAGATTGGATGGGTTGAGGTTACTACTGAGAACGGAGCTACAGGATACCTGTGGTACTTGAAGTCTGAGCACGAGACTCGCTTGCGCTTTGACGACTACCTCGAAACTGCTATGATTGAGGCTGTTCCTGCAGACGCAGGCTCAGGTGCAGGTGACTACTTGCAGGGACTTACTGCCGCTCCGGGTACTTCTGTCGCAGGTCTCAACGGTTCTGAAGGTATCTTCTACACCGTGAACCAAAGAGGTAACGTGTACGCAGGTGGTAACCCCACTGTGCTTGCAGACTTCGACACTGTGATTCAGCGTCTCGACAAGCAGGGTTCTATCGAGGAGAACGTTCTCTTCATCAACCGTCAGTTCTCGTTCGACATCGACGATATGTTGGCTGCTCAAAACTCCTACGGAGCGGGTGGTACTTCATTCGGTCTGTTCGACAACGACGAAGAGATGGCCTTGAACCTTGGCTTCTCAGGCTTCCGCAGAGGTTACGACTTCTACAAGACTGATTGGAAATACCTGAACGACCCAACTATGCGCGGTGGTCTGTCTACTGTGGCAGGCAGCGGTGCTGTGAACGGTCTTCTCGTTCCTGCAGGTTCTACTACCGTGTACGACCAAATCCTTGGTAAGAACGCGAAGCGTCCATTCTTGCACGTTCGTTACAGAGCGTCTGAGACTGAAGACCGTCGCTACAAGACTTGGATTACAGGTTCTGCCGGAGGAGCTATGGTTAACGACATCGACAAGATGCAGGTTAACTACCTCTCTGAAAGATGCGTCTGCACCCTCGGTGCAAACAACTTCGTAATCTTCAATGCGTAAGATTGCCTAAGCCGTAAAGGGGAGGCGTGTCCTTGAGGACACGCTTCCCACTTTACTTTTCTCAAATCTAATTTTTATCTAATGAAGAAGACTGAACAGTACGTCGATAAGTCGTACAAGCTGACGCGGGAGGTAGCTCCGCTTTCGTACATGCTGCCCACCCGCAACACACGTCGTATGCCACTCTTGCACTTCGATGAAGAGACAGGCACGAACAGAGCGTTGCGCTATGCGCGTAACCAACAATCTCCTTATGAGGACGAGCAGGATGGCAACGCCATTGTTGAACCTATCATCTTTGAGGACGGCTTCCTTTATGTGGAGCGAAGCAATCAGGTGCTTCAGCACTTCCTGAGTGTCCACCCTCTCTTCGGAAAGTCTTTCGTAGAGGTGGACAAGGAAAAGGATGCAGAAGCAGAGGTGGAATACTTGGCTCTTGAAGCTGATGCCCTTGCCGAGGCACGTAACCTTTCGTTGGAAGAAATCGAAAACGTTGTCCGCGTGGCCTTCGGTCGCAATACGGAGCGTATGTCTTCTGCCGAGCTGAAGCGTGATGTCTTGGTGTTGGCTAAGAATGACCCTGAGAGCTTCTTAAACCTTATCCAAGACCCTGAGCTGAGGTTCTCCTCAAACGTTCGGAGGTTCTTCGATGCAGGGTTCTTGAGCACTCGTCGCCAAGGCACGGAGGTGTGGTTTAGCACACCGACCAACAAGAAGAAGATGCTTAGTGTCCCATTTGGGCTTGAGCCAACGCAAGCGGCTGCATCGTTCCTTAAGAGCGATGACGGAATTGAAGCGTTGAAGATGCTAGAGGCTCTACTTGAGGAGTAAGCACTATTACCCGACAGGGAAAGAGAGAGGAGCAGAAATGCTCCTCTTTTTTTTGCCCTATCTTTGTAGGGATATTTTTTTACTCACGCAGAATTTTTTACATGCAGAAGTATATCAAGGTTACAGGAATTCCCGCTGCTGTTCAGGTAGTAAACTGTAGAGACATCATTGGGATTGTTAGGCCCAACAGCACATCCCCAAGGTTTGGAATTACCACAACGGATACGGAGACAAAAATTGTCTACATGGATTCTGAGAGTGGCCTATCAGAGGTTACATTATTTACCCACGCTGCGGCAGGCACCTCCGCAAATCGTATAGCGCAAGCTAACTTTCTCAAGAACTTGATTGTTCAGGCGTGGGAGCAGCCCTACACAGAACCATTTCTTGCTGTTGAGGCAGATGACTTCCCTGTGGCTGTTACAGGTGTTAACCCCGCAAACGCATAATCATGCAGAAGTATCTACAATTTACAGACGCTGAAGGTCAGGAGCACCTGATTAACCTGAATCACGTTTCGTTGGTTAATGGTGTATCATCCACTAGAACTGATTTTAAGTATTTTTCTACGGAGCTAAACACCGACGTGAACATTACTCATGGAACCGACAGGTTTCCTAACGAGTTTCAGCAGTATACCTTGGAGCAGATGAGGAAGTGCTTGTCTTCTGATTGGAAGAAGCCCGTGCTTGTGTGTGAACCACCTGTTGCTATTGCAGTAACTACAATCTCATAATGGATATGACTAAGTACATTAAAGTTACAGGGGTTGGTGGAACGACTAACACGATTATTCCATGCAATGATTTATACAAGATGACCATTGATACAGTGGCTCCTCTTACCGCAGTTGATTTGAAATACTTTGATACTGACGTGGATTCTCATGCAATCATTTTGCAAACTGACGCTACTACGACAGAAAAACTTGCTGAACAAGCCACCTTCCTTGCCGACAAGATTGTAGAGGCGTTGCAGCTCCCATACGAAAAGCCTATGCTTGAGGTTTCTGCAGACGGATTCCCTTCACCGCTTAACTCAATCACAATTACGTAATTATGCAGAAGTACCTCAAAATCACCGGACTTACGGTAGGCTTTAACACTGAGTCGATTGTGCCTGTTTACAATGTAGCACGAATTGCAAGGGATGGCACAGGGCCGAACTACACACTTGTGGAGCTAAAGTGTTTTTCTTCTCACCTTAGCGGAGACAACATTGCTATTACACATGAGAACGCTACGGAAGCGAAAAATATCGAGATGTGCAATTTCGTCGCCGACCTCATTATGAAAGCTCAACAGCAGAAGTACACCGAGCCTTACCTTGAGATAGCGGCCACGGACTTTCCTGTCACAGTAACCAACGTAGTTGTAAACTAAGGGTCATGGAAAAGTTTATCACCATCACAGACACTACGACGGGTCAAAAGCATCTGATTCCCCTGAACCAAATTGCAGGATTCAACTCAACAACTACGGTGCTTACTATTAAGTATAAACCACCTAGCGCAGATTCGCCTGCAGAGTACGATATCACTCACGATACCGCACCAAGCCCTACAGCTTTTAGAGTGTGGTTTGTTGAGCAGATGGAAGCCATTCTTGCATCAGATTGGAGGCATGTTACTGCCGAGCCTACACCGCCTTATACAGTAACATCAATCGTCTAAGTCATGAAAAAGTATCTTACCCTTACAAACGGAGCTTCAGGGCAAAAATTTCCAATTGACGTGACTCAGATTTTGGGCTTTGAAGATTCAACGGCCTCGACTACTCAGATGACAATCATCTTTAGACCTATTATAGGCAATGAAGATTTGAGACTGAGAATCAGTCACGACGCTGCTCCTAATGCTTACGCCTTTCAGAATTGGTTTGTCGGAGAGATGGAGCGGATTTTGGCGGGCAATTGGAGAGAAGTTGAAGATGCCCCCGCGCCACCTTATGCCGTAACAGCTATCTTTATCGTTTAATTACAAGAATATGAGCGATTACAAATACATCAAGTTCACGGGGTTGACTAGCACGTCCGGTCAAACCGAGCAGATTGTAGCTATCAGCGGACTGAGAAATAACGTCTTTTCTTCAACGTATGTTGCAGTCAACATTGTATACTTGATTGGAGATGTGGCTGATAACCAATTAGCCATTTCTGTAGTTGGGCCGGATGGCACTACACCATTTACGTCGGGCGGAGGAGCAGGATATGACGTTGACGACTACGTTAATTTTGCCAATTCGATTGTTGATTTTATCCTTGATGCAGTACAGAGTGGAAAGGCTTTAACGGAGGTTAAGGCAGGTCTTAATGGAACTATTCGTCAAGACCTTGGTGTCATTACAAGCATTGATTTAGACTAAGCCATGTTTACAAACGAAAAATACCTCAAGTTTGCCGCACCATCAGGTCGTAGATTTTTTCTTCGTGCAAGCCAAGTTATTAGCGTCAAAGTAATCTCTGCTTCTAGAGTGAATGTCATATACGCTCAAGCAGAACAGGGTGCTCAGGGTTGGAATATCTCACTTACTACTGCAGCAGACGCAAACGAAGCAGCCGCTGATTTGATGGCGCAGATGATTGATTTTCAGGCAGCACCTTATACAGACAGTGTAAGGGACTTGTCGGAGAACGGATACCAAATCACAGGTCAGTAAGACTATCCTATTACAGAAAGAGAGGGGCAATAGCCCCTCTTTTTTTTGGCTATCTTTGTAGCATGAACGGGCTAATTAGAATACAGAGTGGGCGTGACCCTGACCTCTACATCCCCGTTGATTCTATCAAGGAGATAACGAGAACAGGGGCAGCACAAATCACTATTGTGACATACCCGGTATTGCTGAATAGGGCAGGTACTAATGATGCACCTGCTTATGTGCTTACAGAGACGGGTTCAGGTGCAGGCACTGCTGATGAGGATAACGTGCAAGCTCTAGTTGAGGCATGGACTTCTGTGCTTAGGGGTCAGCAATCTGTTGCCACCGTAAACTTTAGATTTCCTATTGACGGCTTTAGCAGGGCGATGTTTGTGTGGGCCTAAGCCAAAAGCCCTCTGCTTTTTAATTCCGTATCTTTGCCTAAAACGAGGCAATGATTAACTCAGTCAGACAATCTGTTCTGTCTGTGCTAAACAAGAATAACTACGGTTATCTCTCACCTGCTGACTTCAATCTATTTGCAAAGCAGGCACAGCTAGATATCTTCGAAAGTTATTTTTATCAGTACAACTATCAGATAAACAAGGAAAACGCCCGACAGTCAGGCACGGGTATTGCGGACTTGGCGAAGGGCATCGAGGAGTCGATGGACTTGTTTTCTGTGACTCGTGGACTCAACCTCGATACAACCGCAGCAGGGCAGTACCTGATGCCATCAGCAGCCACCACAGGTAGCGACTACTACCTTGTTAACAAGCTCCTTGTGTATAAGGGCATCGTGACTTCAGGTACGACCACAGGGTTTACGGGGCCGGGCAACAACATTTTGACTGATAGTGGAGCTACTTTTTCGTCAGACACTATTGTAGCCGGAGATATTGTAGGAGTGGAGACAGCGACGCAGGGCGTTCAGTACGTGACCGTGGTATCTGTTAATTCGAACACACAGATTACTGTTACAGGAACTGTCCTTAGCGCAGCAGGTTTCCCCTACACCATCTTCAGCGCAAACACTCAACAGAACGAGGCAGAAAAGGTGACGCATAGCAAGATTACTATGCTCAACAACTCCATCTACACTGCTCCTACACTTGAGTACCCTGCGTACACCTCTGAGGAGACTTCAGTTCAGGTCTTCCCAAGCACCAATATGACAGCGGGTCGGGTGATTGCTCAATACTTTAGGTATCCTAAAGACCCGAATTGGACGTATGTAACTCTTGGTGGAGGTGAGCCTGTGTTCAATCAAACAGCGAGTGACTTCCAAGACTTTGAAGTGCCGCTTGATGAGGAGAACAATCTCACTATGAAGATTCTTCAGTACGCAGGTATTACGATTAGAGAGCCTGAAGTCTTTGGCTTTGCTACGGGTGAAGAAACCAAGGAGCAACAAAAAGAAGGATAATGGCGTACATCAATCAGTTTCAGTATTACGAGAACGGGGGAGCAAATCCTGAAGGAGCCAATTGGGGTTCCTATCAGTACGTTTCCCTGTACGATATTGTCAACAACTTCATGTTGATGTACTCAGGCAACCACAGCCTTGTCAACAACGAAGAGAGATACAAGGTTCTGTTTCATGCCAAGCGTGCCATTCAGGAGCTTAACTACGATGCCTTCAAGGAGCTGAAGGTTTTGCAGCTTACCATCACAGACCAATACAGGTTTATCCTGCCATCTGACTTTGTGAATTGGGTTCGCATCTCCATGTACAAGAATGGATACCTGTACCCGCTGACCGAAAACATTCAGGTCAACTACGCCAAGTCATACCTGCAGGACAACAACGAACGCATCTTGTTTGATGTGGACGGCAATGCTCTGTCTCCTGAGTTCTCAGAGATTGACTACCAACGCATCACGGGAGGTAAGAAAAGCATCTACCTCAATACGGGTCACCCCTTCGATGGTTTCGAGGGATACTTCGTAGGAGGCCATTGGTACTTTGAGACTCCTTTCGGTGGGGCGTGGTATGCGCTCAACACGGAGACGGCGAATGCCAATCCGACCTTTGCCATTGACCGAGCATCAGGCGTAATCAACTTCAGCTCTAACATCGGAACGGGAGCATCTGTGGTTCTTGAGTACGTGTCAGACGGCATGGAGAATGGGGACGACAGCAAGGTTCACATCAACAAGCTCTTTGAAGACTTTGTTTACGCATACATCGAGTACGCCATCTTGAACAGCAAGTTGGGTGTGCAGGAGTATGTGGTCAACAGAGCACGCAAAAGAAAGGGTGCGCTGTTGCGCAACGCTAAAATCAGAATCAGTAATATCCATCCCGGCAGATTGTTGATGAACCTCCGTGGCATGGATAAGTGGATTAAGTAATGGCAAAGGACTTAAGGACGTTTACCAAGGGTAAGATGAACAAGGAACTTGACGAACGTCTTGTTCCCGATGGCGAGTACACTGATGCGTTGAATATCCGAGTCGGGTCTACCGAGGAAGATGAGATGGGTGTCATTGAAACTACCCTTGGCAATACGCAGCTCACCACCCTTCAAGTCCAAAACACACCCCTGAGCACATCGGCTCGATGCATCGGTGCGCTTGAGGACGGCTCAACAGAGACTCTCTATTGGTTCGTGCATGACCCTGCTTTTGCAGCATCAAGCAATACGGGCAAGCTCGACCTTATTGTCTCGTTCAACACGAGCACTCAGGTTACCACATACCATGTCATCAGCATGGATGACGGTGGTGGTGTCAAAACCACGTTGAACTTCAGCCCTAAATATCTTATTACGGGGGTTAGCTTGATTGATGACCTTCTGTTCTTTACAGACGATTACAACCCACCAAGGCGCATCAATGTTACGCGCACTTACGGTGAGCCAACAAGTGGTGATGTAGACACCATCACACCTGACGAGCTTCTCGTCATCAAGAGAGCACCTGTTACATCGCCTTTGGTGAACTCTAGCTTTAACAGCAACATCTCTTCTACGTTCATGGAGGAGAGGTTTATCTGCTTTGCTTACAGGTGGAGATATGACGACAACGAATACTCGGCTACGTCGCAGTTTTCTACGCCTGTCTTTACGCCCAAATCTTTTGACTTTACGCCCAAGAGCTACCTCAATGAGGGGTTCGTTAACAAGCACAACAACGCTACCATTACATACAACACAGGTGGCAGCCTTGTTAAGGGCATTGACATCCTGTTTAAGGAAGCCAATGACAGCACCATTAAGGTCATCGAGAAGCTCGACAAAGCGAAGCTCGGCCTGCCTGACAACAACGACCTGACGTTCAACTTCAGCGACAGCAAAATCTTTACGATTCTGCCGAACTCTGAGATTCTCAGGTTGTACGACAACGTACCCCTGTTGGCTCAGGCGCAAACGCTTATGGGCAACAGGCTTATGTACGGCAACTATCTTGAGGGCTATGACCTTATAGATAGCAGCGGCAACTCTACGCAGCTCAACTACATCTGTACGCTGAAGGAAAGCACCCTGTCTCAAGAAAACCTGCCTCCTGCCAACGTTAGTGGGGGCGCAGTTACATACACCCTTCCACAAAGCGTGACGGGTGGTTCGTCTCAAACCGTGACTGATGCCGGGCAGATTATTGACCTTACCCCTTTCTGTGTTGATGGTCAGGGCAACAGCAGGCTTACGGCGGGCAGCGTCATGGAGTTTGAGTTTCAGATTTACGTAGAGTCAGGTTCTCCACAAGAGGTGGGGCCGGGGCCATTTCCTTCGCAAGTGCCTCCCGGCACAAGCGGTTCGCCCCAAACTATTACTGCTACTTTTATTCTGAACGCCAACTATAACACATTGGCTGATTGGATGGGCAGTGCCAACTTCCAAAATCAGGTTGGTACTTTGACCAACATTTTGCCCGTTTACGACGGGGGCGGTGCATCAACATCATGTGATGGAGGAACACTTACAGACAGCTATAACTGCGGTAGAGAGCAGCAGTTGGGTTCATTTACATTGGTAACTACAGGCATCACCTCAGCTACCACCATCGCTCAACCTGAGCCTGTCTCATTTGCTCAAACTGCGGGCAATAACTGCCAAGTGGTATTTCCCGGTCTGAGATACACAGACAATCCTGCTTCGCCCGCAAGCGACTCTTTCTTTTTCTACCGATTTGATACCGCTGCAACAAAGGTGACCTTCTTTCCTGCAGGGACAGCAGAAAGCCTTCACAGCAACCGAGGCTATGAGGTGGGCATCATGTACATGGACGAGTACAACAGGTCTACTACGGCCCTTGTAAGCAACAACAACGCTGTTCACGTTCCATGCTCTGCAAGCGATACCAAGAATCAGATTAGGGTAGAGATTCCTACGAGCCAAAAACCTCCCGCGTGGGCTACTAGGTATAAGTTTGGCATCAAGCCCGACGAAGCAGGGTACAATACCATCTACTCGAACACTTTCTTTCTTGACTCAACTCAAAACAGGGCTTACATCTTGCTTCAAGGCGAGAACCCTCGTAAGGTGGAAGAGGGTGACAGGCTTATTGTCAAGGCCGACACAAGCGGCCCTGTCAATGAGTGCCTGTATGTTACTGTCCTTGAGAAGAAGGTCATGCAGGCCGACGAGCTTCCGGGCAACGATGGCGTGACGGGAACCTATATGGTTATCAGCACTGACGGTCTTGCACTCAACGCATCACCGGGGTCTTTGAAGGACACGGGCATGGTGGAGGCCAAGGCGGAGGACTTCTTTAACATTGGTACTGATAGAGCACCATACATCTTGTTGCCTCTCAACGACCCTATGGGCAACCCTTCGGGTGGTAACTCAGGGCCGGGTTCGGATTACAATGTGCCTGCAGGCTCTATTGTAACCATCAAGCTACAGGGTGATAGGATTGGTACGGGTAATGTCTGTGAGGAAAGAAGAATCGACATTGACGACCTGCAGTTTACTGTTACGCAGAACTACAGCAGCCTTGCTGATTGGTTCGCAGGCGATGATATTATTACCGCCCTCATCAATGAGGACTTCTATACAGGAGGCGGAGGTGTTGGTCTTGTAAAGAACGCAGGGTCAGCCTCACCATCTTCACCTAACGACCCCTCAACTATTTCAGGTTCAGGTTCAGCCAACTTTGACACGGGTAACGGCAAGGACGACATGCGCGTTCCGAACGACCTTGATACCATTGGCATCCCTTCAGGCTTGGCTCAGAGCGAGTTCGGTGCTTGCGTGCTAACGTACCCAAGCGGAAGAAAGTATCTCGGTTTCCGTGGCACGATATGCTGCGGCAGCAACAACAATAAGACTTCACGCCTCAAAGGTCGTATCACGGTGCGTCGAGCAATTGACCTGTTGGTTTTCGAGACGTTGCCTGCTGATGCACAGCCTGACATCTTCTTCGAGTCCTCAGTGTCTTACCCTATCACCAACGGATTCCACGAGGGCAATGTTCAAAACCAAACTGCAGCGCAGTCTGCTATTGTTGACACAGCATTCTACAACTGCTACACCTATGGTAATGGCGTAGAAAGCTACAAGGTGCGCGACTCTATTGTGGGTAAGGACTTTAACCTTGGCAACAGGGTGACAGCTACGCAGGGTCAGGACTACAAGCAGGTTAGACGATACGCTGACATCACATATAGCGGTGTCTACAACCAAGAGAGCAACGTCAATAAGACCAATGAGTTCAACCTTGGCCTTTTGAACTTCAAGCCTCTTGAGCAGCGGTTCGGTTACGTCAGAAAGATGGCGGGTCGCGAAACCGATGTGCTTGTCTTGCAAGAGGATAAGATTTCTTATGTCCTCGCAGGCAAGAACTTGCTGTCCGATGCTGTGGGCGGAGGTGATGTCACGTCTATCCCTGAAGTTCTCGGAACGCAAATTGCTCGTACCGAAGAGTACGGTATCTCCAACAATCCTGAGAGCTACGCAGAGTACGGGTATGACAAGTTCTTTACCGATGCCAAGCGCGGTGTTGTCATTCAGCTCCGTGGCTCAGGTGCGCAGAACGAACAGCTCAACGTCATCTCTGACCAAGGGATGAGCACATGGTTTAGGGAACTTTTCCAAGTGTCGTTCGACAAGCAAAAGCTCGGAGCCTACGACCCTTACGCGGGTGAGTACGTCTTGAGTTCCAACCTCGCGAATCTGCCTTCAGAAAAGAAGGAGCTTCCTTGCGGTACATCACAAACATTCAACGTGGATAGCGGTGCAACTGCTACTGCGACCTACGACCTTGGTACTACCACGGGAGACGTTGTTATCACCTATCAGTTTGTAGGCACGGGCAACTTTAATGACCTGAGATTTCAGTACGACGGTGTTACCTATAATACAACAGCACAGTCTTCTCCGACTATTGGTACGCTTACTGTTCCCAAGCCCAACCCCACTCCTACGACAGGCATTTTGACTGTCGGTGGCGCGGGGTCTAACGGCACGGTGCTGATTACGGTCAAGTGCCCTGACGCAGAGACCCTCAACGTTATTCAGGTATGCTTGACAAGCGCGTCTGATGCAGGTGAACTCATCCACAACGAGTTCTCCTTTGGACAGGGTACGTACACGTCGCCCACATCTTCCACGCAGGTTACGTTCAGCAACTCAGGTATCGCGCCTGTGGTTAGTCAGTACGACATCTTTACAGGTCTTAAGGGCAGTGGATTTATTCCAAGCGGAGGGTCTACTGTTACCGTGGCCGGAAACAGGTTCGGCTCAGACACTTATGTGACGCAGCCGGGAACACAGTTTTCGTACTTGAGAACCAATGTTAGCTATGCCAATACGCAAGCAGGCATCAACAGTCTCCTTGCGGCTATTGCAAGCCCACCTGCAGGTTTCGGTGGTTTGATTCCAA
>Ga0208899_1002332_pt1 | contig 12712 bp, 19 predicted proteins | sample VirMetDEL_Nov_24_FD_184518 | JGI IMG/M metagenome (GOLD analysis project Ga0208899, IMG submission 184518) | Aqueous microbial communities from the Delaware River and Bay under freshwater to marine salinity gradient to study organic matter... | ecosystem: Environmental > Aquatic > Marine >... | reverse complement strand
AAAGATTCATCAAAAAGATTATTTTTTGACATTACATTTGTACTATCAAAAATAGTAAATGGATTAGAAACTCTTAATCTTCCAAATGCATCATAAGCATTTGATCCATTTCCACCACCAATAACTACTGGTTCTACATTTACGTTGTTACATCCTTGAGACATTAACAACCTCCTCTCATTAAGAACCAATTTTGTCTTTGAGTTTTCTCAATTGCTTCTTTTTGATAGGTAGTATTTAACTGATTTTGTAATGTTTCCAACGCTTGGTTAATCTGTCTAAAACTTTCAGTAGAAAACTCTTGCGGTGGTTCAGGTAAAAATACTTGTACTTTAGCCATTATCTTCTTCCATCTGGTGATATATCTACTCTAAATACACCGTATCTCCATCTGTCGTCAACAGCATCATTTTCTATTTTAACTGCTGCTAATCTAGATCTAGCTCTTGTATCTATCTTGTCTGTAGAAGAGTTAACTGTAAAAGGCCCTAGTGTAGAACTTGTTTGAACATCTGCAGGGTATCGTCTTAGTAAAATCGTTACTTTAGCATTTCCTTGTAAATCTTTAAAGTCTGGTATAAATCTACTAACTCTCATAAAGTATTCACCGTCTCCATCTACATCTAAATCAAAATCTCCTGATTCAATGTATGCTGCTATAGCATTAACCGTATTACCATTATCTAATACTTCATTAGTTCCTACTTCGTGATTAAATACATAACTTGCACCGTTAGATACTCCATTAACCGTTGGTGTTGTAGGAGCAATCGATGTGTCAAATTTAGTTGCCATAGGGTCTTCAAATACGTGAGCATCCGCATAGCTTGTTCTAGCTAAAGAACCTGTAGTCCATACTTGTTCACCTACATTATAGGTAACTGACCTATTAACATAGCTTGATGTAGCAGATGCATAAAACCAAGTTATTTCTCCAAACAAACTATTATGTGAACCATAAGTAAGCTCGCTAGCTGAAAAGTTAAAACCTAAATTATCTGCTGTAGTAGTAAATACAAAGTCTTCTACTAAAGAACCCATTGATTTAACTGTTCCATCAAACATAAAAAAGCCACCAGAATCCCCCATCCAATAGACAGCTCCGTTAGCGAATACTATAGAATGTTGACCTATACATCCACAATTAGAACCTACTTGTCTAATGCTAAATGTAAATGGAGCACCAACGTACTGCATTAAGTATGCAGAAGTATCTGTTAAAATAAGAATATAATCCTTACCTTTAGCTGCTCCTATAATCTTTGTTCCTGAATCTATTCTAAATGTACCTGCAGTATTAGTTGATGTAGGTGTATAATCATTAATATTCTCTTGATCAGAGAATCTAATAAACATTTTATCTTGTGTTGTAGGAGATCCTATTGTTGTTTCAGTACCTAAAAATATTAAATGTCTATCTCTATCAGATACAATAGACATAACTGATTTAGTTGGAGCGTTGGTAATTAAGGATGCTCTTGTTGTTACACCTGTTCCTCCATTAGGATCCCATTGAAAAGCAGGGCCGTTTTTAATAGTTGCTATTAATAACTCACCGTAGTTATCTAAAGACCAAGAAGCAGGATCTAGTATAGCGTTTGAAGTTGTTCTTGGTGTACCCCAAGTTGATAAGTTCCAAGTACCTGTACCCCATCCGTATCCATATGCTTGTAATAAAGGGCCAATCTTATAATAAGGACGTGTGTCTAAAGTTCCGTTGTTCGTTGCTCCTGTTCCAGTTTCCGCAGAAGCCATAGTAATTGTAAAAGTTAAAGTTGTAGGAATAGATTGTACTTCATAAAGTACGTCATCAAAGTCTGATGCTGTGTAATCAGTTTGACCAGCTGTAAATGAACCTGCGTTAGCAAATGTAAGAATATCTCCTACTTCTAGATTGTGAGCTGATGGTGTTGTAATTGTAACTGTCGATGATCCGTTGACCGTGGTTATATCACAACCTGCCACGTTCAAGGAACTATCTAAAGGTGTAATATCATAATAATTATTACCATCATAAATATATAATATCTTGTTTGTACCGATAGCAGCGAATCTTCGTCCATCTAAATCAGCCCAAGTGTGAATGGCTCTAGCTGCACCTACTAATGTAGAAGTCATTACCTGTTCCCAACCCCCTATCTTTTCAGGGGCTCCATATCTAAAACGAACATTATCTCCATCTACCCATTGACCTTCGGCCTGTGATGAAGTAGCTTGTTTATTGAATCCTGGTGCAAATTGTACTTTTCGTAATGGCATAAAGGTATTATACACCATTTATTTTTGTCTATAAATACGACCTACTTTATATTAAAAGCAAAACTAATCCTTGTCTTTTTCGATAAATTAGGCTCAACGTGATGAAATATCCAAGATGGAAAAATATATAAACAACCAGCTAAGGCTGGTAAAAACCAAGTTCTAGAGTTATGATGATTATATTCATAGTTATCATCTTGAGATAAAAAATTGTCAATTGGTGAAGGATTTGTAAATACTATATTACCGCAATCTTTTGGAGCTGATACATAGAAACATCCTGAAACTTTACTTTTAGGATGACAGTGAGACATATTATAATCTTTGTTTTTATTTAAATTAAACCATAAATCAACTAATTCAACTTCTTCTTTTTGTTTTAATACATCTTTTAAATATATTTTTGAATATTGTTGAATGTTTTCTTGTAATTCTTTTGTCTCTTTAAACAAAAGTAAATCATTACTTTGATATCCAGTTGGATTACTTCTGTGCCTTCCCTTATCTTTTTTCATATGATTTAAACAAAAACTTTCTAGCTTTTTTAAATCAATATTAAGGTTCACTTGTGCAACACTTGTTTTAAATAAATCTCTAATTATCATATAAATGTGGCAACTAAAATAACACGATGTCCTGTTTTTGGAAATCTTTGATAATGTTTTAAACTATTAAAACATATACCTTTATATTTTTTTGGTTCTATCTCCTTTATTAATTTATTATTATCATTTACAATACAAGTTGTAGCATTTTTATCACAATCATTCAAATAAATGATTATCTGTTTATGGTCAAAACCATCGTGATCTAAATGTATGTGTGATTTTTTATTACCATTATTAAAAGTTAAATTATAATTAATACGTGTATAAAACATAACTTTTTGATTAATTGCCTTACAAAAATTATTTAATATATCTACAGATTCTTCATAATAAGGAGAATTAACAGCTTCTTTTAGACTACAGGTTTCAAGTCTTTTTTGTACGGTATGAGATAGAAATATGTTCTTTGATTTATATAAATTTTTTTCATCTATTGGATCAAAATTTTGAATAAAAAAAGGAAAATCTTTACTTAGTACAATTTGATTTATAAACTCTAAATTTCTTTGTGTTAAAAAATTACTATGTTCCTTTAATTCTAATTTGTTATTCATTAAAAAAACGACCACCAACCAGTAATAATATACTTTTCTTTTTTCATATTTATCACACCTTTATGAGAATGAGTCCAGTCAGAAGGCCATATAAGAGTTGATCCAGCAACACAATCTGCAGTAAAGTTTTGATTTGGAAATTCCGTTCCAGCGTCTTTAACCGTATTTAAATACGTCATAAAAACTAAAACTCTTTTTGCATTACCAGCATTACTTCTTTCACAATGTAGTTTTTTAAATCCTCCTCCTGGTTTATAGTATTGAATATTAAATAATTCAGACACTGTATATCTAGCAAGAAGAGTTTTTGTTTCAGGATATAATTTCATATAACCATCTAAAGCTTTTTGAAGACCTAGTTTATATTTATCAAACGGATAATCATTAAAAATAGGATGCACATAAATATCTTCAGAATCTTTTGTTTTAGTATCCACTCCATAAAAAGTAGAACCAGGAACTGCACTTTTTTTATTTTCTTTAAACCATTTAATTAAATCCTTACAAATTTTAGGATCAATTTTATCTTGGTATATGAAAGATTCTTTTGTAGGTATTGAAGCCATATTTAAAAATAATCTATTAATATCATTACTTTTGCTTTTTTATCAGTACAATTTTCTGAATGTTGTTTATCAGAAGATTCCATAAATAATATAGAATTCTCTCTTGGAGTTACTTTAGTTCCGTCGCTTAAAACTGTATTTCCATTATTTGTGTTAACAAAATATATTGCTTGGTTATGTTTAAAATCAAATTCATTTTCAATTTCAATTGATCTAACTTCTTTATTAGATGGAAACATAAAAGCCCTAACTGAAATTAAAGAATTAATCTTTATAAAATTAAGTAAGTTTGTTTGAATAAAGTTAAAATAATTACTGTGTGCAATATTATTTTGATAGAATATATGTGTAAAATAATAACTTGTTTGTGGATCTCCTAGATCTGATTCTTTTTTAAGAAACCAAGGAAAATCATCCCCTAAAAAAACAAACTGCAAATTTCTATAAAATTCTTGTTCTATATAGTCTAAGCTTATTCTATGTTTAATTTTTTTTATTTTCATACTTTATGTTTATAAATATATCTTTACTATAATTTAAGTCAATATTTAAATATCTTCTTTAGTTAAATAATTAAAATTAATGATTATTCTTCTTGCTGTATTAGTTTGACTAACTGCACTATGTTTTATTTCATTATTAAAAATTAAAATTTTATTTTCTTCACTTAGTATTTTTATATCTTTATTATTAATGTTTAAATTAGTGTATCCATTATTTGTGTTCATATATAAAATAGCCGTCGTACAATTTTTATATGGTTTATCTATATGAGCTTCTGATTTTATTTGTTTAAATCTATTTACAAATAAATTTGCTCTTACTTCATCTATCATTACTGCGTTTAGTTTATTTAAAATAGGTACAATAAGAGGAATAAATACTTCTGAATTAATTCTAAAATTATTATAAAAAGAATGAGTAAAATAATAGTCTTTATTTTTTGAATCTCTAGTTTGACTATCTCTAAAAAACCAACCTATTTCACTATTAAATAGATAATCTTGTAGTATTTTAAATTCTTTTACTGGTAAAAAATTTGCAATAACTTTATAATTCATTTTAATTAATTATATATTTTTCATTCCAATCATAAAAAGAACAATTAAATGCGATAACAGTCTTTCTTTTTTTTGAATTATTTATTGGAGACCTGTGTAAATAAAAAGATGGGAAAAATAGTACATCACCTTCTTTAACTTTTGGCTTTTGTCCATTAATGAATTCAGTTGTTAAATTTTTATTGGGTAGTTCTAAATAATATACCGCAGACATTGAACAACCTTCGTGTAAATGCCACGTATGTTTGTCATTTTTATTATATTGTTGAAACCAACCATTATGTATTTGCCAATTTTTAGTTTTTAATTGATTACACATAAGATCCATACAATCATTTATCTTATCATAAAATAAATTTAAATATTCTCTATTGTAATCTTTTGGCAAAAACCAGTCAGTTTTACTTATTCTATCTTTTTCACTTTTTAAAGTTTTGTCTTCTATTGTAGATATTAATTCCAATAGTTTATTTTTTATTTCTTTATGGTGAGAAAATTTGTATACCCACATATTGGGTAATATATACTATGCTTTTAAAATAAAAACAATTATTGTACCCAAGATTGAGATTCCTCATCCCAAGAATATCCACTACCAGGATCTGGTCTAGGCACTGGTGCGTGATAATATCCAGTTGAAGTATTTAAAGTCCAAGAAGGATAAGGACTTTCAGCTTGAATAAATCCATTTAAATCTGCATCATATTTAAAACCAGGTTGAGCATAATTTAATCTAAAAGGAGTACCTCCTGTTAAATGAACTCCTCTATGCATATTATAAGAAGTTTGTTTCCAATTAGAATGACCTGTTAAATTTGTTAGAAACTCAACACCTTTAACTTCTGACTCAACTCCGTTATCTATTATCTTAGCATTATCGACTACTACAACTTCTTCAACTATTGAATTGTTATTTAATTTTGCAAAATGTGCCATAATATTATGCTGCGTATGGGTAGCTAATAACTACTACACCGCTTCCGCCTCCTCTTCCTGCTCCTGCACACTGTGCTCCACCGCCGCCGCCACCGCCGCCGCCTGTGTTTACTGTTCCTGCAACAGCATCATTGTTAGCACAGCTAAATGAACCTTTTCCGCCACCACCGTTTCCACCATTTCCTGGTGTACTATTGTTTTGACCGCCACCGCCGCCGCCTCCATATTCTTCTCCATTTAAATATGTATATCCATTACCACCGTCTCGACCGCTTCCAGCGTTAGATTTTCCTCCGCCGCCACCGCCTGTGAATGTTCCTGTAAATGCACCGTTATTTCCTTGTCCTGCAATTCCTGATCCTGCAGATCTGTTGTTAGAACCACCGCCTCCTGATCCCCCGTTAGAGGCTCCACCATTTAAGTTAGCTCCAGCACCACCACCTGTTGCACTATTTCCAAAAGCAGATGAAGCCGATCCTGAACCTCCAGCTCCTGCTCCGCCTCCTACTGTAATTGAGTATGCTTGTACTGTAACTGTTTGAGAAAGGTCGTCAACAAGTAAGTAACCGCCCGCTCCGCCTCCTCCTCCGTTATCAGTTCCTCCACCACCTCCGCCTGCGACTATAGCGTAGTTAACAGCATCTCCAGCAACACCGTCTAAAGCATTTCCTAAAGCTGTTACAGTGAAAGTATCTGAACCTGTAAATTTATGGAATCTTGTACCGCCAGAATCAGTAATCGTACCACCCGTAGCTTCTAAGTAAAGTTTTTTACCGCCTCTACCAAATCCTGCTTTGGATCCTGCTCCGAATGAACCTAAAATTGGCATTACTTTGTAATCCTCCTATTATGCAAACTGCGTTTGAGATGCTAAAACAGTAAACGCTGCACTTCCTGTTTTTATAACAGTATATGTGTAAACGTCAATACTACTAGCATTACCACCTGTAGGTGCTGAACCGCCTTGCCATTCTGGAGTTACTGAACTACCATCAATTGTAACTGCTGAATTATAATATGCAGTTCCGCCTTGTGAAACTAGATGAGCTATTGTAATTGATTCACCTGTATCCATAATAGAATCTAGTGAATTAGAAGCATCTCCTCTAATGTTTAATGTCCAGTTTCCTGAAGCATCTGTAGTATAGTTTAAAACTGCTTGAGTAATAACATCGTAGTCTACAGTTCCTGTAGCTGCAGTAGCTGAGTTAGTTACTTTTTCTGCTAATTGTTGAATCTTTCCTGCACCGTTAAATGTTACTCTACCAATACCTTTTGGTGTTAAATTTAAATCAATGTTAGTATCATCACCTGTTGCCGATAAAGCTGGAGCATTTCCAGTTGCAGCATTTGTTACAGTGAATTCATTTACTGCAGAAGCAGTAGTTGCAAATTTAATTTGTTCTAAATCATTTTCATCATTAATAGAATTTCCACCATCAATTAAAATATCATTTCCGTTGGCATCTAAATCTCCACCTAATTGAGGTGTAGTATCTTCAGAAATATCTTTTAAGTAAGGTACTTCAACTACGTTTGTTCCATCTGAATAAACAATTGTTGTTTTACCTTCTGTTAAAGCTACGCCTGTTCCTGATACTGTTTTGATTGTTAAAGAATTTCCGCTGTGAGTTGAACCATCAACAACAATATAAGTTTTTTCAATTCCATCTGGTACATTAACAACTCTTGTACCTGCTAAAGTTCCTGTTAATTTAAGAACAGCATTTCTAGCATTTGAAATTGTTGCATTAGTCATCGCTAATGTTACATCTGCTGATGCAACATCAATAGCTTCATAACCTGCAATTGCTTGTTGAATTAAGTTTAAATTTGTATTTGTTTTATCGCCCCACGTACCAGAGTTTTCCCCTGTTACCATTAGTTCGAGTGCTAAATCTGTAGAATAACTTGATGCCATAAATAACTCCTAATATTTAATAATTTTACTTTTAAGCCGCTGCTTTGTCAACAACACTCCACGTTGTACTTGCATTAGGCTCAATTACAGCCCAAGCATTTATACCCATTATACCTGTACTTGTAGTTGCTGTCACTCCTGTAGGAGTAACTAATTGGCTAATTCCAGCTAAAACATTGCTTACAGATGATGTTAATTGTTGACCTGTAACTTGAGCAGTAACATTTGTAAAGGCATCTGCATCACCTAAAGTTACTGTAATTTCAATTCCTGTTAGTGTTACATTAGCATCTCCAATTACTGTTTCAGTACCAATAGTCCAATCTAGCTGTTCTCCTGTTACAAGAACATCAATTGAAGGTGTTAATACAGCATCTGCTCCTATTGCAATATCTGTACCAACAGATTGACCCCATTCTCCATCACCCCAAGCTAACTCACCCCAAGGTTGTGCTGAAGCAGTAGTTACTTGTATCTCTATAACTTCTCCTCCAAATACTGTCCCTTCTGAAGAAGTTAATTCTTGTCCTGTTGGAGTAGTTAAAATAGATACACCTAAAACAGCTGTACCAGTTGTAGAAGTTAATTCTTGTCCTGTAAGTGTTACTGATGCATCACCTTGAGCTACTACAGTTGCGTCTCCTAATAAAGTTATACCGTCACCAACACCCCACAAACCATTACCCCAAGTTTCATTACCCCAAGGATCGTTTGAAGGAGAAGTAACTTGTACAACATTAGTTTCACCACCAAAAGCATCTCCTACTGTTGATGTAGCTTCTTCACCTGTTACTGTTACTAAAACAGAGGTTCCTGCAACAACGCCATCGGTTGCAGAACTCATTCCAATATCTGCTGGCCCTGTTACGGTAGTATCAATAGTTACATCTGCGTTTGCAGAAATTGTTACTGCATTTGTATTTGAAGTTATTGCTAATCCTGAAACGTCGATGTTAGGGTTTGCTAAATCTCCCCATTCACCTTCGCCCCAAGCTAAACCACCCCACCCAATTTGAATTTGAGCGTCTACGGTTACTGAAGTTACGGAAGTTGTTGATTCGACACCACTTGGGGCAATTATATTATTATCAGAGTTCCAAGCATTAGAACCCCATAGATTTGTGCCCCAAGTTGATGCCATTCATATTCCTGCTCGTTATTAAGCGATTCTTAATATTGCAGCTGCTGATGTGAATGCTGGAAACTGAATAGTGAATGTTCCACTAGTTGCAGTTTTGTCTGATCCAAAATCTAATACGCATACTGCTTTATTAGCATCGCTTGTATTGTAAATTAAAGCTCCTCTAGCTGTTAATGTAACACCTGTAAAAGATAAATCATCAAAATCAACTATTGCTACACCTGTGTCTAGCCCTGTTTGTTGATTTTGTAATGCTCCTCCACCCGCAACATATTCACCAGAATCAGGTACTTCCTGAGATGTTGAGTACGCTGTTGTAGCTGCTGATAAGTTTGCGTCAGATGTATATAACGCTAATTTAAAAACGTCACCACCACTTTCAAATTGATGTTGACCCTCTAGTATTTGTTGTTTGAATGAATTACAAACTGCTTGTTGTATTGCCATAATAATTTCTCCTTAGTAATTATAATTTTTTATTGCATTTGATCAGGAGATGGTGCAGGCACGACTAATCGTGGTGTCCCGTCCTGATACTCGTCTCTACGTCTTCTGCCTACTTGCTCTAACGCAAAACCTTGCATAGCTATATTATACTTGTCTGAGTACAGTTTGTACATATCCATAGGGCCTTTTAAAAAACCATACGCCTCTACTAATGTTGCATATAACAATAGCTCAGGAGCGTTATCACTAAGATAAGTAGTTGTATTTGTAGCTGATAAATGGTCAGGTGTATAAACATAACTTAACTGACAATTGTAAGCTGAAGCTGGTGTAGGAGCCATAATGATAGTAGTTTCTTTCCACATTGCGTAATATTTAGGTACGCCTGTAGCCCCTGTTGAGTTATACTCAAATATAAAACTTGTGTCTTTAGGTTCTAAATAAACCTTTGTTGTTGGAGATTGAGTGCTGTCTTCAACTAAAAATGATCTTACAATAATAGCTCTTCTAGTGCTTGTTAATCCAGATGAAGATGTAGCGTTAGGTAAATCTAAATAAGCTGAGTTAGCAATTAAACTAGCTGCAGCATATTCTCTAGCATAGTCTGCATCTACTTCTCTAAATATCTTTAATTCAGCATCTCTAATAAAATCTTCTACAATAGAGTCAGTAAGAACATTACTGTCTACTTCTGTATAATTCCTAATCTTAGCTACTAGTTCTGCAAATGTCATATTATACTGTTACTGTAACACTCCCTAAATTACTTGTTGAACTTGATCCTGTAACTAATGCTTTGTTTATTGGAAAAGAAATAGTTACTTCACCTATACTAACTCCAGCTTGTCTTTTAGCATTTTCAACATCAGGTGATGTTCCTGGTTGCATACCATTAGACAAAAATTGTCCAGGCCAATATTGTAAATCAAGAGATGCAATAATTCCAGTTCCTCTAGAAGTATCTGGTCTAGCTCTTTGTAGTCCTTGAGGATCTCCTCCTCTTGATCGTATTTCTAGTTGAGGATGTTTTGCCTCAAACTCAGAAAAATGGACAATAGAACCATTCCATTCCTTAACCATTTCATTATAAGGAAACTGCATACCAGATCTATCTGATATTGCTAATGATCTACTTCCTTTTGCAAAATTAGCCATTCGTTCTCCTATACATTTGGAAAGTAACTTTGAGGAGAAATGTATAAAGAAGTTCTAGAACCATCTTCGTCTAGTGCTCTTTTCATTTCATCTTCATAAGCTAGTTTTAATAATTCTGCTCTTTGTGGAGAACGTTTAATTGCTAAATAATAAGCTAGTCCTGCACACATACAAGGTATAAATCTATATGCTACATCTGCTGTATTTGTGTAAGCACCTGAATCTTCAATTCTTTTAATTACATAATATTTTAAATAAGTGTATGTACTTAAATCAGGTGTTTGATATAAATAGATAACAGGTGTTGTTTGTCTATCTACATAATATTGTGAAGGTTGTCCTTGAGTGCCTTTGTTTGGTAAAGCGGCATAAGTAGATCTATCAATTTTACTTAATGATAAATCATTTGTAGTAGTTCCTGGTGTACCTGAAGTACTAGATATGTAAGCTTCTAAAACATCACTAACATCTGTGTTTACAGTATAGTTAGCTTGACCTTGAACCAAGGTCACCTGATCTAATTCTACTTTCCATAAGTGCACACCTCTATTACCCCATTCTGAGAATAAAATATTTAAACTTCTTCTGGCTGATTTAATATCATAACCAGAATTAATTCTAATACCTATTCTTTCATAGGCTTCTTCAACTATCTCATCGATAGATAAATTAAAAGATGTTGTGCCGCTTGTAGCCATTTACTATTTCTTTTTCTTATTTTTTTTCATTTTTTTCTTAGACATCATCTTACCATAAGAAGCCTTCTCTTTTTTAACAGAAGCCATTCTTGCATAAGCATTTCCGCCACCTGGTGTCATTTTCATCATAGTTATCTCCTTTTTAAATTAATCCTTTGTAATAATCTTTATAAGATTTATTAGAGTATTTCTTACCATCTAATTCTACATCAATAAACTTACCTGCATAAGCCTCTGTTGTTTCAACCTCTTCAGATTGTTCAATTTGTTGTGGTTTTGTTTGTCCTGATTGTTTGTATTGCACATAGTCTTGAGGTGAAGCTTGTGATGCCATAGACATAGCAGTAGATACATCTGGAATTAATCCTCCAGCAAATGCACCTTTTGGTTTTTTCTTCATAAAAGGAGTATGATAAGCGTGCCTCATCTCAAATTCTTTATCTGTTTCTGTTGGTTGTTTAATAGCTTTACCTGTGTAAGCTTTTTTAACTGGAATACAGTTAGGTACTTTTCTACCATTCTTCATCTTCATTCCAAATTGCTTATAGCCTTTCCAACAAGCCATATTATATACCTTCCTCTAAAAATACTTTAGTTTTTTTGCAGGAGCATTGTTTAATACCAAAAATTTTACAGATAATATTTTTAATTTTATTTATCATAACACTCCTTATTTGTGGCCACATTGCTATATGACTCCGTAGAAGGGTCTTTTAGCCTCTTACGGTTGTACAACTTCTTTGATTTTACCACTTTAGGCTTAAATAGTCTATTACTTAGGATTTTTGCTATTGGATTATTTCGTTTTTTTATGGGCACTGTTCTTCATTAACTTCCCATTAGGCATATAATGATAGCCTTTAGGTGCTTTCTTTTTTCTAGCACCTCTTAATTTACCATCTACTTGTTTTGTCATTTGTGATCTTCCGATTGCCATATTAGTTCCAAGGTTTATAATTTACCTTACCATCTTCTCTATAAGCAATCAAGGATTCCTTTTTATTTAAATCTGTTGAATAACTACAATGAACCCACCCTGATGATGGTTCTCCTTCTTTGTAGAACTCAAGAATTATCTGATTCCAAATAAGGTTATCCCTAATCCATTGAGCTAATTCCTTATTATCTATTCCTGGAATTTCAAAGTCAGCTGCTGCTGATTTATTATCTGCACAATGCTCGCTGGTAATTTTTGAACCTATCTCAATACACAACTGAGCACAACGAAATCCCGAACTTATAATCAGAGGCCTGTCGAAATGACTACGGATTGGTTGTAAAATATTTACTGCCAATGCTTTTAAATTTTCTATTTGCATTGGTGATGGATTATTATTGATGCCTTTACGTTCGGCAACTTGTGATT
>Ga0208899_1002331_pt1 | contig 12715 bp, 7 predicted proteins | sample VirMetDEL_Nov_24_FD_184518 | JGI IMG/M metagenome (GOLD analysis project Ga0208899, IMG submission 184518) | Aqueous microbial communities from the Delaware River and Bay under freshwater to marine salinity gradient to study organic matter... | ecosystem: Environmental > Aquatic > Marine >... | reverse complement strand
GCAGGTCAGCTGGGTCTTTCTGCGGAACAGTTGGCAGCTCAGACAGCACAACAACAAGCCCAAACTGGACTTGCTGCGGAACAGTTGGCGGGTCAGCTTGGTCTATCCGCTTATCAGCTACAGGGTCAGCTCGCGGGTCAAGCCGCTCAACTCGGCATAACCACGGAACAATTTGCTGGCCAGTTGTTGCAAGAGCAAGCCCGTACTGGACTTTCGGCGCAGCAAATATTGGCTCAAACCGCACAACAAGCAGGTCAGTTGGGTCTTTCTGCGGAACAGTTGGCAGCTCAGACAGCACAACAACAAGCTCAAACTGGACTTGCTGCGGAACAGTTGGCGGGTCAGCTTGGAATTTCCGCTTATCAGCTACAGGGTCAGCTTGCCGGTCAGGCTGCACAGCTTGGTCTGTCCACCGAGGAAATGGCCGGGCGTTTGCTTCAACAGCAAGCTCAAACAGGCTTGTCTGCGCAGCAATTGGTGCAGCAAGGCGCTCAATCCGCCGGTCAACTTGGTCTCAATGCCGAGCAGTTGGCAACACAAGCAGGTATTACGGCCCAACAGCTACGGGGTCAGCTTGCTGGCCAAGCCGCACAGCTTGGCTTATCCACCGAAGAGCTTGCAGGCCGCCTATTGCAGCAATCGGCACAAACCGGTCTTTCGGCAAACCAGCTTTTGGCGCAAACCGCACAGCAAGCAGGTCAGTTGGGCCTTTCTGCCGAACAATTGGCGGCGCAAACCGCGCAACAGCAGGCTCAAACCGGCATCGCCGCAGAGCAGCTTGCTGGGCAGCTTGGCATGTCCGCTTCTCAGCTACAAGGCCAGTTGGCTGGGCAGGCGGCACAACTTGGCATGTCCGCGGAACAATTCGCGGGTCAGCTACTTCAACAGCAAGCCCAAACAGGCCTTTCGGCACAGCAATTGATTGGCCAAGTGGGCATGCAGGCAAACCAGCTTGCCGCTCAAAATGCACAAGCTTTGGCGACCCAACAGCAGCAGGCCGCGCTACAGGGCGCGCAACTTGGCTTGTCGGCAGAGCAAATGGCGCAGCAAGGCGCAGGCCAGCTTGGTCAACTCGGCATTTCGGCAGCTCAAACTGCCGGTCAGCTTGGTATATCTGGCGAGCAGTTGGCTTCTGCTAACGCGCAGGCTCTTGCTCAGACGGGCATGAGTTTAGAGCAGTTGGCAGCCAACACAGGGTTGTCGGCAGCTCAATTGGCAGGCCAGTTGTCTGGTCAAGCTGGCGCTTTGGGACTTCAAGGCGCTCAAGCACAAGCAAATATTGCGGCGCAAGCAGGTCAAACTGGCTTGTCTGCCGAACAACTTGGCGCACAGACCGCTATGCAGGCTGGTCAATTACGTCAGGCACAGGCTGGATTGGGCGTACAAGGCAAGCAAGCGGCTGGCGCACTCAGTATTCAAGGCCAAGAACTACGTGGCCGTTTGGCCGAAGGCATTGGTGGTCTAGGCGCTCAATACGGTCAGCTCGGGCTTGCTCAAGGCGAAGCTCTGGGCACTCTTGGCCTACGTCGGGCGTCTATTGGCGAACTCGGCCAAACTATGGGCCAAAAAGAAGCTGGCTTCTTGTTCGACATCGGCAAGCAACAACAGGCTCAACAGCAAGCAAAGCTCGAAGCACAACGGCAGACCGACTTGCAGCAACTTTACGAGCCGTATCAACGGGTGGGATTCCTGTCAGATATTTATAAAGGCGCTCCGTCGTCTCAACAAAGTATCACAGGAACTACAGCGCCTACTCCTTCACCAGCCCAGCAAATCCTTGGCTTGGGCATAGCTGGATTGTCAGCGGCAACCGGCGCAGCGAATGCGGGGTTATTTTGATGAATAGAAGCGTAATGGACAGGCAAATGTTCCGCAATGGCGGCTACGTTCGTCAAATGCAAATGGGGGGTGATCCGATGATGGCACCTCCCGCACAACCAGAAAACATGGGTATGCCGGTGGCACCGCCCGCGGCAGCAATGCCTGTCCCACAAGACGCGTCGTTAGAAACGATTGCGGCGGGAGTTTCTCAGCAAGGCATCGACCCGGCAATGGTTGAATCGATGCTTCAACAGTATTCTGGAATGGCGGGCGATTTGGACGCCGCGGCAGAAAACGAAGATTACGCCGAAGTCATGAACATTATGCGTGGCGATCAGGCGACAATCGAAGAACGCCGCGCGGAGCTGGCCGGGATTGTTGGCCAAGAAGATGCCGCTCAAACCCCAGACTCGGTTCTAACACTGGTGCAGCCGGTCATGCTGATGGCGGCGGTGGATCAGGGCATTGGAAGCATGGCTCCCGAAGCAATGAACACCCCTGTTACAGGTGATATGGCTGGCGGCATCATGTCGACGGTCAATATGGGTGCGGAAGAAGCACCAATGCCGGGTCAAGGAGGCCCAGCTCCTGTAAATTTTAATCAAGGCGGCGCGGTTCAATACTTTGAACGGGGCGGCGGCGTCGCCATGCCCAACGAACGTGCGCAACAGCTCTTTAACGAGCGACGTGCGCTGTATGGACAGCTAATTGATCCGGCCCAGCAAGCGGCTGACTTCGAAGCGCAGAAAAAGATGACGCAAGCCCAGATGCTGTTTGACATCGCACAGGGTGGTTTGTTGTTCGCTTCCGGCGCTGGAAAGCCTGGGGGCACCCCCGCAGAACAACTTGCCGCAGCGTTTGTACAGCCTCTCGGTAACATCGGCGCACGGGCTGGTGAGCTAGAAAAGTTTAGACAAGGTCAAAAGCGTGAAGAACGCGCTTTGGACCTACAAGCCTTGGGCGCAGCAGAAGCTGCGCTGGCGGCAGAACAGGACGCAGCAGCTAAGGCTGCTTTGCAAAAAGAAGCAAACACGTTCGCAGCAAGTGAGTCGCGCTTAAATCGTGCGCATCAAATCACGCTGAAGAGCATGGACTTTGACTTCCAAAACGCCGACCGATTAAGTCAGCAAGAATTTACTACACGTCTACAAGACCTGAAGTTCCAGAACGAAGTAGCGCTTTTGGGCTTGCAAGGCGATCAATCGAAAGAAGCTATTACGCTCCGCAACGAGCTTGAGCGTGACAACATGCGTCTTGGTAGCGAATTGCGTATTGCTGAAAACACATTGGCGTTCAACCAGCAGCTTGAGCGTGACGGTATCCTTAACACTAACGAATTGGAGCGCATGGACCGCGGCCATAACTTTAACCTTGCGTTGGCCACCCACAAAGGCGCTATCGCTCGCGAAGCCCAAGCGTTCCAAAACGCCTTTACGGCGGCTGAATCTGCACTTGATCGCGCACAGCGTGAGAACCTGCAACTCAGCGACCAGGATTTCCGACAGCTTATGCAGCAAGAAATGCAGCAATTCACGTCGGATCAGGCTGAAATCGACCGCGGTATTGCCTACGTTAACCGTGCATTCGACGAAGACCTCGCCCTACGGGGTGCGAATCGTGCCGATGCGGCGCTTAATCTGCAAGAACGCGCTCAAACGCTGGATGAAGCGTACAAGTTTGGTAAGTTGTCCCTTGACCGGTTGGCTGCAAACGCAACGCGACTGGGCAGCGAGGCGAAAACCAACACCATTTCGTACCTTACTGACCCAGATCGTCTGGATAAGTACGCAAACGGCACCCTTGGTGACGAAACCACTACGTTTGAGCAGCTTGTCCTCGACTACATTAATCCGAAGAACAATGAAGTCTACGACGCCGCGCGTGGTCGGTACGTCAAAGGGTCTGCGACGCAACTGGCACCACGTGTCGTGGCTGCGATCCAGAAAGGTAACCCGACGTTCTTCAGCACGATTGCTGGACAGCTTAACCTTGACCCGAGCGGCGGTGGGGTCGGTACGCCTTCCGAGCCAGAGGCACCGAAGACTTTGGGGCAGGCAACTAGCCAAATCTTTAACCCGGATGGCACAGTTAACGAGCAGTCTAATGTTTGGAGCCTTACTAAACCCAACCGGTTCGACAAGGACATTGATTACCGCGAAGTAATCGGTCTATCTCGTATCTATCCCGGCTTGGTAGATATGGCTTCTGAAGGCTATGCGGAAATTGTCGGTGGCGTACCGTCGGAAGCGGCGCAAAAGCACAAAAAGGCGCAGGCTACGCTTACTGCCTTTGCTAACGACCTGATGCAGTTCTCTACAAACCTGCAAGAGGACCGTGTTCTCAAGTTTGTGCAAGAGCTTATTGCGAAAGAGACGCAAAACTTACGTCCCGGCGGTTTTCTTTTGAAGACAGACGCCGATGCCGTTGCCTCTTTGGAAGCACTGCGTAACGGATTTGAGCAAGCAATGCAGATTGAAGCTGCTAAATTAACCGAATACGGCGGTGACTCTTCTGGTTACAGAGAAAACCAAGTGACGTCTGCACGTGCACGCATGGATCAGATGAAGGTTCTCTACAATGAGATTCTGGCATTTGAGCGTGGGTTTGCTTCCCCTGCGAAAGACCCCGGTGCTGTGACGAGAACGGAAAACAACCAAAGTCGGGGGAATGCTCGCTCGCAAATCTTGCAAATGAGAAAACCGTTAAGGTAAGGGGTTTTGACATGGTAGATAACGCTTTAATTAATCTGACAAGACCTCAGTTTGAAAACCTGATGGAGACGCAGGGGCTGGCCAATACAGTGGACGGCATCCTGTCTATTGCGAACGATGAGTTAGATGTAGGTAGTGTACCTTTAACGCGTGAAGCGCTTAAAAATGGTACACACCCAATTTTAGACCAGCTTGATCGCTACAAAGGTTTAGCGCCAGACCAACGTCAAATTTCTGATGAGGAAATTCTGACGCTATTTACCAACGTCGAAGACTTTGGAAAATTCGACCCGGCGGATGACAGTTTTTTCATCCCCGAAATAAAAGCGATTGCTTCGGGTGCAGCCCGAGAAATACCGGAGGCAATTGGAGCAGGCGCTGGTTTTAAAGCGGGTTTAGCATCAGCGACCCCTATTGCAGCGCTGATCCCGCCTATTGGATTACCCGGTCTTGCACTCAAAGGTATTGTTTACGGAATCGGCGGTATTGGCGGCGCTATTCTTGGCGCACTGGGCGCTGGTGCGGCTGAAGACGCCCTTATTGGAGAAGCGGACCCCGTTATTCCTTCCCTTGAGGGCAAATACCGCGGTGGTGAAACAGGCGTGATCGCCCTGTCAATGTTGGCGTCGCCATGGAAACTTGTCTCGTCTGTTCCTAAAGCCAAAACAGGCGCTATTGAATTTCTTGAAAACTTCAAAAACGTCTCTTCTGGTAAATTCACCGGCGTAGCTGACGAAGCCTTCCTGCTCGCGGCCCGCGGTGCAGGATTGTCTAAGAGAGCGGCGGCCAAGCTTTTTGAAAAAGCCCAAAACGCTCGCAAAGTGGCCAGCGAAAGCGGACCAATGTTTGGTGGGGCATTAGGTAAGGACTTGGGTTTTACCAAATTTAACCCGGCGGGTTACCTTTTTGATCCTCGCAAAGGGCCCGTCGCCGCACGTGTTGTAGGTGGCATTGAAAGCGGCATTGAAAAATCTTTGGCCAAGGCCCGTGACAAGCCGGGCAGGTTCTTACTCGCCGAAGGGGCTGTTGCAGGCGGTTCCGGACTGGGGGCTGCTATTGCGCAAGAGGCGGCACCTTATGATGAGACCGCTCGACTCGGTGGCGAATTAATTGGTTCTTTGGTTATTCCTATCCCGGCGCAAGTGGCTGTAGATTCAGGCCCAGAATTTGTGCGTGGTGTGTTCCGCACTATGCGCGAATGGTGGGGCAAAACTACGGATGAAACTGCTCGACAAGGAATTATGCGCGGCAAGCTTGAAAAAGACGTCGGAAAGCGAATCATTTCAGCGATTCAAAAATCTCAAGAATATGCGCCTCGCATTAACCCGGAGACGGGTGAGGTAATAGAAACTGCTGAAGAGCAGCTTAATCGGTTTATCGCGGCCCTAGGTGAAGCGGCTGCGGTAGAGCGGAAAGGTCCGGATGGTAAGCCCGTCCAGCTTACGGTTGCCGACCTTGCGAGAATGGAAGGCTTACCCTTCTCGCCGACCATGCAGACTATTCAGCAGGAGCTGGCTAAATCCAGTGCGGACCTTAAAGCCGCAACAGGTACTGGTCGCGAAGAGTTACACGCAGGTGCTATTAACGCTGTACGAGCGTTGGCGTCTACGGGCGATCCTGCTGCACTTGCCATGGCTGCCCGCATTCAGCAAGGCTTGTTTGAGCAGAACATCCTCGACAACGTAGATGGTGCAGTCACCAACCTGATGACTGCTGCCGGTAAGGTCTTGGGTCGTGAACCGGGAGAACTGTCTCAACGCACAGACTTGTCAGAAAAATTGTATGACGTCCTGAAAAACCAGATTGATCTTAGTAAAACGCGTGAGCGTCGCCTTTGGTCTGACGTCAAAAATTTCCAGCTGACAGAGTTCTATGCTCGTAACGGTCGTCAGATTAACCAGCCGAACGTGCTGCAATTGCTTGGCCGTCCGTCCAGCCGAGGTGGCTTAAACTTCTCCTCTAAAGGCGCTCAACGCGAATTAGACGCTGCTTTGGGCGGCTACAAATCTGATCTGGACGATTTGGCAAAATACTTCCAAGACGGTGAGGGCCGCAACCCGGCTACTGCGCGGAAGTTTTTTGAAATGCGCTCAGGCTTGCTGAACAAAGCCGCACAACTGCGCAAAACTGGCGATATTGTTAACGCCCAGCGTCTGGACAAAATCAACGATGCCTTGCTACGCGATTTGACCGGTCAACGTGACGGTGTTTCTGAGGCATATAACACGGCCCGCGCCTATACGTTTGCTCGAAATAATGTGTTTACGCGTAGCTTCTTAAGTGATTTGCAAGCTGTAGACCGTAATCGCGGTCTTATTTTGGACCCACAGAACCTGCTGGATCAGGCTTTCCGCGGGGGTAACCTTAGCACGGCGAAACGCTTTCAGCAAATCCGTGCAGCCGGTCGATTCTTAATTGACGAAGCAGGGTTTACCGAAGAAGCCGTTCGGGCAATGGACGCTGACGAGCTTATGAGCGCCGCGCTCCGCGACTCTTTGAGTAAATTTATGGTCAAAAAGTTTATTCCAAACCCAGCTAATCCGAATGAGATGATCGAGACCTTTGTGGTTAACCCCACAAAGCTTAGAACCTGGAAAGAGAAGCCCGGCACTAAAGAATTGTTTGCCCTCATCCCTGACCTTGAGGTGGATTTAGCTAATGCGCAATCCGCGCAGCGAGCGTTTGACGGCATGTTAGATGACATAACGCTTCAAATGAATCCGTCAGAAGCTGCTCGCCGCGGCATGACCGACGAACAATTAACCGATCATTACGGCACCAAGGCTTTCCAATGGGTGCTTCAGTACGAAGACCCGGGCAAAGCAGTTGCTCAAGCTTTAGCTGCCGAAAAACCAAGTTTGGCGCTAAATGCGCTTTATCGCATGGTCAATGAGGCTGACTACAAAGACGCTGAGTTCACCAAAGCGCAAGCGTTGCAGGGTCTAAAATCGGCCATCTTTAACAACGCGCTGCGTAAAGCAAACAACACCGCTGGTTTGCCTAATGGCGACGTGTTACAGCGGGAGTTGTTTACGCAGATACCCGGGGTAGACCCCAGTGCCAAGCTTTCGATGAGTGACTTCCTTGTCCGAAAAGGCATGGCCACAGAAGACGAAATGGCCGAAGTGCAAAAGATGGTTAAAACCATCCGTGGCATTGATGAGGCGTTTGCTACAAACAATTTTGAAAACGTGCTGTTCAAAAACCCCAGCTTGGCCAAGCTGTTTTGGGTACGGGTTGCGGGTGCGACCGCTGGTGCCGCAGCGCAAAACCGGTTGAAGAAATTCTTGGGTATGCCGCAAATGAGCGGGGGCCTAATCGCTGAACAAACCGGTTCGGACCTTGTGCAGCGTCTCTTGCTCCACGGCCCAGAGACCCAGCGCATCAAAGTCATGACGCAATTTTTCAGTAATCCGAAGCTTGCTGCTGAAATAATGAAAGAAATCCAAGACGCAAAGATGAAAGACGATGTGATCAATAGAGTTGCGAAGATTGTTGCTCCTCTGGCAAGACAGACAGGCCGTCGTTTACCAATCGGTATCCGTGCTGTCGATGAAGAGCTTACCGAAGAGTATGAGGCACCAGAACAGGCTGCGCCCCCGCTTCCAAGACGTAGACCTGATGACCTACCCGTTAGACAACAAACTTTGCCCCCGCCTAACCAGCGAGGGGAACTCGTTCCGCCCGCCCAACTTCCCACTCAGGGCGGCGGGGCTGCACCTAGTCCGGTTCAACAGGCGTCCGCGGCCCCACAAAGGCCACCCATCCAGTCTTCGGGCTCCGTGGACAGGACTAGGTATGCAGCTTTATTCCCAGAAGACCGCGATCTTGTCGGTATTACAAGTTTAATGGAGTAGCGTAATGCCGGTCCTTTTTGGCACCCAGCCCGAAGTCAGCTTGTCTGGCATGTCCGGGTTCGGCTCGTCTGCCACGGGTTTTGCTGACGGTGGCGTCGCGGGCCTGTTTCAGCGTTATGCGGACGGCGGTGCAGTGAGCGGCATCAGCGAAAAAGACCTGACTGCAATGCGCCAAAAGGTCATGAACGACTACGGGTTTGACCCTGTCGATGTCGCCATGGAAGAAGGCGTCGATCCAGAGCTGTATTTACGCGTCATGTGGACCGAAAATAAAGGCCGCCATGGCCCCAAAAGCGAAGCTGGCGCTATCGGTTTGATGCAGCTCATGCCCGCAACTGCGCGGGAGGTGGGCGTCGATCCAAACATTCCGATAGACAATGCCCGCGGCGGTGCGCGTTACCTGCGTCGCATGATCGACCGGTTCGGTACGGTGCCCTTGGCCCTCGCTGCCTACAACGCGGGCCCCCGTAATGTCCGCAAATATGGCGGTGTTCCTCCGTTTGAAGAAACCCGCAACTACATCGCACAAATCCATGGCGTAGATCGTGATTCACCCCCGATTCCAAGACGTAGACCTGATCCACCCCCGATTCCAAGACGTAGACCTGATTCACCCCCGATTCCAAGACGTAGACCTGATGACCTCGGCACGGTGTCTTACACTCCGCCAGACATGGATTTCCGGGAAAACAACGAATATCTGATGGCAGGCATCGGGAACATCTTTGCCCAGCCTATGGAAGAAGAGGCGATTACACGCCCGTATATACCGAACATCATGCAGCAACAGCCCAAAGGTCCGGAAGCGCAGCGCGGGATTGACTTCTACCGGCAGTACGCGCCGTTCAGAAAGGAAACGCCTTAATGGACCCAATTCTTGAACACCATTATCGCACTTTAGCTGAAGGTAAAGGGGTCCGTAACGAAGACGGGACTGTTTCGACGGTTTATACCATGCAAGTCGACATCGACGGGAAGCCGACTTTAATCCCGGGATTGTGGAATGGCGAGATTGTGGATGAAGAAACAGCAAAAAAGAATGCTGTTAACAGTGGAATCCAATGGCCTACCGCAGAAACTCACGAAAAGTTACGCGAATATGATATTAAGTTGCATGAAGGTATGCGCGAAATGACCCCAGAGGAGGCACAACAGTTCCTCGAAGTAGTAAAGTCTGGAAAACGAGACGTCTATTAAGTAAGCCAGTCTTTGGCGTCTTCGCCAAGCACTTCCCCTGCTATGTCGATCTTGTTGCGTAGCGCAGCCAAAATGCGTTCGTCGATGGTATCCGGGGTAACTAAATCAATGTAGGTAACCTTGTTAGTCTGGCCAATGCGGTGTGCGCGGTCTTCTGACTGTAATCTTATTTCAAGATCATAGCTGTTAGAGTAATAAATGACCGTATTCGCCGCAGTCAGGGTGATGCCATAGCCGCCCGTCTTCGGTTGCCCGACAAAAAACCGCAAGGGGTCGGCATTGTTCTGGAACCGATTCACAATATCCTGACGGTCGTCTTGGGCTGTGCCACCGTAGTAAGTCGCAACAGCGTCCTCGCCAAATTGTTCACGCAGCGCCTTGGCGATATGCAAGATGTCGTGTGTATACGTCGCCCAAATGATGGCTTTGCCCTGCACTTCTTCGGCCAGCTCCATCAATTCGGTCATGCGGTTGTTCTTCAAGACGCGTATATCGCCGTCGTCGGGCTGGAAATGCCCGCAGCAAATCTGTTGTAGGCGCATAATCTGCGTCAAAACACTGGCGGTCGTCGCCAGCTCGCCTGTCTCCAGCTTTGCCAGCGCCAGCTTTTTCATTTGGTTGTAGACGCGCTCTTGCTCGGGCGTCAGCTCAACAAAGCGTTTGATGTACACCTTTTCTGGAAGGTCCAAGCAATCCTGCTTGAGTGTGCGGTTGCTAAACCGATCTAACTTTTCAGAAAGTTCGTCCAAACGGCGGTAGCCCACGATTTGTTGAAAGCTGCGGTGCCCCATGGTGCGCTTCTGTACGTTGGCGTAGCGGTTTTGATAAGCAAAGTAGCTGTTAAACCCGAGGCACTTCTCCTTTAACAGCTCGCACTGACTGAACAGGTCCATCGGACTCTTTGTAATCGGCGATCCGGTCAGGATACGGCGATACTTGGCCATGTCGCGCAGTTTGATGATGTTAGCCGTGCGCTGCGCTTTGCGGTTCTTGATCGTCGTACTTTCGTCCACGACCACCATGTTTTCAGGGTTCTGAAACAGGAAGGCTCGCGCGGCTTCAAACCCCCGCGGCGTCGAAAACGCTTCGACGTTCATCACAAAGATTTTTAACAAGCGGTCTTTGTTCAAAATAAAGCTTGTAAGCTCGTGTTCGTACTTCTGCGTCTTGAGCGGACTCCAGCGCATCACATGCCGTGCTATACGGTCAGGCAAATGGGTCGGTATCTCGCCTTTTGCCCAGTTATCATACACACCTTTTGGGGCGATGATGAGAGCAGCGTTCAATTTGCCTGTTTCGTATAAGATGGCGATGTTGTCGACTGTCACCTTCGACTTCCCCGTGCCCATCTCCATGAAGAGCGCGTAAAACTCCGCGGACCACGAGTCTTTGAGCGCCTTGCGCTGGTGGTCGTAGGGCTGTGTTTTGAACTCGAATCCCATCTTGTGTGTCCTGTGAAAAAAACCTATTGACAGATTTATGGTATAAGATATTATCTGTTTTTGTCAAGGCCCAACCGGTGCCTTTAACCACGACAGGAGAAACACGATGAGTGATGACTTGACGAAATTGATGGAGCAAGACTTCGAGGAGACCCTAGCTTCGTCTGTTGAAAAAGTAGACCAACAGGGGCTCACTTCGGTAGCCGCTTTGGCCCGCCAAATCCGAGACAAAGAAGAAACTATCTCACGTCTTGAGGGAACCCTCAAGGAAGAGAAGAAAACTCTTCTGAAGCTCACGGATGAAGAAATGCCAGCCATGCTTGCTGAAATCGGCATCTCTTCGTTTAGCCTAGATGACGGTTCAACCGTTGAGGTTAAACAAACCTACGGGGCTTCAATCCTCGTAAACAATCGTCCGGCTGCTTACGAGTGGCTGCGTGAACACGGGTACGATGACATTATCAAAAATACTGTCTTCTGCCAGTTTGGACGCGGAGAAGACGATTTAGCCAGTTCGTTCGCTGCATTCGCGCAGCAACAAGGCTATGTTCCCGAGCAAAAGACAGAAATCCATCCGCAGACGCTACGCGCCTTTATCAAAGAACGCGTGGAAGAAGGGGAAGCCTTTCCTATGGAGCTTTTCGGAGCATGGGTTGGCCAACGTGCAGTTATCAAGAGGAGTAAATAATCATGACCAAAGCAGTCGCAACTAAGCAGAACTCAAAAATTATGGAGTTCGACCCATCAATGTTTGAAGCCGATGCAGGCCGTGGCATGGAGAACATGGGGCAAGAAGACTTAGCGCTTCCTTTCCTCAAAGTTCTGTCAGGTAATGACCCTGTATTGGATGAAAACGAGAATGCTCGTAAGGGCGATATTTATAACACCGTCACTGGTGCGCTCTACAAAGGTAAGGACGGCATTCGTGTCATCCCGTGTGCTTACCAGCGTCGATTTATCCAGTGGGCTCCGCGTGGCAGCGGAACCGGTGCGCCCGTGGCAATTTACGAGCCCGGTGATAACCGACCCAAAACTCAACGTTCTACTGAAGACAACAAAGACTATGTTGTCGACGGCAACGGTGAGTACATCGAGGAAACTCACCAACACTTTGTCATTCTGTTGAACCCAGAAGGCGGTGCGGAGACAGCCCTCATTGCTATGAAATCTACGCAGCTCAAGAAGTCGCGTAAGTGGAACAGCATGATGGCGTCGCGCCAAATGCAGGGGAAGAACGGGCCGTTCACGCCGCCTCGGTTCTCCCACATTTACCACCTCAAAACGGCTCAAGAGGAAAACTCAAAAGGCTCGTGGCACGGTTGGGAAATGTCTGTAGATGGCCCGATTACCGATGCAAGCTTGTACGGAAGAGCTAAAGGGTTCGCGGACAGCATCACGGCTGGCGACGTTGTTGTCAAACATACGGAAGATGGAGTGGGCGGCGATACACCGTTCTAAGTCATCGTTGCGGCGGGGCTTCGGCTCCGCCGCATTTTTCTCCGTAGGAGGCAACAATGTCAGTCGAGAAGTTCGCGTCCATATTCGATGGACTGAAGGAAGCTTATGGCTACTTCAAAATAGAGAAAACAGGAGCCAATGGCAAAGCCAAGGGTAAGGCAGGCGTATTACGCGAACCTCGGACCCAAAAGCTTTGGGAAAATCACCTGTCGGGCAAAGGGAATGGCCT
>Ga0208899_1002330_pt1 | contig 12717 bp, 6 predicted proteins | sample VirMetDEL_Nov_24_FD_184518 | JGI IMG/M metagenome (GOLD analysis project Ga0208899, IMG submission 184518) | Aqueous microbial communities from the Delaware River and Bay under freshwater to marine salinity gradient to study organic matter... | ecosystem: Environmental > Aquatic > Marine >... | reverse complement strand
CAACATTAGGATATGCAATTTTTAATGACCGAGTAGAAGCATCATCATTTACAGGTTCTTTATTATCAACTAATGGAGTTTTATCAAGTTCAGCACAAATCGCATCGGATATTTCTGGGTCATTTATTCAACCAAGTTCAAGTTTTTCAACAAGAGTTACAACTTTAGAAACAGACTTATCTACTGAAAAAACTAACATTGATAATTTACAAACAGATAGTGGTAGTTTTTCTACTCGTATAACCGCAGCTGAAAGTGAATTAGGAAATACTTTAATCAGTAGTAGTGCTCAAATATCTACTGACATATCGGGGTCATTCGTAGAACCAAGTGCAAGTATTTCTACAAGATTGACAACAGCAGAATCTGAATTATCTAATACTTTAGTAAGTTCATCAGGTCAAATAGACCACGACGCAACTACTAATTTTGTATCTAATGAACATATTGACCACACAAGTGTAACTTTAACCGCAGGAGACGGACTATCAGGTGGTGGTGATATTAGTTCAAATAGAAGTTTTGCAGTAGATTCCACAGTATTGAGAACCACTGGAGATAACATCATTAGTAGTAGTGCACAGATTGCAGACGACATAAGTGGTTCATTTACAGATGTAAGTGCATCGTTATCAAGTAGAATATCAAGTAATGAAGCGGGGAGTATAACTTCCGTAACTGCTGGAAACGGATTAACCGGTGGAGGTTCATCAGGAGCCATAACTTTAAATGTAGTTGGTGGAGACGGAATTACTGCAAATGCTGATGATATTGAAGTAGATAATACCGTTTTAAGAACAACCGGAGATAATATTGTTTCGAGTTCAGCGCAAATTTCTACTGATATATCAGGTTCATTTACCATACCAAGTGCAAGTATTTCAACAAGATTAACCACAAATGAAACCGATATTACAAATCTACAAACCGATAGTGGTTCATTCAGTACAAGAATTACTACGAATGAAACCGACATTAGTAATTTACAAACCGATAGTGGTAGTTTTTCTACTCGTATTACAACTGCAGAATCTGAATTATCCAATACTTTAATCAGTAGTTCCATACAAGTAGACCACGATGCTACTACAAACTTCGTTTCAAACGAACATATTGACCATACTTCAGTATCGATTAGTGCTGGAGACGGATTGTCGGGTGGTGGAACAATAGCCTCAAACAGAACATTAGCAGTAGATGCTACGGTATTGAGAACCAATAGTGGAGTGATTTCATCATCTGCACAAATCGCATCCGATATATCAGGTAGTTTCACAGCAGGAAGTGGATTAGATTTATCAAGTGGGGAATTTAGTGTTGATGTATCGGACTTTATGTCTAATGGTAGTAATAATAGAATTTTAACCGCAACCGGAACTGACGGACAAAATGCAGAAGCAAACTTCACTATTGATGGAACAAGTTTACAATTAGGTGATAGTAAAATTTTAAGTTTAGGTAATTCAGATGATTTACAAATTCATCACACAACCAACCAAAATTATATCGAATTAAACACTGGTAATTTAACCATTAGAGATGAATCCGATAACAACATTATGAGAATCAAAAAAGATGGTGGTGTTGATATTTTAGAAGGTAATCTAACCGTAGCTGGTAATTTAGATGTTCAAGGAACAACCACTACCATAGATTCAACAGAAGTTAGTCTTGGAGATAGAATCCTAACATTGAATGCTGGTTCAGCCGCAGGAGATGGAGGACTTTATGTAAATGACGCCTCAACCGCAGAAACAGGTTCATTATTATGGGACATCAGTGAAGATAGATGGATTGGTGGATTAAAAGATAGTGAAGTCAATTTAGTAACCATTAGTTCAACCGATACCTTAACCAACAAAACAATTAACGCAAGTAATAATACTCTATCCAACATTGGTAATTCATCACTTACGAATTCATCAGTTAATTATGGTGGAGTAAGTGTTTCGTTAGGTGGTTCCGATACGACACCAGCATTTGATTTATCCGATGCTACAAGTCTACCGATTGTTGCGGGAACATCCGGAACTTTATCAGTAGCACGAGGTGGAACCGGAGCAACTACTTTTACATCAAACTCAGTATTAACCGGTAATGGAACAAGTGCAATTCAAGCAGAAAGTAATTTAAATTTTTATGGTGGTTTAGGTCAAGCAGGATTAGTTATTCAAGGAACAGACCCAAGCAATACTTATGGTGCAACTGAAAGAATTAGAATACAACGAGGCGGTAGCAATACTGATAGACAATTTGGAATTTACGAAACCAGAAATTCTGGTGGTAGACATCAAATCTTAGCATTCAACACACATATTTCAGGTAGTGGTGGAGCAGGTGATTGGATATACACACAAGGACTTTATGGTGGTTCATCACACGTTAGATTTTCATCAGGTGGTGATATAGAATTTTATGCTAATGCTTCCATAAGTGGTGGTTCTCAAGATACATTTACACCATCACAAAGAATGATAATTAAGAGTGGTGGATTCGTTGGAATCGGCACAGACTCACCAACTTATGAACTCGATGTTGCAGGAGATATCGGTATGAATGCTGTCTTATATCACAATGACGATGATAATACATATTTGAAATTTGACACAGATAGAGTAAGAATGGCAGCAGGTGGAGAAACATTATTAGACTTATATGAAGACGGAACTCAAGATTATGTAAAACTTGGAGACGGCGGAGACGTAGATATAAATCTTAATGATGATATGTTTGTAGAGGGCTCATCAGGAAACGTTGGTATTGGCAACACATCACCAAGTGCAAGTATTAAGTTAGATGTCACGGGTGATGTGATGGTTGGAAGTATTAACAACCCTACATTAGAAATTAGAAATACATTATCATCTGCCGGAAGTGGACCATCTTTAATATTTGGACATAGTCAAGCAGGAATTTCTCCAGTCGCTAAAATTGTTTCATATTTAACAAACGGTAGTGAAGCTGGAAGAGCCGGTCATTTAGATTTTTATACATCTACTGGTGGTACATTGACTCAAAGAATGAGAATAAATTCATCAGGATTTGTCGGAATCGGCACTGAAAATCCTGGAAGAACATTTTCCGTAAGTGGTTCTGCAATTGTATCATCAGAATTTAGAGGAGCAAGTTCAACAGGACACTTAATAGATTTAGTTTCTGACCACGCTACTGACGGATATAATGGTATTAGATTTTATGAACAATCAAATCATAGAATGTCATTATCACATATCCAAACAGGAACAAGAGGATATATACAGATTGGAAACTCTTGGGATGCTGGTTCTGAAATCTTAGTAGTGGATGGGGATAATTCAAGAGTCGGAATTGGCACCACATCGCCATTAGGTCACTTAGACATCAATACAGAAACTGCAGAAACAACAAGTGTTTATATTGATGGAGAAGCAAGTCAAGATAAATTATTACTTATAAGACATTATGGTAATAGTGAAGCAGCAGGTGCATTACAATATGCTGGATTCATTGGTTCAGTTGTGGATAATGTTTTAACATTAGGACATTATGATTCAAGTGCTTCAGAAATTCAAGCATTAAATATTGCAGAAGATGGAGATGTTGGAATTGGCACCACAAATCCTGGATACAAATTATCAGTAGAAAATGAACTAAATGTATTTTCAAGTGGTGATAATGCAAATCCAAAAATAGAAGGACATTTATTAAGAGTTACAGATACTACTAATGACAATCCTATTATTGAACATTTCTTTGTGGAAAATGATGGTTTAGCTTATGGTATGAGATGGGTTTATGATGGACTTACTAATAATGATTTTAGATTATACAGACATAACAATAGTACATCAGGTACTGAAGTTATAAGATTTAACAGAGCAAATAATAATATTTATGCACCAGGTAGTTTAAGAGTTAATGGAGTTGGTATTGGAATAGGAAATTCAACACCACAAAACACATTGCATGTCGATGCAACCACATCATCAAATGTTGCAGCAAGATTCAATACTGATAGTACATATACTTTTATTGATTTATACAATGACGATTCCAATAGAGTTCAAATTGGTAATGCAGATGACGGAGACTTTATCATCAGAACAAGCGATGCAATCAGAATGCAAATATCTTCATCAGGATTTGTCGGCATAGGAGAAACCAGTCCAGAAGCAAATCTACACGTTAGAAACGCTAGTGCAGGAAGTATCACAACAAGTAATTCACAATTATTGGTTGAAAACAACACAACTGCACGATTTACTTTACTTGTTCCGAATAATAATGCAGGTAAAATTGAATTTGGAGACCCACAAAATCAAGATGAAGGTATTATAGAATATAATCATTCTACAAATTATATGGCGTTCACCACAAGTGGTTCTGAAGCTATGAGAATAGATGATTCTCAAAATATTGGAATAGGGGTGTCATCACCAGCATTTAGTTATGGTGCAAAAGGAATAGAAATACAGGCATCAGGAGAAAATCCTGCTATAAGATTAGATAGAAGTGATAGTATTTTAGAAATTGCAGCAAGAAGTACTGATATTCTTTTATACAACACAGGAACTGCAAGACCTATGAGATTTGGAATTGCAGGAACAGAAAGATTTAGAATAGGTGCAAATGAAGTAGTAGTTAATGAAGTGGGAGAAAGTAAAGATTTTAGAGTAGAAGGAGATACAGACCAATACTTATTATTTGTAGATGGTAGTGCAGATAAGATTGGGATTGGTAGTACGACACCCTACGAAAAACTCTATGTCCAATGTGAAGATGCTACTTCACCAGGTATAGTATCTAATCCTTCACAAACTAATGGTGCTATTGCTTATGCTATTGGTTATGGAGATGCTAATAAAGATTATATTAATACTTGGGGTATGGCATACTCATCTGCTGCAAATGTATTTGGATATGGAGTAAAGCCAAGCACAACAACAGATGAAGCATTTATTAATAGTGCTGATAATGGAAACTTTAAAAGAGGTGCATTGTATTTTGATGATGAATTAAAGTTCTTTAACGCTACTGCTCAAACCGGTACTATCGATACTGCTATTACAATGACTCAAAGATTTATGATTGATGACGATGGTAGAGTTGGTATCAACGGAACACCCGAAGGAAATGGAATATTAGATATCAAAATGAATGGTGATTCTCAATATGTAAAAATTGAAAGAAATTCATCAAGTGGTAGAAGTCAAATACAATTAGCAAACGAAAGCGGTACAGAACTTTGGAGATTTGGATTAACTGGTGGTGGTAGTGAAGATTTTACATTTTGGGACGGAGATACTAATCATTTAGTATTTGATAGAAGTGCAAATAGTGCTACTTTTGGTGGAGATGTAATAATGCAACCAACCAAAAAACTTTACTTAGATGGTGGTACTCATACTTACATAGATGAATCAGCATCAGACCAACTAAGATTAGTAGCAGGTGGCACAGAAGTATTAAAAGCATATCCAGGTGGTGCTATTGATATGTATGGTGGTAGCATTGACAGACGAATTGAAATTGGTGCTAATAGAACTGGAAATGCTAATTCTTATATTGATTTAATTGGCGATACTACTTATACAGATTATGGTTTAAGATTAATTCGTTGGGGTAGTCAAGGTGCAAATGCACAAAGTGCAATGTATCATAGAGGTACTGGCGATATGCTTTATATTAATCAAGAAGCAGCACCACATATTTGGTATGTAGGTGGTGGTGAAAAAATGAGAATAAACTCATCAGGTGATGTCGGTATAGGCACTGAATCACCCGCAGCCAGTTTAGAAATTGAAAGTCAAGGAAATGCGAGAACATTAAAACTTGAAGCAGTAGATAATGGAAGTTCACCAGCTTATACAGTTTCTATTTTGATGGAAGGGTATGAAGGTAGAGGTAATGGTATATTTCATACTGATGAAGACTTTGCTGGAGAGTGGTTTGTTGGAAATCCATATACAGCTAATAATGTTTCTTGGCAAGTAGGATATGATGCAAGTGGTGGACAAGCAGAATATAAAGCACAAGCTAAATTATACATAGATGGAACAAATTCACGAGTGGGAATCGGCACCACATCACCTGCAGGTACGTTAGATGTTGTGCCTGACACAGATGGATATTCAAGAATAGGTAGAGCAAGAGTAGGTTATGTTGGATTTGCAGATTATGCAGGTTTTTCTCATATAGATAGAGCAAATGTATCTCAATATGCTATGATACAACAATCTGATGGTGCTACATTTATAAATTCAGCAAGTGGAACACCAATATATTTTAGAGAAAATAATTCTACTAAAATGATATTAACTGGTGGCAATGTTGGTATAGGAACTTCTGCTTTAAATGCAGGTGCTAAATTAAATGTTGTAAGTGGAGTAAGTGGTTATACCGCACAATTTTCAAGATACGATGCAGATGATGGATTATTCTTACATAGTGAAGCAGCAGGAACACACTATAATTGGAAAATATCCACTCAAGATAATGTAGATGCGGGATTTGAAATTACACCTTCAACAGCAGTAGGAAATAGAAGTTTTACCACACCTGCTTTTGTAATTAAAGCAGATACTGGTAATGTTGGTCTGGGAACTAACGCACCTGAAGAAGAATTGCACATTTTTGGAGATGCACCTTTTTTAAAGATTGAAAATAATACCGAAGATTTTTCAGGTATTATTATGGAAGATGCACAAGACCCTGGACAAAATGGTAGAATTGGATATGATTCAGGTGCAAATAAATTATACATTCAAACTCACGGTGGAACTGGATTCGAAATGGATTCATCAAGAGATATTAAAATTAATGAAAGTCTTGGTATTGGAGTTGCTGCTAATGGAACAACAGGAAGATTAGATTGTAGTAATGATGTAGTAGCATTCTCAACTTCTGACGAAAGACTAAAAGAAAACATTAAACCATTAGATAGTGCATTAGATAAAGTATTAAAGATTAATGGTGTATCATTTGATTGGAAAGAATTAACTGAAGAAGAAAAGAAAACTATACACGGAAACGAAGGACACGACGTAGGGGTTATAGCACAAGAAATAGAAGAAGTCCTACCTGAAGTAGTAACTACAAGAGATAGTGGATATAAAGCAGTAAAATATGAAAAGATTGTACCTTTACTTATAGAATCAATCAAAGAATTAAAAAGTATTGTTGAAACACAACAAAAAGAAATCAACGAGTTAAAGAATAAATCTTAATTTTGTTATATTTATTAATGTATATACAAATAGACTATTAATAGGAGAATTTTAATGGCTCAAGAACCAATATGGCCAGGAAGTGGTTCGAGTGTTTATGGTAAAACACCATTCGGACTATACGACAGCGATTCTGAATTTCAAAATGAAGCACCACAAGTAGCAACTTGGTGTGCAAGAAGATTAGGATATCCAATCATTGATATTGAACTTCAAGACCAACAATTTTATGCTTGTTTAGAAGAAGCTATTTCAGAATATAGTGCTCAAGTAAATCAATTCAATATTCGTGACAACTTATTACATTTAAAAGGACAATCCACAAGTTCAAACTTTACTCATCAACGAGTAAAATCAGGACTTTCTGAAAATATATTCATAGCAGAAGACTATGGTTCAGAAGCCGGAGTAGGTGGAACCATAGAATACAAAAGAACTTCAATTGCTGTAAATTCAGGAAGTCAAGTGTATGATTTAAATGAATTAATCGCAGATTCAGAACAATCTGCTATTGAAGTTAAACGAGTTCATTATGAATCAAGACCAGCAGTAACAAGATACTTTGACCCTTATGCGTCAACAGGTTTTGGAACTTACAATATGTTGGACGGATTTGGATTTGGAAGTTATTCACCAGCAATTACTTTCGTATTACAACCAATATATGCCGACTTATTAAGAGTTCAAGCAATTGAGTTTAATGACCAGATTAGAAAATCTGCGTATTCTTTTGATATTAAAAATAATCAATTGAGAATATTCCCAGTTCCAACACAAACTGGTTCAGTCTGGATTGATTATATCAAAACAGAAGACAGAGATAATGCATTAAAAACTCGTTATAGTGGTTCATTAGGAGTAGTTTCTGATTATTCAAATGCTAATTATGACTTTATGAAATATTCAAACATCAATGATGTGGGTAAACAATGGATAAGAAAATATTGTTTAGCATTATCAAAAGAGTTATTAGGTATTGTTCGTTCTAAATACGGAACTATTCCGATTCCAAATGCAGAAGTTTCACTTGACGGAGATACTTTAAGAGCAGAAGCGACTGCTGAAAAAGAACAATTAATAGAACAATTAAGAGAAAATTTAGAACAAACAAGTCGTAAGGCATTGTTGGAAGCTCAAAGAGAAGAACAAGACTCACAACAAGAAACCTTGAAAAAGGTGCCTTATCCGCTTTATATAGGATAATAAAATGCCACAAAGATACTATGGAACAAAAGATTTGGCAACCATAGAAAAGTTCAACAGAGAACTTTTAGGTGAACCAAATAAAGACGATTGCGGGATAATCGACCAGTTTGTAATTCTTTACAGAACTTCAGTATATGATACAGAAACAAATATGTATGGTGAAGCATCACAAGGTAAAGTTTACAAACAAGGAGTAAAACTTCCGTGTATTGTTAATGCCGAAGATTTTGACTTTAACTATGATGAGTTCGGTGCAGACAATAGACAAAATGTATCGTTTGCATTTCAAAGAGCATATTTGGTAGAAGCTGATTTAAGACCAGACATTGGAGATATTTTAAAATGGAATGATGGTTATTTTGAAATTAAAAATTATAATGAAAATCAATTAATCGGTGGAGACCCAACAAAATCACACTCAATCGTAGTTCAGGCACAACTAACAAGAATGCCAACCACAAACTTAGAAGAATATAGAGGTTTCTAATGGTAAGAGGTAAACCGGTTCCAAGAAATCAAAGATTATCTTTTAATCGTGCAGAAAAAATTAGTCGTAATTCTCCTGCAGTAAAAGATGATGTTAAAAATATATCTATTGGTTTAATGGATATGGATAGTTCTATTATGTATTATTTTGATAATGTGATTAAACCAACGGTATCTTTAAATAAAGAAATAGTTAAAGTACCTTGTATTTATGGTTCATCAGAAAAATGGAATCAAATATCTAAACACGGATATCTAAGAGATAAAAAAAGACAAATAATCGTTCCATTGATTGTTTTTCAAAGAACATCAGTAGAAAAAAATACAAATATGTCAATTGATAAATTAGACGCAAATAATCCAAGTTTGTTTTATTCATTTGATAAAAAAAATACAAACCACAATAGATTTGATAAGTTTGATATTTTACAAAGAACAAATCCAGGAAAAGAGTTTTATAATGTTGTTATGCCAGATTATGTTAAATTAACATACGAATTTGTAGTTTGGACTTCTTACATAGACCAAATGAATAAAATTATAGAAAAAATCAATTATTCAGACGGAGCATATTGGGGTGAACCAGGTAAGATGAGATTTAGAAGTGAAATAAGTAGTTTTGAAGATTCCACAGAACTTGATGGTGAAAAAATAATTAAAACAAAATTTAATGTTGTGTTGAATGGATATATTTTACCAGAACATTTTAATAATAAAAATACAACACAAAAATACTATACACCTAAAAAAATTATTATCAGAGAACAAACTGGTAAAAGATTAGAGGATATAATTAATAAGTAATATTATGGCAAGAAATAAACCAATACCAAGAAGTCAACGAAAAGAATTTAATCGTGGAACAAAGATTAGTCGTAATTCACCAGGAGCAAAAGATGATGTAAAGAATTTGTCCGTAGGTATTATGGATATGGATTCTGCAGTTATGTATTACTTTAATGAAGTAATTAAGCCTGATGTGGAAGTCAATAATGAAAAAGTAAAAGTTCCTTGTATTTATGCTTCACCAGAAAGGTGGACACAAGTTTCTAAACAAGGATACTTACGAGATAAAAAAAGACAAATAATCGTTCCGTTGATTGTATTCAAACGAACAAGTATAAGTCGTAATGATAATTTTTCAGTTGATAAATTAGATGCCAATGACCCAAAATTATTTTATTCATTCCAGAAAAAATATTCTCAACAAAATCGTTTTGATAAATTTTCAGTTCAACAAAACTTATCACCAGGTAGAGAATATTATAATGTTGCAATACCAGACTATGTAACTTTAACATATGAGTTTGTTGTTTGGACTTCATATATTGAACAAATGAACAGAATTGTTGAGAAAATTAATTACTCGGACGGAGCATATTGGGGTGAGCCGGGTAAAATGAAATTCAGAACAAGTATTGATAGTTTTTCAAACGCAACTGAAATTGAAGGAGAACGACTAATCAAAACTACATTTAGTATGACACTAAATGGATACATTTTACCAGAATCATACAACAATTATAACACAACACAAAAATATCTTACACCTAAAAAGTTAGTCATTAGAGAAAGTACAGACACTACATTGGTAGATGATGATGGTAGACAAATAGGATTAAGTTCAAATGCAACAGAGTTTGGTGAAGAAACCAAAGATATATTTTCAATCAATATTTCAAATGGATTGTTGTTTCAACAGGGAACTGGGGTAACATTATCAAATAATGGATATAGTTTTGATGGTTCTGATAATTTAACACAAGAATTTTCTATCGGACAATCAGTTGCAACTACTGATGATGTTCAATTCAATACCTTAACTGCAAACTCAGTTCAAATCGGAACGGGAACTACCGTAATCGCAGACGGAACCATTAGTAGTTCAGACGGAACAATAGAAATTACAGGTTCTACTGCAATAACCGGTAGTATGACGGTACTTGGAGATTTAACCGTTACTGGAAGTTTAATATCACAGGTATTTATTACTGAAATTACAACACAATCCATAGACTTTTCACAGGGTTCAAATGAATTTGGAAATTCATTAGATGATTCTCAGGAATTTACAGGTTCGGTAGATATTACGGGTTCATTTAGTTTAAATGGATATGAAATAACTGGAATTTCAAATGACCCATCATTAACTGATGCTAGTCAAACTGAGTTAGTTACGGAATATGCATTATCTAATTTTAGTATATCTGCATTAACCACAGATGAAACTGATTATTTAAGAAAAAATTTTTACAAGAAGTCCAATAGTATTATCAGTACAAATACTGCAAGTTTTACTGCAACAACGGCATCTGCTCCAGGAGATTTAACATCAACAAGTGAAAATGATTTTGTGTTCTTTATCAATGGACAATATATGGAACACGATGCGGTGTCTATTCAACAATCTGATGGTGCAACATTTTTATTAAAAGTAAATACAGATTCTATCGGTTATGAATTAGAAGATGATGATGAGATATTAGCAATTGGTAAATTTGATTCATAGGAATAATTAAATGGCACTTACATTTAAAACAAAACAACCTATTACTTTAAAAGCGGGTACAGGTGTTAAATTATCCGTAGATGATAAAGAATTTACAAAAAAAGATTTTGACGGTACAGATAAATCAGATATTCGTATTTCTATCGGTCAAGATGTTTCAACTAATGCAAGTGTTCAATTTAATAATGTTATACTGGGTTCTAATAGTTTAACCGTTGGAACCGGTTCTGATGCTTTGGTATTTAGTGATGGAAAGATAGTTGGAGATTTACAATTTCAAAACAATTTACAAACCACTGATAATGTTCAATCAATAGGTAATTTAACTTATACGGGAACTCAAACATCAACCATATTTACTTCAAGTATTACGAGTGTAACCCAATCAAACAATACGGGTTCTAATATATTTGGTTCAGATTTAGATTCACATAAACACTTTTTTACAGGTAGTTTGGATGTTTCTGGTTCTTACAATTTAAATCAATATAGGCCATTGATTAAAAACATTTCAAACGATAGTTCGTTATCGGATAAAAGTCAAAATGATGTCATAACAGAATATGCTGCATATACATATTTTTCAAGTCAATCACCAATTAAATCTTATTTAAGAAAATCATTTGTCCATACGGGTAGTTTTATAAACACCACTACTTCAAGGTTTAGTGTAGTTACAGCATCTGCACCTTCAAATATGACATCAACGAGTGAAAATGATTTTATGTTTTTTATAAATGGTATGTTGGTTGAAAACGATGCATTGACCATACAACAAAATTCATCAAACTTAGACTTAACATTAGATACTGACTCACTTGGGTATGAATTATCACCACAAGACGAAGTAATTGGGTTCGGTAAATTCAATAGTTAGATATTTATAAATGAGGATATTATGGCAAATTTAAAATCAAAACAACTGGCAAATTTATTAACATTTACTACCGCAAGTATTGATGTTGTGAGTGGTTCATTGATTCCAGATGCTGCAAATTTATATAATATTGGTAGTTCTACGGTTCCGTATTTAAGTGGTTCTTTTTCAAATTTAAATGTTTCACAAGGTGGTGAAGTCCAAGTAACAAATCTTTTCGTAACAGACATAAGTAGATTTACAGGTTCATTAGTATTGAAAGAACAAACCACTACACCAACCGCACAAGAGGGTGGATTAATGTATAGTGGTAGTAATTTTTATTTAGGTTTTGATTCTTAAAATTCATATTTTTAATATTTATATTTAGTAGAAGTATAGTTTAAAACTTCTTAAAAAATTAATTTAGAGATAATCTTAGGAGAAAAATAATG
>Ga0208899_1002326_pt1 | contig 12732 bp, 6 predicted proteins | sample VirMetDEL_Nov_24_FD_184518 | JGI IMG/M metagenome (GOLD analysis project Ga0208899, IMG submission 184518) | Aqueous microbial communities from the Delaware River and Bay under freshwater to marine salinity gradient to study organic matter... | ecosystem: Environmental > Aquatic > Marine >... | reverse complement strand
ACCTTGACGCCCTCGGCGTAGTTGAAGTCGCGTCCCGGCTTGATCAGGCGCTGCTTGAGGTTGCCCATTGGAGTCTCCTATAGACGGTCGAGCCGGTGGCTCACGGATATTGAGTAGCAGAACTAAATGTTTCGGTCAAGCGGCTATTGTTTCGCATCAAGCTGGTCGAGTGCTTCCTGCCGGTCAGCTTCAATCCGAGCGCGACGTGCGCTCTCTACTTCCTTCTCAACAGCAGCATCCAGAGTCGCCTGTACAACTTGCTGCACGTTGTAGTACAGCTCGTCTTCACGCACGAGGTCTTGCTTCAAGACGCCTGCCATCTGGGCGTCGGCGAGCAACCGCGCAGTGATAGCCTTAGTGATTTCATCCACAGTGATAAGGGACGACCCATCAAGGTCCCCTCCTTGCGCTGCGTCGGCAAGCACGCGCTGCCGAAGCGCCTTACCTACATTGATCGCGGTCATCTCTTCCTGCGAAGTCAAGCGCCTTTCCGTGCGGTAGAGGTCGCCCACCTCGGGACCAGCGAAGATGTCAAGGGTCGTTGCGATGCCCTCGTTTGCTACGAGGCCCGAAGAAGTCCCGGCTACGAAGTCCCACCAGTTGGCTAGTTCTCGGGCTTTCGAGTACAGGATGTACCCTTCAGTGTACGCCAGCGAGCCAAACGTAGGGACAACGTAAGGTATCCTTTCCGAGATAGGTCCCGGGCCTACCTTAAACGCTTCGACATCTTCGCGGACCAGCTTGCGTTGCTCACCGTAGTCGAGCTTGACGAGTCCGAACTTCGCAAGAGCCTTCGCGTATGACTCTTCGCCAGGGCGCGTGTACCTCGCACCATCTCTTCTGCTGTCACCAAGCTGCGTGAAGGCGCCAGCAATGGGGTTCAAGTTGTCCATGATGAACGCAGGGATGTCAGGACGCGGACCTGGATTGCCCGTCACGGCGCTAAGAATGCCGTCTGCTATCATGAAGAACCCCATCAGTTCTTCATACTGGCCGCGTGCCCGGTACCGGTAGTTCTCTCCGACATACCTCTGCCCTGGCGTCAGCGCTTGAAGTAGCAGCTTCTCTTCTTGTGAGAAGGGCCGACTCGTCAAGTACACACGAGGCTCTTGCCAGTCTGCCTCATAGGCTTGCAGCAACGACATTGCTGCCATGTACTCTGCTCGCGCTTCAGGGTCTGCGGGAGCGTCCGAGCCGAAGTACGCTTCAGCGACGTACGGAACAACACGCTCCTTGAGCCGCAGGTACTGCATGAACGGACGGATGGCGTCTGTGTCACCGCCCAGAGCCCTCAACCAGACTCGTGTTGCCTGCTTTACCGCCTGGTACTTCGCGCGTTGGTACAGAACCAAGCCGTTAATAAGGCTGCCCGAAAGGATTGATGGTGTAGTCCAGTTCAGCAACGTCATGTTCAGGATGTCGTGGGCCTCGTCGCGAGTGGCCCCCCTGACACGCGCATCCAAGTACAACCACGTACGTTGTTCTGTTCCAATTTCGTTGACGACAGCAGATAGCTGTTGGGACCTCTCGCTTATCGCTTGATAGGTTCTAGCTGCTGTCGCAGAGCGTGCAGTCTCGTAGTTTACTCTCGTGCCTTGGCGGATTTTCTGAATGCTCTCTGTGAAGAAGGCATCTCGAACTTGACTATGGAACGTGTCATAGACACCTGCTTCGACAAGCTCATCGAAGACTTCACCATTGGTCATCACCGTGCCGTCTGCCTTCCGAAGCTGCTTGCCACCGTACTCGAACACAGCAGTAGGGTCAGAGCGCTCCAAGTGCTGAAGAGGGCCGTCGAAGAGCATCTGGGCGTCCGTAGGAATACGGAAACCAAATGCTCTATGCATCGCAGCCGTGCCTGATGTGACCCCTTTATACGCCACTTCAGCGCTCTTAATGGCCAATCGGTTCAGACCAAGACCAAGGCCGAGAGAAGGGCTCAAGAGCCGACCTGAACTGATGTTACGTCCTAGAGTCTTCAGCCCTACCAGTCCGAGCCCGACGCCCGCCCTTAGCCCTCGTACCTGGGTGCCGCTCATCTGGTCTTCAATCATCGCAATGACGCCGCGACTTGGGCGTGTAATGAAGCCAGTAAGCGAGTACCCGTACAAGATGATGGCGCTGACTGCGCCCATCACTTGCCGAACAAGCCCCTTCAAGACGCTCGCACCGTACTCACGGGTGAACATTTCTACCGCGTCTTTCTGGACAATTTTGTCGAACGTGCTTTGGGCTTGAACCAGAGTCCTGTTTACGTTCTCAAGTTGTGCACGCGTCAACCAGACCGGTACGTCGCTACTGTCGCTGGCCATCAGGCAAAGACGTTGAAGCGCGCTAGCCAGCTCTTCCACGCTGACTCTTTGAACGCCCATACGGTTCAGCGCTTCGAGAGTGTGCACAGCGTTGAGAGGAGGGGGAACAGTACGCAGGGCTTCTCGTGCAATGTCTTGCGTGGCTCCCGTAACAGTGTTCCGGATGCTGACTGTTCCGTCCTCAGCTACCTTGAGAACTTCGTACCTGGGGGCTCCCGAGAAACGAGGGTCTGTCACCCGCGTAAGCCGGCCCTTCCCGTAGACTTGCTCTACAGATATCTCCGGAGGCGTCACCGCAGAAGTGCGGCGAGCAGCACGCCCGCCTACAAACTCGCCTGTCTCGGGGCTGACGCGCTGCACACGTGTTGGAACGTAGGCGCCCCGGAACTTGTGCGCCGCGACAAGGTCGTCATAGATGTAGACGTGTGAGCCTTGAGCTACGTTCTGCCCAAGACCTCGGAGCATAAACAGCTCCTTAGACAAGTCTGTGGCACCTTGCTTGTAGTCCTGTGCCCCTCGGCTAAGCGTCTCAACGACTTGTGCTGCGTCTGCAGCAGTCACGCCCAGCTGTGCCCTGGCAATGTCACGCATGGCCCGGATGGCAGGGCTGCTCTTGTCGAGCACCTTGAGGAAGTTAGTTTCATCCCGCAATAGCGAGACACCTTCTTCCCTATTGCGTTGTGCGCGAGCAGCGGGGACGGCTCCCAGAAGAGAGCCTTCCATAACCTTGCCCGTTTTCTCGTCTATCTGTTCTGCTGCATGAAGCAGCTCTTTCAAGCGCTCGTACCGTTGAGGGCCTGTCCCTGTGAACAGGATGTCTGACCTGACATCTAAGCTAGTCAGGTTCCGCATAAACGCTCGGATGACATTGGACACGTACTCGGGTGCCGCAGAATCCCTCATCTGCGACCTGACCAGCGTGACGATGACCTGGCCGACTTGTTGGTCGGTGACTGTCCCGAGTTCGAGATACTGAAGACGGTCCTTCCACATGCTGTGCATAGCGGCGAGGTGGTCGGTCATGTCGTCCATGATTGAAGACGAACTGTTGAGCATCTGCACAGGCTGGGAAGTGTCTCCTGCCACAAACCGAAGAGCAAAGACCGCTTGTTCGCCAATGCCACGTGTTCGTGCCCCTCGGGCCGCTCCTTCTCCGACTACCTCGAAGATTTCTTTCAGCGCCTCAAAGCCTTCCTTGTTCCCTGCTAACGCTTCAAAGTCCCGCGTTACGTAGGCAGTTCTTGCTTTGACTGCAAGGTCTAAGGCTTCGTCAGTAGTTATGTCTACCCTTGTCGCGTAAACTTGTACAGCTTTCTCGATGTTAATGACATCGGCTTCAATGATAGCTTCGCGGCGCCTTTGCTTCTCGTACATCGACTCCAGGGTACGAGGAACAGTCGACGCACCCGGGAGAGCCCGGGTACTTGCTTCCTGCAGTGCCCGTAGAACACGTGCCGTGCCGAACTGCCGGTTCACAGGGTCGAGCAGCGCAGCCGCTGCACTGAAGAAGAACTCCAACCTCAACCCGTCAGGGAGGAGTTCTAGCGCCTTCTCAAACGGCAGTTTCTGGCGCCCCACTGCAGACTTAGGGTCAAACCACAGCCGGTTGGCGTTCATAAACGTCTGTAGACTTTCAAAGGCAAGGTCGTCATCGCCCGTTTCGAGCAGACTCGGGTTCTCTCCAATCGCCTCCCACAGTGCGTCGAACTGCTGCTGTACCCTAGCAGAGCCCTGCTGCCTCGAACCTCTTAGCACGGTTGCAAGGCTCTTATCGTCGTACAGGCCCCGCTCGTAGTTGTCGAGAATCTTGCCTACTTCGACGAAGTTTCCGAGAGGCCCCCCTTCGTTACGCAACACGCGTCGTGCGTTCAGTACGTCAATCAGCCCCAGCAATCTGTCGGCGAAGTTTGCCTCAATGCTTCTGATGTTGGCCTCGACAGCAGCGCGGAAGTTCTCTTGGCGCGCCTGTTCTGTCGTCAGCCTTTCCTTGCGCGCTTCGAGCTTCTTTGTCGCCTTCTTCCGTGGCATTGCCTTTGCGCGCTGCGAGAGCTTCTTGAGGCGCGACTGCTGCGCCTTCTTGCCCATCTGAACCGTGGCTTCGATTTCGTCTGCGTTGCTTGCCAACCTCTCTCGCAGGGGCTTGTCCGTCCGCATCTTCTCGACACCCGACGCGTCCTTGACTTTGCGAGGCACAGGGTCGGCTGGTCGGTACGTGACTGTCCCGTCATCAGCTTCGATCTTCTGCGGTGGACGCCTGCCCGTCTTCTTTGCAGCGGCAATCTGCCTCTCGGCCCTGGCAGGTGCAATCTCTTCGATGGCTGCGATGGCCTTATCGAGCGCCTTCCGTGTCGTCACAAGGCGTGCGTTTGCTTCGTCAGCGGTAGCGCGAAGCACATCACGACGGCTTTTGAGACTTGCAATCTCTTGCGCTAAGCGCTCTGTCGCGGCAATCTTCAGAGCGTCGCTCGCCTTGTCACCGGCAGCCCCGTAGGACGAGAAGAACTTGTCGAGTACGTCGTCCGCAAAGGCAGCCTCTTCCGGCGTGCCTGCTTTCAAGCGCTTCACGACATTGATGATTGTCTTTCCTTGAAGAGTCTGGTCGGCTGCAAGCAGGATGCTGAGCATCCTGTAGGCATCCACTGATGCGTCTTCGCCTCTCTTCCCAAACCTGCCAAGAGCCGTGAGCAGCGCTTCCCTTGCTTTGTCGCGGTCACCAGCGAACGCCTTCGCCAGAAGAGTCACGCGCTGGCTAGCCATGCCTTTGGCTTCAAGGGATGCAATCTTCCGGTTGAGCACATCCAGCTTACGGCGCGCATCTCCTGCGTCAAACGCAGCCTTAGCGTGCTCTGTCTGTGCTGTATCGAAGGCTTGCCTACGCGAGAGGTCGTACTCTACTTCGTCGAGAATCCTCTCGTTGCTCTCTAGGGCCTCGACGATTTTCTTCTTCGCGTTCCGCTGCATCTGGACAGTTGAGTCAGCTACACCGTACGCAGGCACAGTGTTGTTTACCCGAGCCCCAACGGTTGCCTCGATGGCTTCGCTCTGGATAGCTAGGTGGGCTGCACCCAAGCCGTGAGCAACTTCGTCGTTCTTCGCCTCATTGAGCAGTAGGGCCAAGACAGACACTTCTTCATCATCGATAGTGACGGTCTTTCCCATCACGTTCTTGACGATGTCCTTTGCAGGCGTGTCTCTGGTGACGCCCTCGAAGACTTCCTTGAACGCTTCGTCCTTTGCCATGCGTTCAGCCGCAATAGGAATGCCGTCGAGGACGCTAGCCTCCATCGCATTGCCCGCTGCCGTAGATGCTGTCGTCATCCGCTGGGCAGCCCTGCTGTCTTTGGTCGCCTTCAGGATTTGCCCAGTTCCCTTTGTGAGGACATTGATGGCATCGAAAGGGTCACGCATCATGGCGTACAGGAGCGCACCAGCGCCCCCTATCATCGCCGTTCCCTGCATCCCCGTACGTACAAAGCCAGAACCCTTCTCTACTGTCTGCCTGTACTCGTGGTCTTCTGGCAAGCCTAGAAGATCAGCAAACAGCGTTCCTGGATAAGCTGTCGCATCGGCTATCTCGTACGACGGGACGACGACACGGCCTCCCGTCATCATCATCTCGGCCATCTGGCTGTCAGTGATTGCCCTGTCAAGCAGCGTTTCCTCGCTGCCTAGGTAGTCGTAGAACAAGTCTCTCGACTCGATGGGATGTCGCGCGAGAATGCCGTCTAAGGGCTCGTCTGGGTGCCTGCGCCGAAGCTCACTCAACATCAGTACATAGGGCCGCGCAAGAAACTCGCCCGAAGCTACTTGCAGGATGTAGTCGGCAGTCGTGCTGGCGGCGTTTCGCCCAATCAAGCTCTCGGCAAACCGGTCATGGGCGACGCGAATCTCTTCTCCGTCCAGCGTGACGTAACCGGACTTCGCCTCTACAGGGGCAAGCTGCTGCGCAATTCCAGACAGGAGCTTTGGCGGAAACCCTACTAGCTTACCGGTTTCGCCCGCGAGGAAGTCTGTCCACGGGAAGTCAGGAAGCTCGACCCCTGTAGCCTGCTTGGCAGCTTTCTGCGGCAAGTTCAGCGCGTGCTTCAGGAACTCTTCTGTTGGGCGCCTTACCGCTTCTGACGCTTCCTCCATCGTGCCGGCAAACCGCATGAGCTTTTCAGCAGTCTTCATGGGGTCAGGGTCGTAGATAGGAAGCCCTGCGTTGCGAAGCTCTGTCTCCAACTCATTGAGCGCGGGCTCTAGGTCCGCCAGCACTGCCGCAGAGTCGGGCTCTTCCCCTGCTTCCTCCATGAGGCGCCTGCGCGTGCGTAGGTACGCCACCAGCTTCATCGTGTCGTAGTCGACAGACGTGCCGTACCTGTCATTGATTGGCGTGTAAGAAGCAGAGGCCAGCCCGCCGTTTGCCTCTAGCTGAGCAGCCGCTACTTGCCCGTGCCTTAGAGCGCGCTGTACTCGCTCCATGTCGCCGTTTGTGTACTTGAAGACTACTTCCGGAATCTCAATCAAGTCCGCAAAGTCTTTCGCAGTCAGCCTGAAGTCTTTCTTGGTTACGATGCTCTCTGTCTCTGCAGCAAGCTCGCGGAACTCGTTCTCAAAGGTTGCCGCTGTAAACTGGGGCGACTCTCGGCGGATGAACACAGTCGGACCTGACACACTTCCGCCGACAATCCCAATGTCGTCAAGGCTTTGGGCGTTTGCCTGGATGCGGAGCAGGTCAAGCCCGTCCTTGAGAGCCAGAGAGCGCAGCTTCTCTTCGTAGTTCCCCTCTGTCAGCGGGTACTGGTTCGTGATGTTCAGGTCGTTCGAGAAGTACATCATGGCGTGACGTAGCGTCTCGTCTTCCGGGTTCTCCTTCGCCGCCTTGACTGCCTCGTATGCGGCTTTCCCGGGCGCTTGAGAGGTCCCAAATGCTTCAGGAGAAGCGCCAAGCGCTTCCGCCAGAACTTCAATCTCGTCCGGCCACTTCACATTGGCGTCAGCGTGGCGCTTCCAACGTGCCGCTTTTCGGTCGGTATCGGAAAGTTCTTCTTCTCGTTTCTTCGTCTCCAGCGCGCGAAGAGTGTCAGCAGTGGCCGTAGGAAGCAGAGTCGCTTGTGCCCCAGGAGACAGCCCGACAGGCTGAGCGGTGCGAAGCCTCAGTGCGTTCCTGTACTCGGCGTCCTCTTCCTGCGTCAGCGGAGGAGACTTCTCCTCCTCCTCTTCTTCTTCTTTGTCTTCCTCAACGGGCTCGGGTGCCACGTCTCGCGCAATAGGCGCAAGTTCTTCGCGCTGTTGCCTGGCTTTTTCACGCAATCTCTCGACTGCTTCCCGCTCTTCTTCGGTCAGCTCGCTCACAGCGCCTTCTCGTCGTCGTCGGTCAAGTCCTCAAAGTCGGCCATCTGTCTCCGCAACATCTCTTTGGCGTTGAGCCTGACCCGCAGGCCATCGGGGGTCGGCGCAGTTCCCGCACCCGGCTGGGTGATGTCGCGGCCTCGGCCCTCTCTGGCAGCAAGGCGGTACGTCTGGCGGTAGAAGTTGTCGGGCAGCGTCGTCCCTTGCTCACGACCGAACTCCAGCTGCCGTCGAGCAAGCTCTTGCTGGATTGACTGCTTCGTCGCAGGCCTCACGACTTCAGGCACATCCGCGAACAAGTCGCTCCTCTCGGCCTTGATGGCTGCGAGACGCTTCTCTGTGTCGCCCTGCTTCAGCCCCAGGATTGCATTCAGCTGCTCGTCTACGCTCGCTTCGGGCTGTCCGCTCAATCTGCCCATCATCGCTTCGAGTGCGGCGACTTGCTGCTTTGAGCCGATGACGCTGTAGAGGTCAGCAACCTTGCGGACGATGTTTCGGCTCTGGTCTACAATAGCTTCCGGGACAAGCAGAGTTTCGGCTAGCAGCCTCGCCGGTTCCTCCTTCACGCCGATCTGTGCGCCTTGGGCGATTAGCGCCTTGAACTCCGCAATATTATCGACTGTCTCCTCTACGTACTTAATCGACCCGTCGCCTTGTGGTACTGGCACGATTGCGATGTGGTTTGTCTCGTTGAAGATGGCGTCATTGAACGTGTCGGCCGCCGTTTGCTTTGCCTCTTCTTGAAGCATAGACATGTCTTCTTTTGAGAGCACAGTGACGCCTGCCTGAATACTGCCCATCTTCTGCTTAGCCTTTTCTACTGCTTGCTCCTCCTTCCCCTTGGCTGCGCCTGCTCTCGCTTCGGCCACCATGTTTGCTTCAATCGCTCCGAGCAGCGCGCCTCTGTCTCCTTCGTCCGCTGCAGCAACGAGTGCGGCTACGTCGTCTACGCCATAGCCTACGAACTTGGCCATGTTGACCCGTTCCGCGTTAGTTAGGTCCGCGAACTCCTTGCTAGTGGGCGTGACCAACCCACCAAAGCCCAGGAGTTTGAAGGCTTCGCGGGCGTCCTTTATTGACCCCTCCGCTGCCCGCAGCTTTGCTTGATCCTTCCTTCCCACAGACGTAGCGTACGTCGTCATTGCAGACGTAGCGGCTGCGATCAAGTTGGAGAGCAACTGACGGCGCTGCGCGACAGCGTCTAGGTCCCTGTCGCGAATCTTCTGCGTACTCTCTCCCAAGTCCTTCAGGGCGCGCTCAATGTCTCCCAGCTTGAGCTTGTCCTTCGCCGTCATCTCGGGAGCTTCAGGCTCCTTCCGCTCGTACTTGCTGACGGTCCTGTCCTTGGTAAAGGCCGCACGAATGGTGTTGGCCAGCCCTGCCAGGCGCGTCCCTGCTACGTCCTGCCGCTGCATTCTGCGCAGAGCGCTGAACAACTCCCGCGTCGACATGCCTTCGACGCCGCTTAGCTCTTTGCGTCGCGCTTCTGTCAGGAACTTCAAGCGCAGGTCTTCGGGAGTGGTGCGCTCGTCGTCTTCTTCGGTAGCCATCACGCATTCTCCGTGTCCAAGGGCTCGCTGGTCGGCCCTGGGGTTTCTGGGTTGCGCTTGTACGCTCCCGCGATGCGTGCCACATCAAGCTCGTTTGCCAGGGCGCCCATGCCCATCTCAACGCCGCTTGTGACCAAGCCTTGTCCCGTCTTCTCGGCAAAGGTGACTGGGGGCTCACCCACCGAGGCGAGCAACGCGTTCTGGCGCTCCCGTAGTTGGTCGAGCATCGCACGCTCGGCTTGTGCTGCGGCCTGTCCTGCCTGGAAGCCCTGCTGGGCGGCAGCCTGCGCCGTGGCCTCTGCCTGTCCACGAGACGCCTGACGGGCCACCTCGGCCACCCTGCGGGCGTCCCCGCCTCCAAGTGCGGCCCGAGCTAGCTCGGCCTGCTGGCCGCCCGTAGGAGCCCGAGAGAGGTCAGCCACAGCCGCTCGCCGCGCCTCGGCCATCTTCTGGGCCATGATTTCGGGACTATTGAGGAGGGCTTCCTGCCTTTCAGCCTTACGACCGTACTCGGCGGCGTCAGTCAGAGCTTCGCGTCCGCGAATCTTCTCAATCTGCTTGAGGTTTGCAGTACCGTACTCGTCTTTCAGCTCACTCTTTGACTTTTTCTTCCGGTTCTGCGGGTCCGTAGAAGACTCAGCCGCAGCCCCAGCGCCGTAGCCTATTCCGGCGCCCACGGCTGCTCCTGCAGGCCCACCGACTAGTCCTCCTGCAACTCCGCCAAGCAACGTCCCTGCGGCTCGACTGTCCATCCCGCACCCCTCACGCCTTGAAGTATAGCACCTTGATGTTGCGGGCTCGAACTCGGGTCTGCCGCACGATTTCTTGGCTGATGACACGCAGGCTTGTAGTGTGGAAGCCCTTTGCCTTGATGCCTATGTAAGCGTGCCCCGACCAGTAGCGAGACTTGTGGCGGTCGCGCAGCTTGTGGACCGGGAGGCCGTTGTCGTTGTACCCGTACCAGTTTTGCGAGGCAACGTAGTCCGTCGCATCATGGTCGATCAGGTGAGCAAACATCGTCTCACGTGACTCTCGCGTCGTGCTGTACTTCGCGTGCTCTCTGCCGTCGAAGTAGAACCGGATGGCGACGTTGGGCTCTGGAAACTCAGATGGGTTGGGAACTTCTTCTTGGTCTTCAGTCGCAGTCGGCGTGTTGCCCAATCGCGCCGCGTCAGAAGTCCATGCGACTTGCCATGTCACCAACACATGCGCACGGTACGGGACGTACACAGTTGTCGAGGCCCCGGGGATAGCGATTGGCAGAGATGCGTTGGCTTCGGCTGCATCTGTCACTGCTGGAAACTGCGACAGTCGGTGCTGCTTACCGATTGTCAACTTGGACTCGGGGATGTTCGTCTCAATCGTACGCTCGTCGTTTAAGTACGCGAGATGCCCGTATCCAAAGTCGTCCATCGCTAGGTTGCGAAGGTCGCCTCTGTCGAAGATGTACCGGACGTTGTTGAAGTAGTCGAGGTTGGCGGTGCCCCCGACCATCGAGCCACCGCTGACCGCTCCCAGCTGGATGTAAGTGTAGTCCAACAGCTGGTCGATAGTCGCCACGTTGGTGACATCGAGCTTGCCATTGATCTCGCTCAACTTCCGGAAGTCGCTGTTCAACGTGTCTGTCGAGACGAAAGCCCCGTCGACCAGCGGTGTGATTGCAATCGTCCCCATCACACCACCTCAACAAGCAACGGGGCCGCTGTGATGTTGCCTCGTTGGATGTAGTAGCGCTTGTCAGTCCCTGACGCGAACCCCAACAGCACCTTTGCCACATTAGTAAGACCAAGTGAACTAAGGTCAGCTGCTGTGATCACTGTGCGAATAGCTACGTCTTGATACGTCTTGTAGTCAAATTGCTGGTAAACAGGACCTTGAAGCTCGTGACCTGGCATGTCTCGCAGAGGACTCATCGTGATGCGCCCAATAAGGTAATCAAGGCCCGCAGAGCGGGCTGGCGGGTCCGGTGTAGCCGCGTTGCCTGCGTTGCCGATGGTCACACGAGGAGACAGCTGTCGCTCGGTTCGTTCCAGAACCTTCTGGGTACCTGCCAGGTCCTCAAGAACAATGAACACACGCGCATCCCACTCGTACTCGTTGAGCGTAATGCCAGTTATAACGGCGTTCTTGGGGCCGCCTCCGCTGCCTCCACTGCCCCTTGCAATTTTGTCTGTCGCAACAACTTCGATGTCCGCGAACTCGATCACTTCGACGTTGGCCATGACCATCAGCGCAGTCGGTGCCGTGCTGTCTGCGGTCCGCTCTAGTGTGTAGCTTGTACCTAAACCAAGAGAGTACAAGCTGTTCGTGTAGTAGGGGTCTACACGGTCTACGAGAATACGCGCCCCCGGCTTGCTCGGAGTCGTCACGACAGCATCTGTCGTCTCTTGTGTGACCACTCCCGAACACACACTCGGTACGTGTACGTTGTTGAGCGCCCGCTCGGCAATGGAGTCGGCTTCCAGCGTGTTGAGCGCGCCTGCCAGCACATCAAAGCGGTCGTTGAGTGACGCTGCGTCAAACGGCGTGTCGTCGTTGAGGTAGGGGTATCGAGGCATCAGCGCACCATCTCTAGGACAAACAGCTCTCGCTGCCCTACGTACGTCAACTCTGCTGTGTACGTCTCACCGGCAAGGGGCACTGCGCGCTGCATCGACCCTCGGATGTTCATTACAACAACCTCAACAAGATTGATGCCTGGCAGCATGTCGATGACCGCGTCGACAACAACAGGCAGACGGGCTCCCGCCAAGCCCCCACCTCCTTGAGGTAGCGCTGCAATCGGGTGTCGTCCTGGGTTGCTTCGCGTCACCGAGTTAGCTTTCTGCGAGAACTCGTCGGAACGAAAGTCGTCCTGGCTCAAGTCGCCGCTGCCCAGGATAGTCTCGTTCAGTACCGAGCCGTTGACACGTAGGGCCACGAGGTACCCGAAGCCCATCTGGCGGAACTTCGCGGTGCCTTTGTACGTAGTCGACATCGAGCAGTACAGATTGAGGCTGGCACAGATATAAGCAGGACCGCCTCGGCCTGTGAACTCTAAGCGCAGCCCGTCATCGCCGAACGACTGCCACCCGTCTTGCGCTTGAATCTCGACCCAGTTCGCCCCACCTGGATTGGTGTCGCCCATGCGCCCTACGCCAACCTCTGCAAACGACTGATGCAACCGCAAGGCTGCGTCGTCTGCGAAGTTGGCCAGCGTAAACGCCGAGGCACTGAAGTTGTGCTCGTTGAGCCCGCCAGACAACTCCTCCACAAACGGCTGGAAGTTCTCATTGATGGGCTCAATCGACACAACATGGTCAGGCTCAATGTCGTACAGCTTGAACCGCCAGGACATGGCACCTCCTACGGCGGCATCTGGGCACCGCCATAGTAACGCGACGCCTGCTGCACCTGGAAGCCGATGAACTCCCAGTTGCCGGTTCCTCGGATGCGGAAGCGCACAGCTTCAGCGGACGGGACGTGGACAGCAGCCCGTGTCCAGTACGGGCGCCGCTCCTTCCACGTGGTGCCATCGGCCAGTCGCGACGACTTCC
>Ga0208899_1002325_pt1 | contig 12733 bp, 17 predicted proteins | sample VirMetDEL_Nov_24_FD_184518 | JGI IMG/M metagenome (GOLD analysis project Ga0208899, IMG submission 184518) | Aqueous microbial communities from the Delaware River and Bay under freshwater to marine salinity gradient to study organic matter... | ecosystem: Environmental > Aquatic > Marine >... | reverse complement strand
CTTTCCTTTTCCATCAGCCCTCCTCCGCCATGTTGACCTTCACCGGGTGGCGCGCGGCATGCTTTACCGCCTTGCAGATGATTTCCGCCGCCTCCTCCCGCGCTGAAGCATCCGGAAGCCCCTCAAAGAAGGCGTGGACGCTGGTCTGGATGGCGTGGACGAAGGTTGCCGGGGAAACTGATCCCATCCCCAACGACGCATCATCTCCATCCGTCCCGCGCGCTGTAATGATGAAGCCTTCAATTTCATCCACGTGGCGGGCGATTTCCTCAAACGCCTCCTTGAGGGTGAGGTTGTGGTAATTGACGCCCTTGAACGGGCCAGAATCATTCACTGACATTGTCGCCCTCCTCCGCTTTACGCTTCGCGACGTGGTAGGCTTCCCACGCGTTGACTTCTTCCGGACTTCCCCAGCAGATTGCGGGGAGATGATTGTAGAGATAGGCGACGATGGCGGGCAGGTTGACGATGTGCTCATCATCCGCGCGCCCCACCGCGTTCTTGAGATCATTCTCAAGGACTGCCTGAAGGAAGTCTCCCGGACGCTTTCCATCCGCAACCCAACGCGCGATTGCGTCGTGAAGCCGCTGCGTCAGGTACATGCCCCGGAAGTGGTACGGGAAGGGAAGCTCCACCCCTTGTTGCCTTGCGCGATCAATAACGTCATCCATCTTTTTCTCCTGTGTTAGACGGCCTTCTAGGGTAAACCCCTATATGGGGTGAAGTAAACCCCTTATTCTGTATCCAATCTTGCGATCCTCCTGACAACCTTCCCAACATATTGCTTGCTCACTCCGAAGCGCGCGCCTGCTTCGGAGTAGGTCAAGCCCTCAACGAGAACCGTCTTCGCAATCTCAAGGCTGCGCTCCGAAAGCTGAGTCATCCTCCAACGGCGGTCCACTTCCTCCGCTCCCATCCGATATGGCCTTGTCATCTTTCGTTATCCTTCTGATGTTTTGAACCTCAATCCGCCGCCAATCGTCCTTGATGCTCCCCTTTATCAGATACCAGTCCTTCCCGATCTGGCCTGACTCCGCGATCTTCCGCCCCAGCTTCTCAAATCTGTTGCGGGGGATCGTGCAGATTATCGAATCAGTATCATCCTCAACATTGAAGTTAAGGAATAGCGTTGGCCCCTTCATCTCATAGCCGCGCTTCACAACCGATCCGTATTCATTGTGATCGCGCAGGTTCCTGTCCGCTAGACGTCCGATGAAGACGTATGTTCCGCGCTCCTGAACGTCGATTATCCGGGAGACGGGGTGGTTCAAGATGTTGTGGGCGCGCGGGTTCTTGTAGAAGTCCCCGTAATGGGTCTCTGCGGGCCAAAGCTCGCGATAGATAGTCCCCTGCTGGTCAATCTTCTTCTGCTGGGCAGGGGTCAGCCCGCGCCCCTCCTCCCGGCGCTTTATTATGTCTTCGCAGACCTTCGGGCCAATCCCCTTGATGTTGGTGAGCGGGCCATAGATCACCCCGTCGCGGATGACCCAGCGATCCGTCGAAGCCTCCTTGTCAACGTCAACATACTTGTGACCGCCGGAGACGTACTCCCGAAGCACCTTGATCCCCTGATCTTCGCTCTTGAGGTGATTCATCGTTGCGACGGTGAATGCCGCCGGGTGGTGCGCTTTGAAGTACCCGCACCAGTAGCTTATCAGCCCGTAAGAGACCGCATGCGACTTGTTGAAGCCCCACGATCCGAAGGTCATGACGTTGTCCCAGACGGATCGCGCCTCCGCCTCCGTCAACCCCTCCTCCATCGCTCCCTTCCGGAACTTGACCCAGAAGCTATTGAAGAACTCATCGCCCATGGTATCGCTCATGGTCTTCCGGATCATGGAAGTATCCTCCCAAGAGAGCCGCCCCACCTCCCGGACGATCCGCATGACCTGCTCTTGGAAGACAATCGTTCCGTAGGTCTCCGATGTGATGTCAATGATAGCCGGGTGGTCATTGAGATAGGTCACGGGCTGGCGGCCCATGCGCCGCTCCGCGTAGAACATCGCCCCGCCGTTGTGCAGCGGGCCGGGGCGGGCAAGCGAGGTGATGGCGACGATGTCATCAAAATTCTCAACATTCATGACCTTCGTAAGGGATTGCAGCGCGTATCCCTCGAACTGGAATATTCCATCAAGCTTCCGCGCGGTGAATACCTCGAAGGTCTTCTCATCATCAGTCGGGAGATTGTAAAGCCACTCAGCATCCTTCCCGATCTCATCAAGCGTGTCCTGAAGGATGGAAAGCGTCCGGAGGCCAAGGACGTCAATCTTGAGAAGTCCTGCGTCCTTCTCCGCGTTCCGCTTGTCCACCATCGCAACGCCCGCGCGGGTATCAATCCCGCAATAGTTCCGCAGGGGAGAGGGGCAGACCACGACGCCCGCCGCGTGGACGCCGGAGTGGCGGGCGTGGCCCTCAATTTCCTGCGTGGCAATCATGGCGGGATACTTCTCAATGAACCGCCGCCCAACGTCCGTCTTGAACGTATCCTCAAGACACTGCGCCGCCCGCGCATCGCCGCCAGATCGCTCAATGATTGCGTCCTTTAGCTCCGCCGTCTCCCAAGGCGGAATACTCATCGCCTTCGCAAATTCCCCAATTGCGCCCTTGGGCTGCATGGTCGATATGGTGCCGATCTTCGCAACCCGATCCGCCCCGTACTTCCGGACAAGATACTGGATGACATCATCCCGGCGGCTGTCCGGGAAGTCAATATCAATATCCGGGAGGTTGTCGCGGTTGATGTCGATGAAGCGCTCAAAGATCAAGCCATGCGGGATCGGGTCAATCTCGGTTATCCCAAGGATATAGCAGACCAGCGAACCGGCGGAGGAGCCACGCGACGGACCAACAAGGATGCCATTGCGCTTCGCCCAATTGCACATGTCCGCGACGATGAAGAAATAATCAGCATAGCCCTTCTCTGCGATCAGATCTAGCTCCCGTCGCAGCCGCTTCTCATAGACCGGATCGGAAAGGTCCACGCGGATATTGGAGGCGCGAACGTACTCCTCAAGATCGTGGCCATGATAGGGTTCCTTCCGGGTCAGAGCCTCCGGGAAATCATACACCACCATCGGCGCGCGCCCCGGCATCGCCTCCGCCTCCTCCAGAAGATCGCGCGCCGCCGCAATCGCCTCCTTCCCCTTCTCCGGGAACAGGTAGAGGTATTCATCCTCAGTCAGGATATGCTGATTCTGCCCCTCAAATCGCTTGTCCGCGAACAACTGCCAAAGCTCGTAGTCTTCAAGCGTGGGATAATAGTTGTCTAGCGCGGCCACTACTGGGTCATTCGTGGCCGGAGAGCTTAGGCCGGGGGAGAGCTGGCCATATAGGCGCGGCGTATCTAGACGGCTGGTATCCGGCCATGTCCCGGAGAGCTTCGCGACATCAGCGCTCAAGGCGTTGATATGCGAATATCCAACGCGAGGTTCAAAGTAGAAGTGGTCATAGGACGTCCGGACCAGTTCATAAATCTCCGAAAGCCCCGCGTTGTTGAGCGCTAGGAGCGACATCAGGTTGGTGGGCTGCTTCTCCCTCTCCTCCGGTTTGGCGACAACGGCGACGGTGATCCCGAAGACTGGTTTGATGCCTGCATCCTTACAAGCCTTCGCCCAAGGGTAATGCCCGAAGGTGTTCCCAAGATCAGCCGCCGCCGCCGCCGTTCCGCCGCGTGAAGCGACTAGCTCCGCGACCCGTTTAACCGGGCCATATGCCCGCTTGAAGCTGTATTCCGTCCGGAGATTAGTCCACAAGACCCTTCTCCACCATCGCCTCATAGCAACGAACCAGCGCCTCAACGTCCGCCCGCGCCCGATGCGCGCCTTCAAACTTCTCCCCGAAAAGCTCCATGTGCAGTTGTGCAAGCTTCATCCTGCGCCCCTTGATGGGCAGGGAGGCCGCGACCGTATCGACATGTTCAAGCGGCCACGGGAACTTCATCTGGTGCCCGATCCGCATGAGATCATACTTCATGAGCTTCAGGTCGAATTCGATGTTGTGCGCGACCCAGCGCCGCGCTCCGATGCAGAATTCCTTCATGGCGTCCACCTGCTGAAGGAAGGTGGGCTGGCCCTCAAGGTCCGCGTCTGTCAGCCCGGTGATCTTGGTGATCTCAGGACTCAAGGGGATCGGAACCTTGATAAGGGTTTCGTACCAGCGCTTGGACCCATCAGGCTCAATCCGGCAGGCGCAATACTCGGTGATGTAAGGCTGCTGGGAGAGGGGCGATGCGTCCGGGAGCGGGAGGCCGGTGGTCTCGGTGTCGAAGATGATGACGCTCATTTTTCAATCCTCTTGATTGCCTTGATGTAGAAGCCACACTGGTCCACCGTATCGAAGATGCAGTAGTGATAGTGGCGCCCCTTCGGCATATCCGGATTGGAGTGGGAGAGCGTCCGGACCTCCTGAAGAATGGCAATGTTGAAGCGCTTGAAGCGCTCCTTCTCATCCAGCATATCCTCCGTGTGGTATCCGAGGTGGCTGATGCCGATTGGGCAGGGGAGATAGTTGTGGAAATTGTTCCCCGTCTCATAGTTGATGACTTCGAATTCAACGGGGCGATCAGGGTTGAACATGTCATAGTTGAAGGAAAGGTCCGCGACGTTCACCGCTGAGAGATTGTCCCCAACCTTCCCCTTCGCAGTAACCAAGTCAATGGTCCAGTCGGTGAACCCGAGCCTTGTCAGGAATTCCCGCGCCTTCTCCGGATTGGGAACGGCAATCGCGATCTGGTCAAATCTTATCATAGTGATCCTCCTCAACGCCAAGAAGCTGAAGCGCCATCAGGGCGTAGTTTGCAATGTCAAGATAGGTGTCGATCAGTTCCGCGCTCGGCTTCCCGGCGCGGGCAGAATCACTGGTGAGCTTCCGGAGGCGGACATGCTTCCGGAAGACATCAGAGTAACAGGTCCAGAGGTTGAACTCAACGTCATCCTCCTTGTAGCGGGACTCACCATAGGTCGCGACCTTCGCGAGGCGGACGGAAGCGATGAGGTCAAGAAGACTCTCATACTCAAGTTGGGTCCGAATGCCAAGGGCATCCGCCTCATCAAGCCGCGCGGCCCTGTTTATGATATCCATGTTAGGCTCCATAGGGAATGACACACCCGGTAAGGTATCGCGACCGCTCCGGATCTGAAAGAAGGAAGGCGATGAAATCCGCGACAACCTGTGGCGGGATTTCCCCGGCCAACAACGCCTCCTGCTGACGGGTCTGAACTTCCGCAGCGTCCCACCCGCGAACCTCCGAAACGCGCGCATCAACCTCCGAACTCATAGATGTCCCCGCGAGGCGCGCAGGAGACACACCCATAACGGTGATCCCGTGGCGCCTAGAAAGCTCCCTTGCCATCTGCTGGGTAAGGATATGGGCCGCGCCCTTAGAGGCGTTGTAGGCGCTTGAGGCGGTCATAGGGAGGTGGGAGGCGTTCGAGACGATATTGATGATTGTCCCCTGCGCCTCCTTGAGAACGGGGAGAAAGTGTTTCCCGATAAGCATGAGAGACCTGACGTTGATCGCCATCACCCGGTCCCAGTCCTCCGCCTTCATATCTTCAAGATAGTCGATGTGGGAGACGCCCGCGCAGTTGACGATGGCTTCGCAGGGGCGATGCAGCCGGGAAGCGATTGACTCCACATCGCTTTCCTTCGATACATCAGCAACATACGCGGGCCAACTCTGGAGGCCGTGGGATGCAATATCAACCCCCAAGACCTTCTTCCCGCCCCGGTTAAGGGCGGATGCGACCGCGAAGCCCAGCCCGCTTGCTGACCCGGTGACGATGATCATATGTGCGCTCCGCTGTTGATGTTGAAGGCGGTGATGCCCTTTTCCGCGAAGACGGCGCAGACGTCCGCCCGGTCATCGAAGATTGCCCGGACCTTGTAGCCTGAGTTCCCAATGGACCTAAGATGGCCAATCTTCAGATAGACAGTCCTCATCGCCTTGTCTTCTTCGCTGCGCATGAAGATCTGATTGATGTAGGGCAGGAGGCCATGGTAATCCAACCAATTGAAAAGATCGTCCCGCCGCTTCTCCGGGAGGCCAGTGGAGATGAAGATTTCCCCGAAGCCGGAGAGGCGCATCAGTAGCGATGCGACATCATCCCGGAGAGGATCGTTCTTGAACTGCTCTTGGAAAGCGTCCCAATTCTCCTCCCCGCTCCGGACCTTCGGAGCGAGGTGCAGCCGGTGGGCGAAGTCGCTCAATGTCCCTTCGACGTCGAAGATGTATGCGTCTCTCACATCGTCCTCCCATTCTTGACCACCGGGTTGGCGACGTGGGCAGTATTCGCAAGGCGGCTCTCAATGTCCGCCAGAACCGCCTCATGTTCCGGGAACAGCCGCTCATCGCTCTGGCCATCTTCGTATGCGCTCCGCCCAGCGGTGTTGTAGGTGAGAGGGTTGGCGGGACATTCGGTGTAGCGCGGGAAGGCGCAGGAGCCATTCCAAGCGCACTGGACCTTGATGAAGTCCGCCGCCCAAGGGTGGACCTTGACGACCTCCGCCCGCATCGCGCGGAAGACGTCCTGATATTCACCCTGCGTCCGGGTACAGAGACGGACCAGCGCCATGTTGTGCAGCGTCCGAAGGTCGAAGCGGGCGATGATTTCCGTCTCGATATTGGTGGGCAGGAGGCCGCGCGCATCCTGAACCGGAACGCCATCGTCCACCAACTTCGCATAGCGCTCCAGCGCCTCCGCCGCATATCCGGAGAAGCGATCCGCGTTGACGTAGGTTCCGCCCGGATCGCGCGGGACGGTGTTCTTGACCTCCATCTCCCGGACGTCAACCGTCCGCTGCGACTGCTGGGCATATGATCCCGTCCGCGTCCGGACAAGCTGGTGGGTGAAGGCGCGGGTGACGCCTTCGATGTGGAAGGTATATCCAACGAACTCCCATGAAGACTGGATGGTGTCCCGCATGTATGCGAGATGCTCAAGCTTCTTCTCCTCTGGCCACGCCCGGATATCATCCAGCGTCTCCGCACCCATCAACCGGGTGTTCTTGGTGTAGAGGAGGAGCGCAAGCGCATCCTGCGGATAGTCAATCAACGAAACTTTCATCGTACTCTCCTGTCATAGCTGTCCATTTCAAGCAACTGCCGGATAACTCCAACGTCATTCACAACATCATCCAGCAGGATGTTCCGCCACGTCGCGAACCGCCCCAGCGAATAGATGCCGTGGTCTAGGGTCAGCGAGTGAATGACATTCTTTCGCGCCGCGTTCTTGATGGGCGCTATCTTCCCGTGTTTCTGAACGGTGGCTTGTCGCTCCAGCGTTGCAGCGATAGAGGGAATTCCCATCGCCCTCTCCAGCGCCAGATACGTCTCATCAATCGCGGAGAAGGGCTCAAGCTCATCATCATTATCAAACCGCGTGAATTCCGCGATGATCTGGTTGCCGGTGATGGAAAGGCGATAGAGCGGGGTGTCCATGTCAGGGAAGTAGACCGACTGGTGAACGTCCGCGTCAACAATCTCTCCCCGGACCACCGTCACCGGGTAATAGTCAAAGCGCTCCGGCGGAGCGATCCCGAGCGCCTTTAGGGTGGCGGGCATCGGAACGGTGGAGATGACGGGATCGCCTGCCCCGAAGGAGAAGGCGGAGCCATAGGTGATCCGCGATCCGAGATGATCCAGCATCCTCTGGTGGAAGTCCGGGGGCGCAACGTAGCGTTTAACCGGATCCAAGTTCCAGATTGAGCGGTCAATGACGCGGCCCACGACCTTCTGGCTGTACATGTTCGCGAGGCGGATTGATGGGGCGACGAACTGCCCCTTGTGGAAGATGCCCTTGCGAACGGTGACCTCCCGGAAGGGGACGCCCGTCACCTTTGAAACCTCATCGGAGCGGAAGCGCAGAACCGCGCGATGATAGCTGAGACCATCGCGCGGAGACGCCTCCTTGACCGGGGATCGGGGGAGGATATAGGCCGCGATGCAGCCCGCCATCCCCGCCCCGATGATTGCAGGATCAGATATCATACTTGACCACCTCAACAGTCGGCTGGTGGACGGTAATGATCAGCTTGTTCAGGCAGGCGATAACCTGCGCCTTCGTGAAGCCGGTGTCCTTCACCGCCGCTTCGATGTAGTCCTCAACCTCAACCGGCTTCTTCCCGTTGTCGGTGAGGCCGCGCAGGACTTCGAAGCACTGCGCCCGCTGGGACCCCTTGTTGAAGCGCTTCTCCTCCCAGCCACCCAGAAGCTGGACCTCCTGCCCAAGGATGCGCTGCTTCTTGGAGCGCTTGACCGGCTTCGCGTCCGTCTCCGGCTTCGCGTCCGTCTCCGGCTTCGCGTCCGTCTCCGGCTTCGCGTCCGTCTCCGGCTTCGCGTCGGTGTCCTGCACCTCCAGCGCGGAGAGCGACTTGAAGACGCGCTTGACGGCGGTGGCCTTGTCCGCGAACTTGTTGACCTGATCCGAATTCTGCATGTTGTAGAGGGTGACGAGCTTCGCGTTGGAGAGAGGCCGGAGGTCATCCGCCTCCTTGATGGCGAGGTACTCCGCCGGGTACGGGTAGTCAGCCGGGACGTTGTTGAAGACGCTTGCCACGGCCATGTTCTCGGTGTTCAGGATGATCGTCTTGGTCATTTCCATTTCCTTTCGTCGGTGGGGGCGGCAACAGCGCCGCCCCATGACTAGAAATCTAGCCGCACCTGACGAGAAAGTAAACCCCTATATCAGAAGCTGTCACCAGTTTCTTCCGTATCCTGAGAGGCCATGGCCTCCTCCCCAGCGACCTGAACGCGATCTTCGCGGAGGGCGAGCTGGAATTCGTTGGCCTCCTCCAGAAGCCCCGCATCCTCCATCGCATCCGAGAGCGGGGCAATGGTCCACCCGGACCAGCTTCCCTTGTCGTTGCTCTCCCCGACTGTCCCGAACTTGAAGGTCAGGAGGTTGCCCGCCTTCCGCTGCTCCTTGAGCATGGTCATCAGGCGCTTGGACTTCTTCAGCTGGGTGGACGTCATGCCGATCATCGCAGGCTTCCAGTGCCCATCGCCTTCAATCGGGCGGAACATGACGTAATGCTGGCGGGTATCGACCAGTTGGTTGGTATCGCTCCCCTCCACCATCCAGAGGCGCTTCCCACTGACATCCCGCTCCTTGTACTCCGGCGCATCCTCCGGGAGGTAACGCGCGACGATCCCGCCGCCCTTCTCCCGAAGCACCCACTCGATGAACTCCCGCTTGAAGTAGACCGGGAACACCTCCAGCGTCGTGAACATCTCCTGCGTGACGGTGTCGAGGATCATGCCACGCTGCGCGCCTTCGATGTATGCCCCGTCCTGCGGATCGCACTGGGGGGAGTTGGCCTGAAGGATCGTCAGGAAGGGGATCGCGAAGCTGTCAGCATCCGCGTTGCCCATGGAGTTCTTCAGGAACTCCGCAGCAGCCGCCTTGGCAGCGTCATCCTTCTTCGCGACGGCGGTTCCGCTCTTGGTCGTCTTTGCTGGGGTCTTGGCCATTGGTTATCTCCTTATTTGACCTTGATGTGACGAATGTGTTGCAGTCCAAGAAGGTCCATTGGAACCTCCTGCCCCTTACCAATCATCTCCTTGGCAGCGGCCTTGACTGAGTTGGTGTTGATCTTGAAATCAACAGTCGGGTTGTAGTTGGAGAGGCGATTGAAGATGTCATCCGCCAACTCCCGATCCTCCCAAGAGAAGGATACGCTGACATCGCGGGTGACAAGAGCGCCGTTCCCGGTGTCCGCGAGCCAGCTTGAGATCGCGGGCCGGTTCCGCTTCGCGATGGAGCAATAATACTCATCGACAACCGAGACCTTCTCCCCGCCGGAAAGGGTGATGGACTCATACCCAAGCTCATCCATGAGAGCGGGCATCATGTCCTGATCAACCTTCTTGAAGGCTGCTTTCGCCTCCTTCAGCGCTTCTTCGCAATCGTCCACATGCTTCTTGGCGGCATTGTAGCGGCGGAGCATCTTCGAAAGGCGCAGGTCATCACTCATGACACGCCTCCGATTTCCAGCATGCGATTGGATGAATGCTCCTTGAGCATGTCAACGATCTTGAGAGCAAGGCCCGAGACCTGACCAAAATCCTTCGCACCGCTAAGGATTATCTCAAGCATTTCATCAAGAAAGGCTTCTGCTGAGTCGCCAGAAAGGTCACGGCCAATAACAAGATATGACCCTTCAATGTCAACCCCGATGTAAATGCCCTTCACCTGCGATGCGCGCTCTGATAAGGCGCGGAGAAGGTCTGGAATTTCAAGATCATCCCATTTGACGTCTTGAATCTTTTCTGGAAGTTCATCTGCCAATTCTTCTCTCCTGTGCTTTCAGTTGGCCGAAGGGGGATCGTACCCGAGGCGATTTACAAAGTAAACCTAGAAAGTCTCCTTTGCGAATATCACTTTTTCTTCACGGTCGCGCTTCTCCTCCATCGAGGCCATGACTTTTTCATCGCGCGACCGGAGAGCGACAAGGTGGGTCATGATTCGGGGCCGCGTCTGGAGCGGGCCGGACTGGCGAGCGCAAGCCTGCTCATACACCTCATAGTTGTAGTTCGGAAGCGTGTACCAGATCATATGCCTGCCCGCAGCCAAGTCAATTCCGCGTCCTGCCGCCGCTGGGTTGGCAACGAAGAACCGACACTCCGGATCGTTGGTGTAACGGTCGATGGCCTCATTGCGCGCATCCGCCTTCGTTGCCCCGTAGAAATCGACCACGGCGGCTTTCCCATAGACCTGACGGAGAGTATCGCGAACCGCCTCAATCTCAGGAATGAAGTTTGCCCAAATGACGACCTTCTCATCGCTGTCCATCGTCTCGATGAAGTCAAGCAGGCGGCGCATCCGGTTGCTCTCAATCTCCTGCAATTCCCCATCGTCATCGTTGACGAAGCCGCCACCCAACTGGAGCATGCGAAGGGCGGCGGTTAAACCGTTCTTGGAGGTGACGCGAGCGTTGGCGTCCGTAAGCATCCACTCAACAAGATCATCGTCGCTGAGGTGGGGAGGCGGGTTCTCAATTGTTGAGACTGCCTGCCTCTTAAGCTCATTGTACATGCGGCGCTGTTGAGGGGTGAATTCGAAGTAGATTGGATCCGCCTGCACAGCGGGAACGTCCGCTTGAATCTCCTCCAGCGTCACCGAATAGGCCCACGGCTGGACTAGCTCGCGGAGCTTGCTTTCGTTCTTGAAGCCCACGGTGATCTTGATGAATTCCGGGGAGCGCGGATCGCCCTTGCGGTGGTATTTGTTCTCAATCTCCTTCTGAATGCAGAAGTCCGCGCGGAAGGCGGTAAGGGTGGCGTGGGGGATCGCGTTGGGGGAGAGGAACTTCAGCTGGCTGAACAGATCGGGCGGACCTTGCGGCTGGGGCGTTCCGGTTGCGATCCGGCGGAAGGGCGCGAGCTTCGCAAGCTGGAGCGCGCCGCGCGTTGCCTGCGCCGTTGGCGTCTTGATGATCTGGCTTTCGTCCACCACCATCATCGTCCGGTGTTCCTGAAGGAGCCGCTTGTAGAAAAGGAACTTTGGCGTGGGCTTCCGGGAAAAGCGAATTGCCTCAATGTTGACCGCGACCACCTTTAGGCGATCCGGGGAAGGGGTGGACGCAAGGCTCTCCAACTCCTTCTTCTCCTTAACGCGCATTGAGGAATGGACCGCGATTGCCCAATGGGGGCAGGACAGATGCTTCGGTATCTCGCGAAGCACCCAGTTGTGTTGAACGTCATTCGGGCAGACGACAAGCAGCAAGTCAATCTCCCCGGCGGCAAACTTCGCGGCGGCGTCGTCCAACAGCATCTTGGTCTTGCCCGTCCGCATCTTGCAGAACAAGGCGAAAGCGGGGTTTTTCTGGAGCAGCTCAAAGCCGCGTTTCTGGTGAGGTCTTTGCTCAGTCTTAAACATGCAGTCCGCGCCCTTTTCTTTCTCGGATCGGGAGAGTATCCTCTACGGTTCCGGAAAAGTAAACGGTAAACCTATGAAAGAATCAGACCTCTGGAAGCGGATACGGGACTGCCCGAAGAATGTCAACGCGAAGATGGAGCGAATAGAAACATCAACCGCGCTCGGGGTTCCCGACCTCTATGCATGCATTGAGGGGGTAAGCGCTTGGGTGGAGCTTAAGGCGCTAGAGGAGACGCCCACAGGCAAGTACAACCTATCTCTCCGGAAGTATCTCCTCACCCAGAGAATTTGGCTAAAGACCCATTCGCTCGCAGGCGGCTCCAGCTTCCTTTGCGTCGGGATCGGGCGGAAGATATACTGGCTGAAGCCGCCTTATGCCTTGACAATCGTCAAGTTTACAGAAGATGAAATAAAAAGAAGGGCAATCGCGACGGGACCGCAATTGCCCTTCTAGTTGGGACCGCAAGCTGAAACACAGGGAGGACAGCTATGGCAGAGAGCCTAGTTGAATTTGTTGAAGAGTACAAGAGGCTTGGCTGGGTTCTTGTTCCGCTTAAGGCGGGGGAGAAGAAGCCGCTAAGGGAGGGTTGGGGGAAACGGGAGAACTGTGTCTCTCCTTCGCAGGAATGGCCGCAGGAGGCGGGCGGCGTCGGGCTGGCCCACGCCTATTCCGGAACCTGCTCGATTGACCTAGATGACCTTTCTAAGGCCACCAGTTGGTTCCTAGCGCGCGGCGTCCATATCGGGAAATATCTCAACGCTGATGAGGCAGTGCGGATTGTCTCCGGCGCTCCCAACAAGGCGAAGCTGCTCTATCGCCTTCCACCGGGAACTGAACCCCTGCCCCACGTCAAGCG
>Ga0208899_1002320_pt1 | contig 12753 bp, 9 predicted proteins | sample VirMetDEL_Nov_24_FD_184518 | JGI IMG/M metagenome (GOLD analysis project Ga0208899, IMG submission 184518) | Aqueous microbial communities from the Delaware River and Bay under freshwater to marine salinity gradient to study organic matter... | ecosystem: Environmental > Aquatic > Marine >... | reverse complement strand
TAACCCAGGAGTATAAGTAATACGAGACGGCGAATTAGGATTGTCTGAAGCAAATATTTTATCTACGTAATCGCCAGATGATAGTATCGTGCTACTAACATTTAGCCTATTTTCTTCGATAAACTGTAATATTTGCCCGGAAAACGTGATTAAGCCCATACGTAAATATATTTAATCACTTACGTATAAGGGAAATAAAGGAATCTTAAGAAAAATTAATTTTTTCTGACTTGAGTTTAAACTTAAACTCTTTCTTGTATTTATTAGAAAAGTATGTAATTTCTTTGCCTAGATATTCAACATAGTTTACATTTATAACAGCCAGAGGCTCATCTCTATAATAGACATATGTTGTAGATAAACACAACTCACCCTCTAAAGGTATTGCCGGTAAGATAACGTAATCATCTTTACCTGCCTGAAATGAAACTGCATTATCTTGAGCATGAGGCTCACCACCTGTACCTATTAATTTAAATGTATCCATTATGTAGAAAAGTTAACGTTACCATCAACAAAGTTACCTAAGAAAGGCCCATCCCCGTTGGCATACTCAACTCTGAATTGATCTCCTGTATATCCATTGTAAGAATAACTCACAACTGATCTAATACTACCATCAACGTAGATATACATTGTAGCAAAAGCTGGCCCACCGGATAAATCGGTATCAAATTCAAATATGTCATTTGCAGCAGATTGGAATGTAACACCGTTAGCTGCAGGGTGAGGTGCCGATCCAGTACCTGTTAAACTATTATTAAAGGTAAGAGGAGGTGTTGATGTTTGTGTTGGTGTATAAGTAGGTGTTCTAGATTGTGTAGGTGTTTGAGTAGATGTCTTTGTATTAGTTGGGGTAGCTGTTGGTGATTGTGATCTTGTTCTTGTTTGAGTAGGTGTTTGAGATCTAGTAGGCGTTTGTGTTGGACTTTGAGTAGCGGTTTGCGATCTAGTTTGGGTAGGTGTTCCAGTCTGTGAAGATGTTCTTGTTTGGGTGGGTGTTTGAGATTTTGTTCTCGTGTTAGTAGGTGTTTGTGTTCTAGATTGTGTCGGTGTTTGTGTCGGGGATTGAGTAGGTGTATTTGTATTTGTTTGTGTTGGTGTTTGTGTTAAAGTTTGTGTTGGTGTACGAGTTTGAGTTGATGTTCTCGTAGTAGTTGGTGTTCTTGTTCTAGTTGCACCTGGTGTATCGGTTTGACTTGGTGTTCTTGTGAAAGTTGCTGTTCTTGTAGTAGTTGGTGTATTAGTAGGTGTATTAGTGGGGGTCTGAGTAGCGGTAGATGATTGAGTAGCTGTACGAGTAACTGTTGGTGATGGTGTTCTAGTAGATGTTTGTGTACTTGTTCTAGATGAAGTTACTGTAGGTGTAGCTGTTGAAGTCTTTGATTTTGTTCTAGTTACAGTAGGTGTTACTGTATTAGTAGCTGTTTTAGTTTGTGTGGGGGATTGTGATTTAGTTGGAGTTTGTGTTCTTGTAGATGTTTGAGTAGGTGTTTGAGTTGATGTTTGGGTAGGTGTTTCTGTTCTTGTTTGGGTAGCTGTTCTAGTATTAGTTGGTGTATTAGTGGCAGTACGAGTAGGGGATGCTGTAGCTTCTGGTGTTAAAGTTGATGTAGATGTTACCGTTCTAGTATTAGTAGCGGTTTGAGAAGCTGTTCTAGTAGCTGTTTTTGTATTAGTAGGTGTATTTGTCGGTGTTCTACTATTGGTAGGTGTTCTTGTTCTTGTAACGTCAGGTGTATCGGTTTGTGAAGGCGTTCTAGTGAAAGTAGCTGTTCTTGTATTAGTTGGTGTTGATGAATTTGTTGCTGTTCTAGTAGTGGTTTGTGTTGGAGATTGAGTAGCGGTTTGTGTCGCGGTTCGAGAAGATGTTCTCGTATTAGTAGGTGTAACTCCTGGTGTACCCGTTCTAGTAGATGTTTGTGTAGGGGTTTGTGTAGAAGTTTGGGTTCTTGATCTTGTTTGTGTAGGTGATTGTGTTGGTGTTTGGGTTCTTGTAGTTGTTGCAGAACGTGTCGGTGTAGTTGTATTAGTTGGTGTAGATGTTCTTGTAGAAGTCCTTGTAGCAGAAGCTGTTTGTGTTGGTGTAATAGTTGACGTTCTAGTTTGAGTAACACCAGGTGTCGCTGATCTAGTAGATGTTCTTGTCTGTGTTGGTGTGATTGATGATGTAGCGGTATTAGTAGCAGTTGTTGTTGCTGAACTAGTCGCTGTTTTAGTATTTGTTCTAGTGGCAGTTACAGTAGGTGTAGATGTTGACGTTCTAGTAGCTGTAGCAGTTTGAGTCGGGGTTTGTGTAGGTGTTGTTTGAGGGGTACCAGTTGCAGTGACTGTCTGTGTAGGTGTTTGAGAAGATGTCTTAGTATTTGTAGCAGTAGATGTTTTTGTTCTTGTAGTGGTTTGTGTAGGGGTTTGAGTAGCAGTAGCAGCTGGTGTAGCTTCTGGTGTACTTGATGATGTTGCTGTAGGAGTGACTGTTGCTGTTCTTGTAGGTGTTTGAGTAGCGGTTTGTGTTCTAGATCTTGTAGCTGTTTGAGTAGCGGTTTGCGTTCTCGTTCTAGTAGATGTTTGTGTAGGGGATACTTGAGGTGACGCTGTTGGAGTAGCAGTAGATGTAGAAGTCGCTGTTCTAGTTGGTGTTTGTGTAGAAGTAACTCCAGGTGACGCTGTTGGTGTAGCAGTAGATGTAGAAGTTGATGTTCTAGTTGGTGTTTGGGTTGTAGATTGAGTAGCTGTTCTTGTTACCGTCTGTGTAGTTGTTCTAGTGCTAGTAGGTGTATTATTAGAAGTTTTTGATACAGATGGAGTCGGGGTAACTGTTACACATCCTTGCGTTCTTGTCTGGGTTTGTGATCTAGTACGAGTTGAAGTTACGGTACTAGTCGTTGTAGGGGTTTGCGATCTTGTTCTTGTATAAGTCGGTGTAGCTGTTCTTGTAGCTGTTGGTGTTACTACCGGACTTGGTTGATTATCAACAGAAACCATACCAACTTGCATACCTAACGGTTGCAAGCCAGATCTTCTAGAAGATCTATTAGCTTGCGGTCGGGGATCCAATATACACGAGGGAATAGCTCGCCTACTATTTAAAGGATTATTAGGACATATGTTGGCTATATTATTTTGGTTACCACTTCCAAATTGATTTGATCTACTCGCCACAATTATATTTATTAAATTTTTGGCTTATAGTTTGAGAGAAGTAATGATTTTATCAACATTAAAGATTTCTCTTTCATCGGTATAAGGACATTCATGAGCGTGAGCAGCTAAATCATAATCAAAATAATAACTGTTCATCAAATGAGATTTGCCTTTTGGATCGTTAGCTTTAATATTATGATGAAGTTTATAACCAAACATCTCAGGGTGTGTACCAATCCAAAGTACGGTAGAAGGTAATCCAAAAGCTGCTGCAGCATGCTGCATACATGAATCAATTAGAAGTCTTTTATCCGCTGCTTTTAGAATAGAAAACAATTCAATATTACTCATTTGTGCATTTACTACTTCACAACCTTGAACATGAGGAGAGTTAGGTCTGCAAACCTGGTAGACGTGATAACCTTTATTGAAAGCAGCATTAGCTACCTCCGAAGCAACACTATAAGGCATATCGCGAGTCCAAGCATATATATGTTGCTGTTGGTCTTCACCGAACGGGCCACCGTTGGTTTGCAGAACTAAAATTGGTCTTTGATCTTGATTAAGCCATCTTTGATGAGCTTGTTGACCGTACATGTTAAGAGGAATATTAGGTCTATGTTTAAGTTCATTAAACTCTAACCCACACATTGTAAACCACGTCTGCATAAGAGGTGTCTTCTGCATAATGTGAGTAGATTCATAATATGGCTCTCTTCGAAGAACAATAGTATCTTTATTATTAATAAATGTTTCGTAAAAGTAAGGTGTACCGTGAGGGTAAACTCGTTCAATATCTGGGTTATGAAAGAAAATCTCTGGCCAGGAAGCAGTTACAATTATTTTTCTATCAGGATATTTTTCCTTAAGGGGTTTAATGATAGCAGTAGAAGCAACGTTCTTACCTAAACCACCTTCTACATGCAATACAACATATTTTTCTTTTGACTCGCTCATTAATATAATTTAGCGAGTATCTAGATAAATCAAGGAATATCACTCCAAAGATTTACTCTTTGAATAGTACCATCAGCACCTAATTGATTATCTATAACGTTTTGAACTTCATCGAGAAACTCTGTCCGTGTGTAATTAGGACCTGAAGGAAAACCACCGCCTGACCATAATAATGAAGCAAGTAAGATATCATTATTATACAATATGAATATAGGATTACCACTATCACCAGAATATAAACCGTCAGGAAAGAATAACGTTCTTTCAGGTAATAAAGAACTAGCTGTACTTAAATTTGTTGTTTTATTAGTAAAAAATTGACATGAGTCACCGGTCAAACATTCATTTAAAGCTATAGCAAATGCATTATCTAAACAAGTAGTATTAAAGGATCTACCACCACCAATAATTACCGGGAATGACCACCGTGGTACATATTCTGGACCATTTAAATTTTTAAATTCAGCAAATTTATATATTTTTATATCTGGATCGGTAATAGGGCTTGATAATTTACCTATAGCTACGTCATTGTAATATCTGTTTAATACTGAACTTTGATTAAAATAACAACCTTGTAATCCGCTACTGTTTGTCGCCCAACATGCTACTTGTGCAGATACTATACTACCATTAGGTTTAATAAAGTTAATACAATACCCTGTAATTAAACCTCCATACTGACTATCAGAAGGTACATTATTATGCGGTGTATTATGAGTAGCTGCTATAAAGTGTCTATCAGTAATCATTATATAATTACTAAATTCTGTATGCATTGTGCAAGAACCGTTCTCATAGAAATAACCCGACCCACAACATGTTACATTAGTAAACCCTTGATCTATTAAACATGACCAGCATGCTGTGTATCTAACACCTGATAAATCAATTATATTTCTACAATTATACCACCAAGCATTGGTGTTTATATTACCACCATCACAATTGATATAATTGTAAGTAAATGAATTTGCAGCAGTTATTGAAGTAATGTTGTTAATACCTAATCTACAAAATTCATAATAAGTACTATTTAAAAAGTTTCTAAAACATTGACAATAATAACACGCTGTCGGTGTTTGTGTTTGAGTCGGGGTTTGGGTTCTTGTTCTAGTATAAGTTGGTGTCCTGGTTTGGGTACGTGTTCTTGTAGGTGTTGGTGTAGCTGTACCGTATCTAGATACTGTTACTGTCTGTGTTTTTGTTTTAGATTGTGTAGGGGTTTGTGATGATGATCTAGTTTGGGTAGGTGTTTGTGTTATTGTTTTTGTATTTGTACAAGTATGGGTAGGTGTACTGTATCTGGATACTGTTGGGGTCTGCGTAGCTGTTCTTGTAGCTGTTCTTGACTGAGTAGGTGTTCTAGTTGATGTTCTTGTTTGAGAAGCTGTTCTAGTACTGGTAGGTGTAGGAGTAGGTGAAAATGCAGAGGTACATGTAATTGTTGGTGATACAGATCTTGTTCTTGTTTGAGTCGGTGATAACGTAATTGATTTGGTTATAGTAGGTGTTTGTGTAGGGGAACTACCGCAAGTTATAGAAGGTGTTAGTGTTCTTGTTCTAGTATTGGTTGCGGTACGTGTTCTTGTTGGTGAACTTGTTCTACTATTAGTAGGTGTTTGAGTTGAGGTGGGGGTAGGGGTAGTGTAACTTGAAACAGTGTATGTCGGGGTCAATGTACGAGATTGAGTATTTGTTCTAGTAGGTGTTTTGTAATTTGAAGGTGTATATGTTCTAGTTGGGGTATTGGACCTTGTTTTAGTATTTGTAGCGGTTTGTGAGCTTGTTTTAGTTTGTGTTGATGTTTTGGTATTAGTTAAAGTTGATGTTGGTGTTCTAGTACAAGTTACGTTTGGTGTATCAGTTCTTGTAGCTGTTTGCGTTGGGGTTTGTGTTCTTGTTTGAGTTGGTGTTCTTGATCTAGTATATGTAGTTGTAGGTGTTCTAGTATTAGTTGGTGTTGATGTTGGGGTAGATGTTGATGTTCTAGTGCTTGTTGGGGTATATGTAGGTGTACTAGTGCAAGTAGATGTTTGTGTAGGGGTTCTAGAACAGGTTACGTTAGGGTTAGTTACTAAAGGATCAGTAGCTGTAGGGGTAGATGTTTTTGTTCTCGATTTAGTATTTGTAGGTGTAGCTGTAACAGCTAAACAACTCGAACCAAAAGCTGTTGGTGTTCTTGTTCTAGTACCTGTAAAAGTAGCAGTATTAGATCTAGTTACTGTTTGAGAAGGGGTAGCGGTAGGGCATGATGTAACTGTTTGTGTTGGTGTGTTGGATCTTGTAGGGGTTAAAGTCGCGGTTTGCGTAGGTGTCCTAGTTTGAGTTACATACGGGTCGGCCCCTTGACGCATTTTACCCCAGTTGCTCGCTTGAGCAGGACCTGGGTTTGCGCTTCTAATTAAATCTCTTACTGTAGGTAAAGTAGCCACAATCTAATATATTTAATCTACTATAATATATTTAAAGATTTAAAGTGTACCATACCCCACTCCAACGTATAAATCGTTATTTCTATTAACGCAATATGAAAAATTAGAACAAACTTCGACGCGACATGCACTACCCACATAAGGAGTTATACATAAATATAAAGCATTACCACCATAAGGAGACACATTATATGCATAACAAGCAGCTGCTTGCATTATATTACAATAAGTAACATCATAGTTCCAGTACCCACCGGCAGCCAAAGAACAACTAACTAAGGAACAATAACAAAAATTAAAATTGCAATCATTGGCTCTAGCATAAAGAGTAACGGTTAATGTAGACCCGCTTATATTAGTAATTGTACCACATGACCTTGCTGCCTTAACAGCAAAATAGTTATTCATCCACCCGGTGGGGTTAGCACCTTGAGCATAATCACAACACCACATTCTATTTTGCAGTGGTTTATGAGTCATCATCGTACCACCACTACAACCGAAACATTGCTTCCTACAATGCGTTACAGATGGGAACGCATTGTATGAGGTATCATTACTTTCCATAATTGCTAAACTTTCATAACAACCATCTGTACCAGTACAGCAGCACGAATACACATGCTGAGGTAATATACCATTACCCACCCATAAACAACCAGCAGCAATAGGCATAGCCGTATCAGCACAACAACACTTTTCACATGTACCACCGGCAGAACTAAAACAAGCCTGTAATCTATTTGGATAAAAATAACCGGTACCGCCGGATGGATGGGTGTTAGACGGTACTTTAAATTCAGTTTCAACAACGAAAGGAGTGGTAGGGTTTGCCCCCCAATCTTTTAATGCACAAAAATTATGAATTCCAATAAAATAATTACAAGATCCGCTAACGCAAATAGTCGGACAACATATAGTGCAAACACAAGCAGCTGACTGGGTTACATTGAATTGATTATTTCTACAATAAGCAGGTGAACATACCGTATAACATACATAACCGTCGTTATTTGTATAACTCAATCCTATATATAATAAACACGTAAAACATAAACCAAAACTCATTTTTTGTTTATATGTGTTTCTCCAACATTTACCGGCAGTTGTAGAAGCAACACATAAAACACCTGGTGGTGTCATTGTATTGTAAGCTACTATAGTACCAGGTATGTAACACCCGTTAGTACACGTACCGGGTCTTGGTTTTGTACATGCAGTGTAAGGAAATCTAAAAGATGTACCAGGACACATAACCGCGGTACTTTCATAATCTTGCAAACAAAATCTATAACAAACAAAAAGAGTACCACTAGAACCATAAGAACTCCAAACGTTTTTAGATGGAAAAGCAACACACAATAAATCAAAGTTAGAACAATACCCGTAACTACATTCATAACAAGTATTAATATTATAACATTCTATCGGGGTAGTAGCAGTTTGAGTTGGTGTATATGTTCTTGTTTGTGAAGGAGTGTAAGTTCTTGTTTGAGTACACGTTCTTGTTTGGGTGGGTGTATAAGATCTGGTATTGGTTGGTGTTTGTGTACGTGTACGTGTACTTGTTCTAGTAGGTGTGCATGTTCTTGTTCTAGTTGGTGTATATGTTCTTGTTCTGGTTGGTGTTTCTGTTCGGGTTCGGGTTCGGGTAGGTGTGCATGTTCTTGTTCTTGTTTGGGTGGGTGTTCTAGATCTAGTTCTAGTTGGTGTTTCTGTTCTTGTTCTGGTTCGAGTAGGAGATTGAGTTCTTGTATAAGTAGGTGTTCTTGTTCTTGTTCTAGTGGGTGTTCTAGACCTAGTACTGGTAGACGTTCTAGTTTGTGTAGGGGTTCTTGATCTAGTTTTTGTTGGTGATACTGATCTTGTATGAGTAGATGTTCTTGTTTGAGTGGGGGTTTGGGTTCTAGTTTTAGTTTGAGTTCTTGATCTTGTATTAGTTGGTGTTCTTGATCGTGTAGGGGTTTGCGATCTTGTAGGTGTTTGAGTTCTTGTTCTTGTTTTTGTAGGTGTTTGAGTTCTTGTTTTTGTAGGTGTTTGTGAACGAGTTCTGGTTGGAGATTGAGTTCTGGTTGGTGTTTGTGTGCGGGTACGCGTTTGAGATCTTGTTGGTGTTTGAGTTCTTGTTCTTGTTTGGGTGGGTGTGTAGGTTCTAGATTTAGTTCTTGTTTGAGTGGGGGTTTGAGTACGTGTACGAGTTTGTGTTCTAGATCTTGTACTTGTAGGTGTTCTAGTTTGTGTAGATGTTCTTGTATTAGTAGGTGTTCTTTCTCTTGTAGGGGTTTGAGATCTTGTTCTAGTTTGTGTAGATGTTCTTGTTTTAGTAGGTGATTGAGTGCGAGAAGGAGATTGTGTTCTTGTTCTAGTTCGTGTTGGTGATTGAGTTCGTGTTGGTGATTGGGACCGTGTTGGTGATTGAGAACGTGTAGGTGATTGAGTTCTTGTTCTTGTACTGGTGGGTGTTCTGGTTTGTGTGGAAGTTCTTGTATTAGTCGGTGTTGTTGTTCTAGTTCTTGTTCTTGTACTTGTTGGGGTTTGTGTGCGGGTACGGGTTTGTGTAGGTGTTAAAGCTCTTGTATTAGACGGTGTTTGGGTTCTTGTTTGAGTTGGTGTTCTAGTTCTTGTTACATCGGGAGTATCAGTTTGAGAAGGAGTACGTGTAAATGTAGGTGATTGAGTTCTGGTTCTTGTTTGAGTTGGAGTTTGAGTTGATGTTCTAGTAGAGGTGTTAGTTGGGGTTTGTGTTGCTGTTTTGGTAACAGTAGACGATTGGGTTGATGTTCTAGTTTTTGTATTGGTTGGTGTTTGAGTACGTGTTCTAGATTGAGTGGATGTACGAGTTTGGGTAGGTGTACGAGTTTGGGTTGCTGTTTTGGTGACAGTAGACGATTGGGTTGATGTTTTTGTATAAGTAGGTGTTGATGTTTGGGTACTTGTTCTGGTTTGTGTAGGGGTTCTGGTTTGTGTAGGGGTACTTGTTTGTGTAGGTGTTCTAGTAGAGGTGTAAGTAGGTGTATACGTTGGTGTTTGAGTGCGTGTTCTAGATTGAGTTGCTGTTCTTGTTTGTGTAGGTGTTCTAGTTTGAGTTGATGTTCTAGTTGGTGTTTGTGTTGCTGTTCTTGTTTGTGTAGATGTTCTAGTACTTGTATTAGTTGATGTTCTAGTTGGAGTGGGGTAGGCAGATACGGTACTTGTAGGTGTTCTAGTTTGCGTTGACGTTCTAGTTGGTGTTTCAGTGGGGGTGCTAGTTGGGGTTTGTGTTACTGTTCTTGTATTGGTGGAGGTTCTTGTATTGGTGGCAGTTCTAGTACTTGTAGGTGTTTGGGTTTGAGTATTGGTTCTTGTTTGCGTGGATGTTCTTGTACTTGTTTGGGTATTAGTTCTAGATTGAGTACTAGTTTGGGTTGACGTTCTTGTTTGTGTGCTTGTTCTAGTTGATGTATTTGTAGGCGTATAAGTTGGTGTGTTAGTTGTTGTTTGAGTTACCGTAGGTGTTGGAGTAGAAGATGATGTTCTTGTACTTGTTTGGGTAACTGTTGAAGTAGCTGTTCTAGTATATGTTGGTGTACAAGTTCTGGTACGTGTTGGTGTTTGTGTGGGTGTTCTACTAGATGTTGCGGTTCTAGTAGGGGTTTGAGTAGCAGTCTGTGTATTGGTTCTAGTTTGAGTAGACGTTTGAGTAGATGTCCTAGTTACTGTCTGGGAAGGGGTTTGTGTGTTTGTTGCTGTTTGGGAAGGCGTTCTTGTACTGGTTTTTGTTCTTGTTTGTGTTGGAGTTGGGGTTGATGAACTAGTTGGGGTGCGAGTTCTAGTTGCATCAGGTGTATCTGTTTGAGTTGCTGTTCTTGTAACTGTTTGAGTACTTGTTCTTGTTACGGTGCTAGTAGATGTTTGAGTTGGGGTTCTTGTATTTGTAGGTGTTTGGGTTTGTGTAGGAGTGGGTGTACCATAAACAGGTGATGGTGAAACTGAACTTGTACGTGTTTGTGTTCTAGTAAATGTATTAGTTTTTGTAGGGGTTGAGTTAGGAGAAACAGCGGATGTAGGTGATAAAGTAATCGATTTAGTAGAAGTAGGTGAGTAAGTTACTGTCGACGAAGGTGTTATATCTTTAGTACGCGTGCTCGTTCTTGTTTGTGTAGCTGTTTTTGTTTGAGTTGGTGTGTTAGATCTGGTTTGTGTAGAAGATCTTGTAGGGGTGGGCGTTTGAGTTCTACTTCTAGTAACTGTAGGGGTAGGTGTTCTAGTGGCGTTTGGAGTTTCGCCGTATTTGAATAGACCTTGATTTAGCTTAACGATATTAGGATTGGCCACATATTTATTTATTTCAATAATTTACTAATAAATGTTTTAACTTCAGGATCCGTTTGATTGTGGGTAATACTAGTAAGTGAAGTGAAGTCTGTTACTATATTCATCTTTTTATTTTTATTACCAAAAACTAATTCATATACAACCTCGTCATCAACTTCAGAATCATAATCAGTAATATCTAAAATCTCTCTTACTTTCTTTACTGAATTGCCTAATCTAAGTAGTTTTTTAGCTTCCTTACAAATATAACTTTTCTGTAAATTTTCTTCACTACCAGCTTTTTCTACTTTTTTATCGTAATATGTATCCGTAATTGTAAGAGAACGACCGGTCACTATGCACACAATTTTCTTTGCCATCAATAAAATTATAATCGTTGTTCTCCTCAAGTCAACTATAAATATTTCAAATGTCTGATCAAGTAACCAAAATTTTAATTAGAAAAGGTCTTAATTCAGAAAAGAACGATATTATATTAGATCAAGCTGAATTAGGATATACTACAGATTATAAGCGAGTTTTTGTTGGAGATGGAGAAACTAACGGTGGTTTTGTTATTGGTAACAAATATCAAGGTGTTATAAACTTAACTGATGATTTATCTACATTAGTAAGTGCCGAATCTGGTGATTATGTTTATGATACCAATGAAAGTACTTTTGCTGTGTTAACCGGTGGTAGTCCAACTCTTAAAGATAACTATGTAACCACAGCTAATGCATTTAGAGGTACCATTACAAGCATAACTGCTGGTGGGGGTATTATATTCAATCAAGCAGATACTGAAATTACTACAACAGGTACTATAAAAATTAACATTGATGAAGGAAGTAGAACAGTTTTATCTACTTCCGAAAACGGATTATTATTTGACTATAATGTATTTTACCCTGTTTCATCTGTTCTTTGGACCAATAATGCAACACCCCCAACAGATCCAGGCGGTATATTAGAAGGCACCGGACAAACTTGGCTTAATGCTGGTGAAGTTACTACAAGTACCGGAGGTACCGTTTATGCATGGATTCGAACCGGGTAAACATAAATATCGATATGGCCAAATTTGACGATAAAATAAACAGTTTGTTAAATGAGTTTACAACTGGCATGGCAGGTATGATGAATATGTCATCTGATAAACTTGCTCCTGCTAAAGGTTGGAGATATGCTCATGACGAAGAAGAAGAAACCGGCAAGTATGATGACGGTGATGGTAAGAAAGAACGCTGCGATTTCGTACCTTGTGGTAAAAAAAGTAAGAAAAAAGGTGATGAAGATGAAGAGCATCATGAAGTAGCTAATAGAAAGCGTCTTAAGAAAGATAAAGGTATGGGTGCTAGTACTAAGAAGCAAGCTGAAAAAGAAATTAAAAATCGTGACGTTTCTGCTAAGATGGAGAGACGTATGGAAAAAGACAAGTAAGGATAATGTTATCCTTTAAGCAATACTATCTATCCGAAAGTTCAGGTTACACATCAAGACCTATAGGAGGACCTAACATTTTAAACATTGGAAAACCGCTTGGAAGAAACCCAGGCGGTTTTCTTGGTGATGGTTCTACAAATAGAGAAGCTATGCCAGATACATTGCTTATAAAGAAAAAGAAAAAAGGTAAAAAGAAAAAGAGCATCAAACCAAAAAAGCTTGATGCTCAATCTACTATTGATCAGCCTATGCAAAATAGGCCGATGCTCAACTGGACTTAAGGTAGCTTAATCTTCTGACCAATCGAAATTCTATTACGCTTTTCTTTTGTATCTAGTTGCGGATTAGCGTCTAATAATTGTTTTAGGGTAATTCCTCTTTTTTTAGCAATACCACTTAAAGTATCTCCTTGACTAACTATTATAATTTTTTCATCTGCATTACGAGTGCCTGGCTCGCCTACTGGTTCATAACTTTG
>Ga0208899_1002319_pt1 | contig 12756 bp, 9 predicted proteins | sample VirMetDEL_Nov_24_FD_184518 | JGI IMG/M metagenome (GOLD analysis project Ga0208899, IMG submission 184518) | Aqueous microbial communities from the Delaware River and Bay under freshwater to marine salinity gradient to study organic matter... | ecosystem: Environmental > Aquatic > Marine >... | reverse complement strand
TTATACTCATTTCTTTTTAGGTTAGCTTTTAGTTTATATAAATTATTTCTGGCACGTGTTATCCCAACATACCATACACGATGTTCTTCATCATGTTTGTCTATGCTTTTTAGCATAGCTTTTTTTATTTTATTGCCTATGTCTAGACACAAAATTACATTATCTTCTTCACCACCTTTACTAGCATGTATGGTTGATATAGATATTCTAGCTTCCTCATTCAAATTTTCACCATTATCTAACATATTTTTTATATATAATTTTTCTTTTTCATCTGCTTCTTCAAATGCATCGAACCATTCAACTTCATGATTCCATTTTTCCTTTCCAGTAAATTCATTTATATCTTTAATGTCTTTTTCTTCTAATATCTTACCCATACACCAATAAGTATAATTCATTGCAGATTTATATAATCTAACCTTAAAACTTTTTTCTTTTTTAACTTTAAAATATAAGTTTCTTTTTATTAACTCTTCTTTGATAGAGCTTAATCTAGAAAGTGTTCTCGTAAGTATTAACCATTTACCTGAAGTTAAATCTATTTGATCTAAATTATTTATTCTTTCACTCGTGCCTTCAAATTTTCTTGGATAATAATTTTTATCTTTTCTAGGTCCCTTAATCTTGCTGATAGGTATATCAGATTCTTCTTGTATGACTCTAGATATTCTTTTTGAATATTTTAAAACTTTTTCTTTTGCAGGTTCTTCTATAAATCTTTCTACATTAGCTCCAGCCCAAGCATAAATAGCTTGATCATCATCTCCCGCAAGATATATATCATCTGCACATTCTTTTAATTTATCATATAGCTGCCATTGAAGTGGAGACAAGTCTTGAGCTTCATCTATAAATATAACTTTAAACTTAGGTAAATTTTGTTTATTTATTAGATTCTTAATCATATCGTTAAAATCTAGTAGTTTTCTTTTTTGTTTATATATTTTTAAATTGTCATCTATGTATTTAAGTAGATGCCATTTTATTTCTTTATTATTATGCTCACTTCTATCAAACTCTTCTCTAATAGATGTATCTCTATTCATTGCTTTACCAATCATTTGAAAATATGGACTATCACAATTTAAATAAGATATTTCTTCTTTATTATATTTATCGTGATACTTAACTTTTATATTTAAAAGTTTTCCTAACTCTTCGTAATGAAATGGTTGCATTACATCCTCTTCATTTAAAGTTAATTGGTGATATGCAAAAGAATGAAGTGTTTGAAAATAAGGAAGTTTCTTATCTTCTGCCGGCATTCTAGTTCTAGCTTCTGTCGCTGCTTTTTTAGTAAAAGCAAAGTAACCTATTTTATGTAATGGTGTACCAATTTTAACATAAGCTTTAGCTCTAGATATAAGTTTATAAGTCTTACCTGTGCCAGGTGGTCCATAATATTTATATATCATTATACAATATCCTTTTCATCTTCTATATCTACGATCTCTTCAACATCTTCGTCTTCATCTTTAAAAATATATAATGGAATCATTGCACAGCCATTAACTCCTGGAAATGGTTTACCTGTTTTCTTATCTTTACCAGGATACCTTTTCTTTTTATTAAATTCTGGTTTAGGATCATCTTTATATTCTGGTTTATCAAATAACTTTTCAATCATATGAGAAGTCCTAGAAGAATCTTTTTTCCATTCTCTGTCTTTTAAATAACTATAGAATTCATCATAAACAAAATATGCATACACTTCATCCTTATAAACATTTCCACTTTTAAATGAATGGTAGTTAGTTGCTTTTGTTTCATTAACAAAATTAGTTAAATGTTTATGTAATATCTCATGAGGCCTGGTTCCTGGAGCCGGTTGCACCGTATCTAGATTATCAAATAGTGTTCTAATTATTTCAAAAAATTCCATTCTTTTAATAGGAGGAACAGGTATATCCGCTTGAGCCATAATTATACCAGTCATTTCTTTTTGTTCTTTTATTTTATTAATATCTTTCGCATGAACAGGAACCGTTTCACCATCTTCTCTCTCTACAGTAAAATAATATTCAGGATCTGGTTTAAAATCTATCTTTTGCAAGTTACCTAATACAGGCCAACTTGCTTTAACTTCACTTGCTATACCATATTTTCTTTTAACACATTCAGATTTAACACAGACTGTATTGATCGGATCTTGATGACAAGTATGACCTGCTGTTGGTTTATCCCAACTTTTTATTTTTTGTTTTACATGATCATCGGTCCAGTTTTGATCAAATTTAAAATAATTTCTAGCAGCTTCTAATACTTTAGTTTTCCAATCATCTGAATATTTTTTCTTAGCAAACACCATGTAGTTAAATAAGAATCTATCCCTATTATCTGTCATTATTTCTTTTGTTAAGATACCTAAACATGGTGGACCATCTTTAAATTCATCTGCACCACCAGTTAATTCATCTTTAATAATTTTGTCTTTTATATTTCTTAATTGTTCTACGTTAACTTTATTTAATTCAACACATTGTAAAAATGTATCTAACGACATTTCAGTCCCATCTGGTTTTAATGCAACTCTTTCTACTTTATTAAAATATGGAAGATTAATGAAGTTCCCATTCATTTTTTGACCTTCAGTATTGGAACCCAACTTAGTTTGTTTAGGAAATATCTCTGTCTTAATCGTAAGATTAAATAAAAATAATACTTGTTCTAAAAATTCTTTTATTTCTAAAGCTTTCACAGGTTGTTCGGTAAATACATATAAATGTAATCCATTACTTTTTGATTTAATTGGAATAATAGGTAATTGTTTTTGTTGAATTACATCTAAGTAAAATTTTATATCGAAATTTTTATATACTTTAGGATCTATATCTATTGCACCAAATCTTGCATAACTATTATCATCACAAGGTTGTATACCTATAGATTTTTTACCTTCTAAATGTTCTTGATAATCTGAATCTTTAATTGGTTTACCTGCCCAACCATAATCACCTGAATTAAATTTTATCTTTCCTGTTTCTGGATCTTTATAACCTTTAGTTATATTACAAAATCCAAAGTCTCTTTCTAAGCCTTTAAAATATTTTATAAATTCTTGCATTTCTATTCCTTATTCTCTATTTTTTAAATAGGTGAACACAGTCTCCCGTGTCCACCCAGCCTTCGAAGTATTCACTTAGTGAATTATACAATATCCTCAGTTTGAGGTTTATTGCTTTTCTCATATTCAGGTTTAGCAGCACCTTTGGATACAGATTTTTGTAACTCTTGTGCCATTAAATATAAGTCAGCATCCTCTTTCTTAGCTACATCTAACGCTCTAGACATAGAAGGTTTGTAGACGTGCCAGCTTTTACTTCCTGCAACTTTACCTACAGTTTTTAAATTATAAACTGAAGAATATGCTGCTGGATTGTAAACACCTTTGTCATCCTTAAATCTAAGATTTTTAATCAACTGATTTAATTCTCTCGCCGGTGTTAAGTTAGATGATCTCATGGTAATTACTGCAGGTCTAGGTTCATCACCTAAAACTATTACATAAAAGTACGCAGTTTTTTCTAAGTAGTTACCATTTGATAATCTCCACTTACCGTTTCTTTCTTCCTGAGCATCTTCTGGAATAGATAGATGTGTTGTTACAGGCGGAGCCGCTGTGTCTCCCATTTCTTGCCATTCTGGATATCTTGTTTGCACGTGTGCAACAATTATATCCACACCTTTTTCACCATCTAGTAATGTACCCAAACCTTTAGCATAAATCATACCAGGTTTAGAACCTTCTACATATTTAGCATTAGTTTGATTACATTCAGGGGATAGTTGATGTAGGATTTTCAAGATCGGTGTTGACATATCATCCGATTTGATTTCTTCACTACCTCTTCCAGAGTCTCCTCTTAGATTGATAGTTGATAATGCACCTGCATTATCTTTCTTAGTTATAGCATTTGTATCAGCCATATTATATCTCCTTATTAGGTTATTATTTATTTTTTATTTTTTATAGAAGTTTGATTTCCATCAAACGTCCAGAATAGTTCTGTAGGAACTTCATGACCTTTGTCTTTCCATTCCTTCATAACTACTTTGAGTGTCTGAGGGTGAACTTTCTCCTCTTGGATAGGTTCATACCCTTCAGACCTCGCAAGGGTAGCATAAGCCATTGCCTTGTTATCTTCGCCTTGACCAAATGACACAATAATATTATTTTTTACTATATCACCTAAGCCATTATCTCGAAGCCATTGATGTGCCTCAGCTTTTTTGTCTGCTTTTATAGTGGCACCATAAATATCTTTAACAGTTAATTCTGAACCATCTCTTAGTTTAAGAGATTTTAAATTCATATCTTCCATTAATTTTGGAATGACTACACAACTGAAATGTTTTTCATCTTCCTTTAAATCTTTTGCACGATTTTCTAAAGACTTAATCTCTTTTTGAAGAGATTTTAATTTCTCAACTTCCGTTGATAATTTTTCCGGATCCAAAACATCTGTTTGATCTGGAGCATCTTTTCTTAAATCTATTAACATATTGTAACTCCTATTATTTTCTTTTTAACTTTCATGGCCGGAATAATAATAGTTAAAAAACTATTTGTCAAGTTTATTTTTGAAATATATTTATTTCTATAGGATAATAAGTTTTTTCTTGTCTGTCCCATTTTAATAACTTAAATTTTCCGTTTGTCATTTCTGAGGCAATTGCACAAGTTACACCAATAATAGCTGGATCACCATTTAACAATAGATAATCATCTTTTGTAAAATCTTTTAATTTTTGTCTTATACTAAATATAAAAGGTCCCGGTGAAAACATTATCTGTTCTAATGCTCTAAACATTATTTCTATATTGCCATATTTTGTCGCACCTATAATATTGTATTTAGGTTGACCAGTTTTATGATCAATAGGTATATCTTGTAATAAATAAACTTTACTATTCATGATTGTATCTTTTTTAAAAATTTCATTTGACTTTTTCCTTTTTTTAAAGTATTATTATAATTAGAAAGAAAAGTAAAGCAAATATATGAATTATAAATTTAAAACTAAACCATACGCACATCAATTAGATGCGTTAAAAGCATCTTGGGATAAAGAAAATTTTGCGTACTTCATGGAAATGGGTACAGGCAAATCTAAAGTACTTTTAGATAATGCCGCTATGTTATATGATAAAGGCCAAATAAATGGCCTCCTTCTTATTGCACCTAAAGGTGTTTATAAGAACTGGTATGATCAGGAAGTTCCAATACACTTACCTGATCATATCTATAAAAAAATGGTGTTATGGAAAACATCTGATAAATCTAAAAAACAAAAACAAATATTAAATACTTTATTTGAACCTGGCACAGACTTTCATATTTTAATTATGAATGTTGAATCTTTTTCATCAGGTGATGGCGCTGATTTTGCACAAAAGTTTTTATCTTGTCATAAAGCAATGATTGCAATTGATGAAGCAACAACTATTAAAACTCCAACATCTAATAGAACTAAAAATATTTTAGCTTTGAGAGAACATGCTAAATATAGAAGAATACTAACAGGTTCTCCTGTGACTAAATCACCATTAGATTTATTTTCTCAATGTGCTTTTCTTGACCCGTGGCTTTTAGGTCATGATTCTTACTGGACTTTTAGATCTAGATACGCAAAAATGAGAAAAATTGAAGTTAATGGTAGAAGAGTAGAAATTGTAGTAGGCTATATGAATTTAGGTGAGTTATCAGATAAAATAAAACCTTTTTCAAAAAGAATATTAAAAGAAGATTGTTTAGATTTACCTGAAAAAACTTATGTTAAACATTATGTTGAATTAACTGCAGAACAGAAAAAAGTTTATACTCAGATGAAAAAAGAAGCTATTGCATTTTTGGATGGTAAAATGCAATCTTCAGCAACTGTCATGACTCAGTTAATGAGACTACATCAAATTACTTGTGGTCATTTTACTGCGGATGATGGCACAGTAAAAAATTTACCATGTAGTAGGTTAGGTGAACTAATGAACATTCTAGAAAATGTTGAGGGTAAAACTATTATATGGTCTCATTATACTCATGATGTAAGAAGAATTATTTCTGAGATTAAAAAAGTATATGGTGATGACTCTGTTGTAGATTATTATGGTGCAACAGACACTGATGCAAGATCAGCTAATATTAAAAAATTTCAAAACGATGATAAATGCAGGTTCTTTGTTGGCACTACTCATACAGGTGGTTATGGTATTACATTAACTGCTGGAAGTAATATGATTTATTTTTCAAATGGTTATGATCTTGAAAAACGTCAACAATCAGAAGCACGTATTGATCGTATAGGTCAAACTCAAAAAATGACATACATAGACATCATGAGTCAAGACACTATTGATGAAAGAATTGTAAAAGCTTTGCGTGAAAAAGTTAATATTGCTAATACAATTATGGATGAAGATTTTAGAGAATGGATATAGCGATTATAGTCCCCACTATAATCAATCCCGGCAGCTGAGTGCCCAACCTCCCAAAATAACTACAGTTTTTCGAATAGTATTATTATAATAGTAAACATACCTGCTACTAAAGCAGTCATTGCATAACGCATATGATTTTTAATTTCTTTAATATCGTTTTCTATTCCTGAAATTTTTTGATGAGTTTGTTTTTGCATAATACGACAAAGTTTTTCGTGTGATTCTATCTTCTCTAGTGCTAAATCTTTTTTAGGCATTATGCCAATCCTCGTTGTCTTAATCTTATTTGTTTTTCTTCTTCAGATAATAAAGCATTTTCTGTTGGCGTCAATCCATTTTGAGTAATGGCTCCTGGAGCCTGAGGCTGTGGTTGTAGTATCTGGGCGCTAGGCATAGGTTGCATTGGTAATGGTGGCGTTTGTACTTCTGGTAGTAGATAATCTTCTAGGTTTAATGAAAGAGAAGATTCTACTTGACCTCCTTCAGCTCTAAATAATCTATCTTCAATATCAAATAGAAATTGATTATTTAAACCTATTCTTTGCATATCATTTACCATTCTAAGTATTTGAGGTTTAGCTATATTATAAGGATTTGGTCCACCTAAATTACGTGCAATTTCTTCAAACTTTTCTTCTATATCTGCTGATGGTAAATAAGGATCGAACTGAGCATTTCTTAAATTTAAAAAATTTTTCTCACTAATTTGTCTATCCTTAAATTGTTTACCTAAAGTATTTCTTGTTACACCTAACACTTCAGCAGCAGTTAAGTCTTTATACATCTCTTGTTGAACTCCAAATCTAGCATTATTAGATGCTGCAAATCTTTTTATAATATCATTTGGATCAACTGGACCACCTTTTAATAATCCAAAAGCACCTCCAGTAAATTCTCTTCTAGCATCCCTAATACCTTTTTGATAATTAGAAATTTTAAAACCCATCGATTTTAATGGATCTACTTTAATTGGTCTAAGACCCATGAATCCTGCAATCTCTGGACCTACATCGAGTGTTTCCCCTCTTTTAGTAGGTGTTTGAGTGGCTGCTTGAATTAATCTTCCATATTGTTTATATGATGGAGCTAATGCATTACCTAAATGCATAAATTCAATAGCACGTTTGTCACCAAAAGATGTTTGATCCGTATATAATCTTCTTCCATCTTTTGTAACTCCACCTCTTATAGTTAAATCTGCTGCAGCTTCTGTCCAAATAGATTCTGAAATGAATGGGTTCATTATCTCGGCACCAGCTTCTGCTATACCACCTGCAAAACCAGATAATATTTGTTCATCAGTTAATTCTCCTTCTTGAATATTATTTAATACAGTTCTAAGAGGTCTAGCAATTACATCGTAAGCATTACTATGACTAAAATCTACATATCTTAATTCACCATCTTCATCTTTTATTGGAATTAATGTAGAATTTTTAGACCACTCAGGAACAAATCTTCTTAATGCATCTAATTCTTCTCTTGATACATCATATATTGCAGCAGCACCTTCAGTTAAAGCTATTGGAACTCCTGTTGTAAATGTAGCCATGCCTAATAATCTTTTAAATCCAGTTTCATAAGTTCCATTAGTTAATGCGTTATTCTTAACAACTCTTTCAGAAATTACTCCTCCATACTTAACTCTACCAGTTGTTGGATCTACGATTTTTTCTAAAACTTGTTCTGTAACATTTAAACCTAAATTACTTCCTTTTACTCTCACTCCTTGAACAGGAACGTGTCTCATTTCTTTTAATCCCTGACTAACTATATTTGAACTTGTTCTAATCATTTCAGATGGAAACGACATAAAGTTACCAATTGGTAATAGTCTTGCAGTTCTAACTGCAGAACCAACAAAATCATAATTAGGAACAGTGTTTTTTACAATGTTGGCTGCTTCTTGTTTTAATCCTTTTATTATTTCAGGATCTGTAAGATCTATATTCTTATTTCTTTTTAAGGCAGCTTTTTTCAATCTATCTAATTCAACAACATAGTTTGTAATTTTAAATGTATCATCTTCTGCAACGTATTTACCTTGAAAAAATTCTTTTAGTTTTTTCATTTTCTTCATAAAAGGATTTACTATTGAATCTAAATTAGCAACTTGTTCTCCAAACCTAACATCTGTTAATAGTGCTTTAAGATCTCCAATTTGAACTTGTGAATTTACAACACCAAGTTCTAATAATTCTCTATATGCTTCTTGAGCTCTAGGTGAATTGGTTCCTAGTTTTGTTAAACCAGATACATCAATACCTTCTCTAAAAGCTTTTGATACTAAAGCTGGATTTTCAAATAAAATACCATTTGCTCCTGAAAAACCAAAAGCACTAATCATATTACGTAAATGTGTAGGAACAGAAAAAACTGTTTTTGCTAACTGAGAAACCCCTTTTGGAAAAAGTAATAAGTTTCTATACATCCAACTAACTGCAGCTTCAGCACCTTCTTTACCTTCTCCTCTTACAAAACCTTGTAGACCACTTGAAATGTTATTTGCATTTTTAATCGCTTCAGCTATTTCTTTGGTAGTAAAATTCCCTTGAAGAGGATTAATAACTTTTCCACCTCCAGGTAAATCTTTAACAATATCATCCATTGGCACTAATTCTATTCCTGTGGTTCTTGATCTTAATGCTTCTTCTCCAGCTTCTTTACTCGACCAAAAAAATCCCCTACCTCCTGCTTCCTGTACTTCAGAATTTTTAGCTGCAACAGATGTTAAATAATTTGTTGTCCTTGCAACAGCGGATAAATTAGTCATAGCATTAAATATAGAGTATCTAGGATCTTTAATTTCTCCCAGTAGTTCACCCAATTCTTTTGGTAACATATTAGTGTCATCAATAACTTTTTTAATAAAATCTCCTCCAGGTTTACCTTCTACTGTTTTAGTAATATATTTATTTAAATCTAAAGTTTTAGGATTTTTTAATTTTTTAACAGAGTTTAATAAACTTTTAACTTGTATTACAGCTTCTCTTTCTAATTGGTTGGGTTTACTAGCTATCGCTGGATTATCTTTTACAATAATTCTTTTATAAAAATTTATAGCTCCTTCTTCCGCTTCTGCAGTTGGTCTATATCTACTAAAAAATTTAAATATTCCCTTGTTTTGATCTTCAAAAATTCTATAGGTACTTCCTATCCAATTTGCTGTTCTATCTTGAAGTATTTGTTGTAGTTCATTTTTACCTTTTTTAAAGGTAACACCTTTTGAATTTTTACCTAAAATATCAATTAAATTTGTAAACTCAGCTCTAGCATTATTAATACCTCCAATAATAGCTTGTCTTCTTTCTGGAGGAAGTTTTGTTTTATTAATTAATTTTAAAGTTTCATCAATAGCATCTTTGTTTAGTGGTTTTCTTAGGTCCCCTTCAAACAAAGCTTTATTTAATGAACTTAATAATTGATTTCTTTCTTTAATACTAGTTCTACCAAATAATCTTTCAGCTTCTGGATAAATAGCATCTATTTCTCTAGTAAGATTATTAACAATTTCTTTTGCTCTATTAGTATCTCTAGATATTAAAGCTTGTTTTACTTTTTCTGCACCAAATAATTCTTCAGTTAAACCACCTCTAGGACTAAAAGGAGCTCTGATATATTTATCTAAAAATCTAGCAACTTGATTATCGCTGTATGCTAATTCCTTACCTCTTTGAGCTAATAGTTTTGCACTCTTACCAGCACCATAAACAAAAGGTGTAATTAATAAAGACTCAGATCCAAACTTTAATCTATTTGATAATTTTCGTGCAGCATCTTCTCTACCAAAACCTTCTTCTCTATCTAGTTGAGTTGGGCCTCCTTCAAACATATCTCCAAAAGTTCCAATCTTTTCAACATCAGCAACAAATGTTTCACCTGTCGCACCACCCATTAACCCCACTGCAAATCTTGGATATTTTGATTTAGCATTTAAATCTCTAGCTTTATTTAATGAGTCTCTTAATGCTACCCTATCTTTATTTTTTTTAAAATCAGCAAAAGCATTTCTACGTTTTGCTTTTAAAGTTTTGGCTGTTATTCTTCTGGCAGCTTGATTAGCTAGTTTGAAACCCGCTGTACCTGGTATACCTACTTGAATAATTGATTCTGTTAATTTACCTATAGCTCTATCTTGAGCAGCATCTTCAAATATATTTATTTTATCGAAAAATGATTCAACATCTGCTGCAGTATCTGTATCAAAACCTAAATCAATTAGTTCAGCTGTTAAAGAGAAAACTCCTTCAGGTACTTTTATAAGACCCGATGCTATTCCAGATGCAAATGATGAATACCAAGATCTATCGCTATCTCTTTCTGCTTCGTTAAGTGGTAGATATTCTGCCATGTAACCTCCTATGCTCCAGAGTATGGATCAAATGGGTCTACTTCTTTTATATTAAATTCCTTAGGTGGTCTTCTATATCCTGGAGTTTTACTTTGTTCTCCTGAAAATTTTTCTTTTGGTATTTGTTTTGATTTATCTGCTTCTGGATCAAATGTAGATAGATCTAATGGCTCATACTCATATCCTTCTGCTGTCTTTCTTAATCTTTTAAAAACACCATCAGTTACATCATAGTATACTTTTCCAATGTTTCCTTTTTTCTCATAATCAGATAATCTACCATGTTTACCACCAATAAATCCTTCATATGATTCTCCAAATGCTTCATTTGCTTTAGATTCTAAACCTAAATTTTCATAATCTTTTCTATTTTCAGCTTGAACTTTACTTCCGTATTCTTCAAAAAAATCTTTAGTACTAAACAAACCTTCTACACCTAATTCCATTTTCACTAATTTTTTTTGTGCATCTAATTTTCTTTCTAATTGTTTTCTGTCAAATTCTTGTTTATCTTGTATGTCTTTAACTTTTTGAATTCTAGCTTCTCTAGATCGTTCATCTTCAATATCCATACCTAAGCCGGCCAACGCCATATCTCTTTCAGCATTTTTTCTTTGTTGTAAGTTTGACATTAATTGTTCTGCAGGTTTTTCAAAAGCTAATGCCATATTAGCTAAAGTTCCACCACCTCTTGTTTCCGATAATCCTCTTAGGCCACCTTGTATTAGTAACTGTGAAACAGGATCAACTGCAGGTGCTGAATATTGATCAAAAATTTTTTTATATCTTTCAGAATAAGTACCATCTGCATAGTTTTTTCTGTCTTCAATACCAGACATGATTCCATTCATATTAGTAGAACCACCTCTAAACATAGGTCTTCTAAATACTCTACTCATTATCTTAATGCTCCGTAAATACCTGCTAGTGTTGAAGCTGTACTTAATGCTGTTTGCATACCACTTGGAGTTGGTGCACTAGGTTGCATTTTTTGCACTTCTCCACCCGGATATCCTGCAATTAAACCTGTTATACCTGAACCATAAGCTTGTGCAGCAGTTAAAGGTTGTTGTAATTGTTGTTGAGCTAGTTGTTGTTCAGCAGATAAGTCCGCTTGTTTTTGTGCTTGAGCTCCAGCTCCTAATGTTGAAAGTCCTGAAATTTGTCTTCCTAGTAAACCTTGTTGTCCTGTTGCAAGACCCATTTGGTTTTGAAATTGTTGTTGCGCTGATTGTTGAGCTTGGCCAAAACCTTGTTGTAATAACTGAGCTTGTAATGCAGCTCTGTTTCTATCTGAACCTGTCATGTATTCAGCTTGTGCAACACCCTCTCTTGCTCCACCAAATGCTCCTGCTCCAATAGCTTTATCAGCAATAGCACCCATTCCCTTTTGTGCTTGAAGATCAAAATCTGCTAAAGTTGTATCAATAACATCTTTTTGATATGGAGACATGTAAGCTTGGTAAGCTTGTGGTCCTGTAGCAGCTTGTGCCGCTTGTAAAAATGGTTCATAAGATCCAATACCAGCAGTTGCTTGTTTAATTGCCTCTAATTGTAGAGGATCCATTTGAGCAACAAAATCTTGTCCAAATGCTTTTGAAAGATCAGCTGCTCCATATTTACCAGCTGCTGTGGATAATTGATTTAAAAATGTTTTTGAAGCTGCTTCTAATTCTACTGGAGGTAATACTCGTGTTGTTGTTACTTCAGCCATTATACTCTACCACCTTCTTCTAATTTTTTCATCATGTCGTACATACGTTGTGCTCCTTTGTTGACATTACCGTCACCCATACCTCTTACAGCGTCTGCTGTAAATACGAATTCGTTATTTGATAACATTGCAGGAATGTCATCTGCCTTCTCTTTTACACCAACTGGAGGAATAAATCCACCACTTTTTCTAAGGTCTAATTCCTTGACACCTGCTTTATTTACTCTTTTAGGTAGACCCATGATCCCTGAT
>Ga0208899_1002314_pt1 | contig 12776 bp, 22 predicted proteins | sample VirMetDEL_Nov_24_FD_184518 | JGI IMG/M metagenome (GOLD analysis project Ga0208899, IMG submission 184518) | Aqueous microbial communities from the Delaware River and Bay under freshwater to marine salinity gradient to study organic matter... | ecosystem: Environmental > Aquatic > Marine >... | reverse complement strand
TGGCGGTAATAATACCATAGAAAACCTCCAAATCGTCTGTGCAGATGCAAATCGTGCGAAAAGCGACCTGACCGAAGACGAGTTCCTCGACCTCTGCAAAGAAGTAGTCCTGCATGCCGGATACAAAGTATGGAAACCCTCCGGCTCCTACCACTCCAATAAACATTTATAGGTATTGCGGCGGGGAAGAGTTGTGGCCCTGGTTACTTTCATCGCCTGTCTCGTAACCGCATAAAAGCGAGACAACCCTTTATGCATCCTACAACATGCATATCTAACGCTACATAACGCTACACACGCGGATCGATCCTCGATCACCGCTTCACGCATCCTATACCATGCACGGGGGGCGACTCCAGCGAGGGGCGGAAAACGCGGTACGCTAGGGGGCTTATGGCGAAAAAAGTTGTGCGGGGTGTGATGATAATACAGAAAAACGCGGACGCGCCGGCGCACCCCCGCCCCCCCGCCTGGACGCGCAAGATTTAAACGCGCGGATCGCGAGCAAGAGATTCATAGTCTATTGCTAAACCGCTTACCTATCGCAATTGCGTACCGGGAACGGCGGGAAAAGCGGGACGGCGGGCCGCGTTTGCCGGGAAAGCGGGACCGGGAAACGGTGGACCGCGTGGCGCGTGCCGGGCAATCGCGTTTGCGGTCCCGGCGTGGACTGAAAAAAGCCGCATCCGAGTAGAAATGCATCACAACGCGGTTGCCACGCGGTCCCGCTTTTCCCGTTTACGCTATTGCAAGTCTTTTGCATTTACGCGGGTCCCGGTTTTCCCGGCTTACGGTTTTGCCTGGTACGGTAAACGGTGGCCAATTGGCCGGGAACCGGCCCGTGGCCCGCGTACCGCGTACCGCGTAGGTTAGTGTTTATGTGGGTAAAAGCATATTGTGTCTTTTTGTGGTTTTTGTGTTTGACTAGGGTGTTTTAATGTGCGAAGGGTAGGTCATGCCCGGATGCTCCGGGTTGTAACAAAAGGTAAAAAATGAAAACAATTGATGAGAGAGTTAAATATCATATGCGCGTTTCCAACAAAGCGCATAAATTATATCAGGAACGCGGCGGCACATATGCCCGGCAATGGGAAGGGGCCGCCAAAGGGTTCGGTGTTGAGAGGGCAAATATCGATTGGCTATGGAAAGATTGCATGAAACAAGCAAAGGAAATTATTGAATCATGAAAGCAATTGAATCTCCTAAACTTTCCACTCCGGGCAAGATTGACTTGGCCCGGCTCGCGCTTGCAAATGACTTGCCCGGCTTGTCTAAAGCTATTGATTTGATACCGGGGGACCCGTCAAAGGTAAACACAACTAAATATTTTGCCACGCGCTTCCTTGAGTGGTTCCTTGACCGTTCCGGCCCGGTCCCGTTTTCGGTTTTCATGGCGCAAGGAAATAGCAAACTACCGTTTTATGCATTTTCGAGTTTGCCCGGCTTTGATTGTCCCGGCGCTGGCGCTTGTTTGTACGGGGACAATGATTTCACGCCGGATAATTTTGGCAAGGGGTGGTGCTATTCTTTCAAGGGGTGGCGCTATCCAGCGGCGTTTTTTAGACAATTGCAAAATTCTCTTTTGCTACGGGACCAAGCGGGCCGGGCCTTGATTGCCAGCCAATTCCATGAAATACCAGCGGGGCGCACCTTGCGTTTATATGTAGACGGCGACTTTGCCAGCTTGGAAATTTTGCGCTTTTGGATGGACCTATGCCACGCAAGGCCGGACATCAAAATTGCTGGCCGGGACGGGGTGGCTGGGTACGGGTACAGTAAAAGCTGGAAACTATTTATTGAGTTGGACCGTGCGGGGTACAAATGGCCCGCAAACTATTTACTAAATGTCTCAAGTGGGTCCCGTTACGGGGACCAAGAAAAGCGCGAGGTATTGCAATTGGATTGCACGCGGGGCGAGTTTGTCGCGGTCCCGGTGGCCCGCAAATTTATTAAAGCCCGGAGCTATCAGGACAAGGACAAGCCAATGTCTAAAGAATACCGGGCCGCCGTGCTGGAAAAGCTAAAAGAAATGGGCCACGAAAAGCGCTTTGCATGTCCCGGCAATTGCGGCAATTGCATTGCACGCAAGGAACATGCGTGCGGGTCCGAACGCATGCGCGGGGTTACAATTGCAATAGGTATCCATAATTGATACGGGGAACGCATGAATAAGGAACAAATACGCGCTTTACTTGGCCAGCTTATCCAATTGCAAGAAATGCTAAATGCTATGGAACAGGACGGTTTCTCATGGGAAACGGTACAAACCATAAAAGATAACTTGCGGCTGGTTATCATGGACCTTGAAAAGTCTTTAGACTAAGCGGCCCACACATGCGAGAAACGCGGCTTTTTTTGATAATAACATAACACAAAAGGTAACAAATGATGACACTACACTACGAAATTGCGCTGATAATGTGGACCCCGTGGGTCCTGGCTGGCGCTTGGTTCTTAATCCAGCACATAAGAGAAAGGGGGGCCAAGTGAGGGAATATTTAAACGCGCTCGAGGTATACCAGCAAAGCGGGGAACGGGCTGGCGAGAAACGCGCTCGAGGGGCCGAAGCATGCGCCACCAGGGAAAACGAATGGGCGCAACGCGCTTTTGCTCTTGAGGTGGAACCGTACAGGACCAAAGCGAGAAAGGCCTGGAATGATTCTTACCGGGCGGCGTTTCGCATAGCGAAAGGGTGGCGATGAAACACGCAAACGAGATATTTCCGGCCGCTCTTGCGGAGCTACTCGCGATAGGCGAGAAAGCACGCCAGGAACGGGCAAGGGATACGAGACAACGCGATACGAGAAATGCGAATGATCGTGAAACGATCCGCGTAGTGCGTAAACGCGCAAGGCAAATGACTTTACCATTAACTAAATAACAAAAGGAGAAAACAATGATGAGCGATGACAAATGGGATATAGCTTATTCTAACACAAAGATACTAAAAGTTTCCTCGGATACTTGGCGAAATTGTTGCAAAGAATGCGATAAACCTACCGTGGTGCAACCAACAAGAGAAAAGCAGCAACTAGGAAATGTGATTGAGAATATAGTAAGCTGTATGGTTTGCCAAAAAACTTTTGTAAATGAAAGAACATTCAACCAATTCAACTAAATAACAAAGGAGAAAAAACGATGAACGATGAAATTGAGCAAATAATAGCAGATAGCGATGGATTGAGCCATTTAAGTGATGGTGAGATGATACAAACATGCGAAACACTCGCAGAGGTTTTTTCAAATGCTAGTGTTCGAGAAATTGAGAACCTCATCGCATTACTTAATCAAGCAAAAGAGAAAGCGGAGTTTTAAAGATATGAGTAAAGAATATATTAATGAATTATTGGTAGAGCTATTCAATGAATACCAAGACAACCAAAGCGCTGAACTACTTTTAAGAATAGAATATTACAGTAGTTTCTCACGAACTAAAGCACAACCTAAACCGCTACCTTATTGGTACGGAATTTGAACAAAGGAGAAAAAACGATGAACCTAACAAAAGAGAAACGCGCCACATTCACGCCAGGACCTTGGATGATTCAAGACGCGGGACCCGGAACCATAAGAGGTTTAAGGTTTCGAGTAATTACGGATGAAAAGGTTATAGCCAAAACATCTGACGGACTTGAGGAAGCACGCGCCAACGCGCGATTGATCGCGGCCGCGCCGGAGCTATTGGAGCAATGCAAGCTATTTGAGAAAGTACTAAATGAACTTGTCGTTATGGGAGAGGCGGATATCGAGGAACGCGACAAACTTCGCGAGGTTCTCGCCAAGGTAGAGGGGGGTGAAGGATGAGGTTGTGGATCGGTTTAGAGAATTCCGATGAGAATCCCACGCATGTAGTCTGTCGGACAAAAAAAGAGGCAGAGCAAAAAATCAGAAAGGCAATCAGAGAAAGATGGGAATATCTTACAGAATGGGGAAAAAACAGAAGAGAAGAATTGATTGCAGACTACATGGATGAGAGTGAGGTCTCTGACTATGACTATGGATCAAGACCGCGAGCATTACAACCAAATGAGGTTTGGCATATTGATGTGCCATTGACAAAGGATGGAATCATCAAAGCTATGAACGATTATGCCGAAGATGCAGTTCAAGCCTCAGGAGGACATCCATGAGTAGTAAGCAAGACAACGATATGATCCCGCGTCTCGCGCTTGGGCTGGCCATCTTTGTGGCCATGAAATGCGCGCCCAGGTTGATCGCGTGGTGGAACAAGAGAAAGGAGAAAGCTATATGAATACATCTCAAGAAAATACCGATTTGGATTACGAATTATGCGATCTTTTAGATGTTTGCATGGATGAACTAGACGAATTGCCCGTTGAAGATTTATTTGATCTTAGGGATTTGATAAGAAAGGAGAAAACGATATGAGCGAATTACAAAAAGCAATTGAAGCGGTGAAGTTACATCAATTACCTGGGTATCCTATTCCAGGTAGGATTGTGCGAGCATACGCTCAAAAATTCGGAGTTGAGCCGGACCTCATCATGCTTCCATTTATTAACGAAGAGAACGCAAGACCTATTAAGTCACTAACCATTGGAGAAATGGCAGAGAGGCAAGGTAAGGACGGAAAACGGGCAAGGAGATTCTTGCGTAATGGTTTAGATTCCATGCTGGACTATAACGACCAAGTAAAGAACCCATCTGTCGGAAAGAATGGGAGAAAGGAGAAAACGATATGAATTTTAAGAAACAAATGGAGTTATACGATAGAATCGAAGAACTTACCAAGGGATTAAAGGAAGCGATTGAATGGTTGGAGCGTACCGAGAATGGTACAGATGAGCAGATTAGGAGAATCTTTGGACAAGAAACCGTGGATATGCTTAATCGCCACAGAAAACTCGTTGATGAAACAGCTTTCCCTTGGGAGAAATCCGAATCAGCCCCGTAGACCCACCTAGAAATCGTTTTGATTTGAGATCACGCAATTACCGATACTGATAATCAAAACGCTTTTTAAGCCCCTTCTTGGACACTAGAGGGGGCTTTTTGTGTCCGTATGTAGTTACCACAGCGCCTTTTTAATCTCTTTCCCTTCATTCAGCACAGGAGAAACAGAAAGGTTAAACCGCCCACTCGCGGGAGCGAAGTCCATCTTCGTGGCCATGCTTTCCCCATTTCGGTTCTTCGCCACATTGAAGTGAATCTTTCGGACATTGCTATCCTCACCATCATCATCGCGGGACAAGAGAAACACGCAGTCGGCATCTTGTTCGATGGACCCACTCTCGCGGAGGTCCGAGATCACAGGTTTGCGGTTCTGTGATTCCAACGCTCGATTCAATTGGCTAAGGGCGAGAATCGGAACCCCTAGCTCCATGCTTGTTTGCTTGAGGGTACGAGAAATATGGCTCACCTCTTGCACGCGGGAGTCATGCCCAGGTGCGGAGAGTAGTTGGAGGTAATCGATCACCGCGAGGCCAACCTGGCCTTGGATTACCTCTTGAGCGAGAAACGCACGAAAGGAATCCACCGTGGCCGAGCTATCATCCTTGAAGGTGATGGGCCATCCACGCATACGGTTCTTACTTTCCTCCAGCTTCCGCCTATCCTCCGCAGTAAGGTCACCCTTTTGGCGCGGGCGGGCAACGCCACTATCGTGGCAGAGCAACCGCCCACTACATTCTGCGGCTCCCATTTCCAAGGATGCATACGCTACCCGCAGACCATGCTTCGCAATTCTGTGAGAAAGCTGAACTGCGAAAGCTGACTTCCCTACTCCGGGACGAGCGGCTAGGACATACAACGCACCTGGACGGAATCCACCGCCAAGAATGAGGTCCAGCTTATTGAATCCTGTGGATACCGCAGAGGAGTCTCCCGCATCGATAGCAAGAAACTCCGAGTATGCCTCATTGGCGGCACTCGCCACCTTCACTTGTCCCCTACCCTTGGTTAATGCTTTCGCCACCCTCGTGTTAAATCCGCCAGCTACTTCCTCCGCACTCTTTCCCTCTTTGACTTCGTCCTGGGCATAGAAGATTGCACGCTCCACGCTACGGAGGTTCCGTGCTTCCACCAGGATATCGATGTATCGATCAATCGATCCACCGCCATAGGAGTCTGCGAGTTCTATCGCTTCCATCCGATCATCGGGCAGATGTATAGCCACATCAATTTCATTGATCGGGCTGTGGGTAACAACGAGGTCGAAGATTCGAGAGTGCAGAGGGTTGACGAAGTCATCCACGGTTAAGCGCTCTATCGCTTTAGAGGCCGAGCCTCCCGCTTCATCGCGAAGACATGCAGAGAGTACTGCTTTTTCTGCTGTTGAGAAATCCATCAGATGACTTTCTCGATAATCGAGGATGTGCGTCTCGCGTTAGGGAACTTATCCGCTAACCACGATCTGCACGCATTACGATAGGTAGCTATCCAATCAGCATAGGTGTGTCCCTTGCTTACCGCCCAATCCGTGAACGCGATCACCGCTTTCTCGTGATCGAGTCCAGCCGCCTCGGATATCTCCCGTGGTGGATCAAAATTATCGGGCAATGAATGCTTCTGCTTTTTCCTCTTAGAATTAGCACAATCATTTCCACGATTAGTGGAAGCACGACTATTGTTAGGAGTTAATCTATGATTAACGACTACTTCGCGCCCGCGCGAGGCACGCCCCAAATACTCCACTAGAAGTGGAACAATGGTGGAAACGGCAGACACGCCAAAAGTTTCACAATACTCCTCTAAATCTTCCTTAATCCACTTAGGAATTTTGAGTCTCAACTCGACTTTTTCTGTGTCTTTTTTGTTCATTTACCACCTCCTAACAGGACGCAAAAGACCGCAATTAAGAGCCATAAAAAACCCGCAATCGATGCCAAGAAACAGATACCATAGAATATCATTTCGTGTAACTTCATAATCCCATCCACCACACAATTAAGATTTCTTTGGCTTAGGGATAGCACTCTCACGCTCTACCCTGAGAACCTTCATCTGCTTTCCACTTAGCCAATTATTCCAGCAAATAATTCCGGCTTTAATAATGTAACCAGGCTCCATCACTCGACCTTCACTAAGGCCACGAATAAATGCGTTCCTTAATGCAAGTGCTGGGCTACCCTTATGGAGGTTAATCCCCTCAAATACTTGGTCGAGAAACTCATCTGATTTATGAAGCGAGGAGTCAGTACCCTCTATCTCGTGTCCTCCATCAACTCTTCTTAGCAAGTAGTGCAGTACAGCCAAAGAGCTTCTTCTTATCTTCAGCATCTTGTGCCACTTACTTATAACTTTTACTGAGTTCTCTAAACCTGGATAGCGCTTTGCATACTCCTCGATTTCATAGTTTGGAATTGCTGTTTTTGCACCAGCACCATTACCGATAAGTTTCCAATCTGTATCTATCTTAACCATCGTACCTATGCATGCGGCCAAGTTATGAGTGCTTGTATATCCAGCTATAGAAAGCACATCTGAGTTACCACGCTTTTTGCCTTGGTCTAAGGTGCGGAATGCATATTTATTTCCTACCTCGACCCATATGGCGGTAAGTGGAACTTTGGAATCTATTACTGCCTTTAGTCTATGTTGACCATCAATGAGTTGCCCGTCTGCAAATACTATAGACTCCCCGTTGAGCATCCATGCACCATCGCTCATCATTTGAGCATATCTTTTGACGGTAGCCTTGGATAAAGCTCTGTTCTTAACTTGACCTTCTAATATCGATTCCGCTTCGTGCGGAAAAATTGTCCTAACGACTATATATAGGTTTAAATTTGGATCATATAGGTAGTTGCTTGGCTCTTGTTGTTCGTTTGCTAATGGTAATATCATGATATTTATCTCCTTTTGTTATTATTTTTGTTTAAGTAAATGATGCCTCAGAATGAGAATCGCATCTGCTGTTTTGAGGGTTAATCCTTTGGTGTTCGGGAAGAACTGCTTGGCGTGGTTCATCAGTACTTTCTTACGCTTATCTCCTGACAATCCTTTCAGCCCACTCAGCCCCTTCTGCCACTCCTGTGGACGCACCAGGGTGAATGGGATCTTGGCCATACGCATAACGCCTTCCAAGAATCCGCAACTCTTTCCGAGCTTGAACCCAACCGAGCTAGGTATGTTCCTACCAGCAAAGGGCGGGACCAACTCGATGACCGCCTCGATGCTCGTCACATCGGGGTGATCCACCAAGTCCTGGATGTGTTCCACAAACTCGAAATCCTCATCCAACCTGTGCAGATTAATACTGCGGAGTCCGCCCCAAGCGATGGCATAGCCACCACTCTTGCCGGGGTCTATTCCGATAGTGATCTTCATCCTTCGCAATCCTCCTCGAAATGTATACACACATCGGGGTCAGCCACGCAGTCCAGGTTCTCACCTTTTAAGTGGGCCACGATCTGACAGCACACACATTGCAACACATGCACCGCATGAACTAAATTCTCGTCTCCACCTTTCACTTTGCTCAACGCATCCGCTGAGTTCGCCAACGCTGTTTCCATTTTATCAATGCTCATTCTTCGCCAATCTCCTTTTCTTTTTTCTTTCGTTATGTTCCTGTACCTTCTTTGTGTTGTACTGCTTCATCGCCGAAGCCATGTCCGCAATGTCGTACATGCGTCTGTTCCCTACGAACTGACAATCCACCTTGAACTGATTCAGTATCGAGTAAATGAAGCTACGACTCACACCGAAGTGTTCTGCCATCTCCTTGATCGTTAAGCGGTTACGCTTCAAGTTAACCCGCAAGTCAACATCCACCTGAGTTACCTCATCCGTATAACCTGGGTACACACCGCTGGATACACATTCGTTCCAAAGTGTACACGCCTTATACATTGCATGGGTTTGTTTCTCGATCTCTGCCGCAGAAACCTTGTACGCGGCAGTCAGATAAGGAGCTTTCTTCTCCACCGCTAAGAATATAAAAGTGTTGGGCTTCTCGCCCGCCAATCTTAATCCCTCTAAGTACCACGCTACTTGGAAGCTGTACCCGAACTGACGCACACTCTTAGCGAACCCACGCTCACTTGCATCCATTGTGCTTTTCAGATCAATCACCACACCCGCGCCGGGAGAGTACAGGTCAGGGCGAACCTTACACTTCGCTCCCTCGCACTCAAAGTACGCAGTCCCTTCCACGATGGATTCCGTTCTGCCCAAGTGTTCCTTGAGGATCGGATGATCCAATGCAGAACCCGCCATCTCTACAACCATCTGATAGTCGCTACGATTTAACCACTTTACATGTGGCTCCTCCGATTGCATCTCTGCAAAGATTTCCTTGTAGTGATTCGTCAGCGGAGACTTGCCATCTATCTGCTCAGGCTTGCACGCAAAGTCCGTCTCGAACCTCGCGGGTTCCAATGTTGCAGTATGAAACGCATCACCGATAATAAGCGCTGGTGTAGCTTCACCTGGATTCTCGCGGTCATACTTCACCTTGGCTGGGCATTGCGTAAGGAGGCTCCACGCAGTCGAGCGAGATAACTCGCTCGACCCGTGGTACGCTTCATTCGATATGTCTGTTACTAACATACGATTGTATCCTTTTTTAATACAGGGTACTCGTCTTCGATACCTTCCAGCATCGCACGAATCTCCCAATCGCAATCACGCCATTGCTTTACCTTCTTCACCGCATGAGTGACATTGGAGTGGTCGCGTTTAAATTTGCGACCCACCTCCACTTGGGTGTTCCCCATAGCATATGCATAGAACATAGCGATCTGCCGAGCTAGGGCGATACGCTTCAGCCGAGAACGCGAGTCCAGGGCTTCTAGCGATACACCCATGCGCTCGCAGATAATCTTTTTAATCTTACCAATAGACATCAGAATGGCTCCTCTTCTTCTCCGGCTTCTTCTTGTACGGGTTCTTGTACAGGTGCGGGTGCATCCTCGAATGGATCTCCGCCATCATAGAGTGCCGCCAGGTTAGCCTTTAGGTTTTTCACCGCCTCGTTAATCTCATCGGCACGCTTCTTCGGTGGCTTCGGGGTCATCGCATAAGTAGTCTCCAAACCATCACCGCTTTTGGTGATAGAGATATCGTACTTGCGTGGGTCACCCCAATCCTCCGCATCACTCGCCAATGCCATCAGTTCGCGCTTCAGACCAGCCTGTGTAAGCTCAAGAATCTGAATGCGTGATTCTTTGTAGTTCCAAACCAGCATCGCAAAGAACTCCTTCGGACGCTCCTCGAATGTGCGTGGTGCATCTTCTCCCACTCTCCACCTATGTGGCTGGCGTTTACCCTCGTCATTCGTGGACCAGCCAAGCATGCCTTGGATGAATCCTCCATCATCGCCGGAACCAACAATGCGAAACTGATTCGCACCAGGTTGTAGTTTCATATAATTGCCACCCGAATCGCCGGATGACTTCACTTCTGTTATTCCATCTAAGAATCCCATTATATTTTCTCCTTGTGTTATGTGTTTTTTGTGTGTTTATGTGTTGGCACTATGCCAAGAAAAGAAAACCTTACCCAGCCTGTGAACATCAGATACTCCAAGTATGTCCGTGAACGAGTGAAAGAAATCGCCGCAGACACAGGACTCATGCAAGCACAGGTCTTTGATTATGTTTTGCAAGGGGCGTTAAAGGCGCTTGAAGGCGAAGAAGGACTTCAGTTGCCTGTTCGTCTGAAAGTAGACCGATAAGGTCCTCCACCACCTCCTTGATCGGTAGCACGGTAGGTGCTTCCGCGTAGATTTCTATGTCCGTTGACCCAGGCTCGTGCCTAAATCTTACACCATTATTTGATATTGTAGTAGCCATTAGTGTTTGTTTGTAGTTTGTTTTATTCCATTTATACGCAGAAGTAATAAGATATTAGTGAACCTTAGAAGCTAGGCGCTATCTGAGGATTCCCAACATACACTCTGCTAGTCATCTCCACACTTGAGTGGCCAAGCGCACGGCTCGCCACAAATGCGTTATTCCCGTTACTCCTCATCACCCGATGCCCGCAATACTTACGCAAGCGATGCACAGGTCTGAGGTCCTCCACTCCACATTCCTCACGGAGGAACTGCGGAAAGTCTCTAGTAATCCTATCCTCTTGGACATCCACGATTAAACCATCGGACGATGCTATATTCCTGGAGAGGATCTTACCCCACCAAGCCGGGTCGCATGGGCGGTCTTGCCACTTGCCACCACTCTTAGGCGAATGAATACGGATAAGTTTATTACCATCAAAATCTTCTTGTAAATCGCCCCACCTCGCACGCTTGATCTCGCTACTGCGCAAGCCAAGGCCATACGCCAATGCGTACATCAACCACATCTGCGGATCGTTGACGATCAGCGCCTCGCACTTCTCCACAATACGCGCCAACTCCTCGCGGTTCGGATCAAACTGCTTCACCTTGATCCCTTGCAAAGGTAACGCCACCCAATTCGCAAATGGGCGGGTGTCGATATTCTGCGAGCGATAGAACATAATCCACCGCTTGGAGAACATCGAGCGTGCTAACCTTACATCGTTCGCAGAGTGCGTGCATACATACCACTCAGGGATACAGCGGTTACCCACGCTCCCCGCGAAATGTCTTATGTCACATGTTACAGGATCAATCCCCGCACGCACCAATATGCGGCGCATAGCCACCACATTTTTGCGCTTGGTATCGTCCTTTGGATTACCAGCAGTCAGCTTTTCTGTCTCGTAGGTCCAAAACAACTCCTCGATCATCGGCCATGACGGGCGGGCTAACTCGTCAGCTACTGCGGATATTCCGTCTCTCGTTATTAGGGTATCACCGTTGGGCAAGACGGCACGAATGGGGTTCGCGTTCATCATAGGCCGAGAGTTGGTATCTAATGCGGAGGTTTGAGTCAATGTATTCATGGATTTTTCGTGTGATATTTAACACGATCCACGAAAGATTAAGAGTCTCCTGCTCTACCAACTGAGCTACGCCGGCATTTGGGTTATCTTACGCTATCGCGGATCGATCCACGCACAAAAGACTAGCGTGTCTTCTGTGTCAAACTATTAACAAAAAAAGTGCAAAAAAAAAGCGGGGTTGCCCCCGCTTAATAACAAAAGGTAGTCGATGAAAACTACGCTAGGTACACGCTACTTGGAGTCAGCGATTTTGTCAAGCCCGCCAAGGTACTTCCAATAAACCATGTCAAGTGGAGTTCCTTGAAGCATTGCTCCCTTGTACTCCTTGTCTCCAGCTATAGCACTAATATCTTGCCACGCTCTATCGAAGATAGCGGTTGGTGGCAGTATCAGTTCTGCCGCCGCTTTCATTGGTCCCTCTCGCCTAGCTTTCTGAACGATGTATCTATTAATGCCAAGTAATCTCCAAATGTTATCTTCAAGTAACTCGTCCCGCTTGATTGGCCTTCCGTACATGGTGTCCTTAATCATATCGGTACTTGCATTAGCCGCACCAAATACCAAACCTAGTCCTACTATTTTTGACATAGCATCTGCGGCGGCTTTTGCGGCTCCCTTAATATCTCCTTTAGCTCTTAATGCATTAGCCCGATCAATATCTTTTTGTGCGGTTTCCCTGAATACATCGAACTGTTTTATAGTAAAACTTTTAAGCATGTAGAGGATACGAGCGTTACCACTTTGATTATAGTACTTAGGCATTTCCCCAAGTGTAGCTGGATTCAAATCAAGGAACTTGTACCAAATTAATTCCTCAACTCCCTTGGGTAGATTCTTAGAACCTGGATTACTTTCGCGTAATTCTTTTACCATTAATCCAGCACGGTCCTTACCAAAGATTGGAGTCAATTCATCCTGTAAACCTTGCGAGTCCTTCATCGCTT